>Ga0256404_1009907_pt1 | contig 13424 bp, 18 predicted proteins | sample RumenRJG_01DNA_FD_185990 | JGI IMG/M metagenome (GOLD analysis project Ga0256404, IMG submission 185990) | Bovine rumen microbial communities from Lethbridge, Alberta, Canada - RJG_01 | ecosystem: Host-associated > Mammals > Digestive system > Stomach > Rumen | place: Canada: Alberta | collected...
GATGATCCTGTAATAGCTTCCTGATTAGGTGTTGTGTTTATATTTAGTTTTCAGCCACCATAAGATGGCTTATTTGTCATGTCTATAAATATCTTTTATCCCGCTACCTCTTTGTTTCAAACTTATTACCTCCTCGGTTGATATTTATTGTTGTCAGGTTTATAATAACATCAACGGTAATATCAGTAAAATTGAAATAAATGAATAATTGGTTCAAATATATTGAACGCAGAGAAACGGGCACTTTTTTATTTAAACGAGGCATAGATATGACAATTACGCAGTTAAGTACATTTTTAAAGATTACGGAATTGAATAGCTTTTCTGCTGCTGCCGATAGTCTGGGGTATGCACAGTCCACGGTTACAACACAGATCAAGCAGCTTGAGGATGAATTGGGCTGTGTACTTTTTGAGCGCTTGGGAAAAACAATTTCACTGACCTCGTCGGGTGAAAGGCTGATAACATATGCTGAAAAGATGCTTCAGCTGGAGCGGGAGATACGACTTGATGTGACGGATGAAGAAAACCCTGCGGGAGTTTTAAAATTGGGTGTATCGGAGTCACTCTGTATAAGCAGATTTCCGCAGATTTTGATGGAGTTTAATAAGAATAACCCGCGAACAGAGATCAGAATACAGTTTGTTACGCATGAAAGTATTCCGGATCTTCTGCAGAAGGGTGATCTTGATATGGTTTATACACTTAATCCGCTCTTTGAGGACGAAAGGATTAAGATCCTCCACAAGAAAAGGGAGAAACTGAGATTCTATGTTTCACCCGATCATCCTATGGTTGGGAAAACCATTAGGGAAGATGATCTGAAGGACGTGCCGCTTCTGCTTACCGGACATAACTGTAATTTCCGACATATGCTGCTTACAGATCTTGAGGATAATGGCATCTCACCGAAGATAGTCCTTGAAACAAGCAGTAAAGAGGTTTTGAAGCAATTTGCAGAGGGTGGATTCGGAGTGGCGTTCATACCGGAAATGGCAGCAGAAAAAGAAATAAAGGACGGTAAACTGAAGCCTCTTATCTGGAAGGGCACTGATTTCCCAGTATATTCACAGGTTTTGATCCATAAGGATAAGCATCAGAACAAAGCAATCAGTCGTTTGGTCGATCATATCAGACAGTTGGGATAAACTGCTATCTGATGATGAAAAGAAGAGGGTAGAGGTATGAATAAGGAATGGTCGGAAAAAAACAAGAAAATGCAGTCGCTGATCGGAAAGAAGGATAGCTTTGCGGATGGAATAGCCGCGTTGTTTGAGCTAAGAGAGGAACTCTTTGGTCAGATAACATCAATAGCGGATACATATCCAGAGGAGGCTTTCTCCAAGCTGCCTTTTGCCGGAGCGAAGGGGTATCACAGCAAGACGCTTGCGTATTCCCTGTGGCATATATTCCGGATTGAGGATATCGTGGCGCATACATTGATATTGCAGGACACACAGGTTTTATTCACGGAGGATTGGCTGCAAAGGGTAAACAGCCCGATCATCACGACCGGAAATGAATTGAAGGGCGAGGAGATTGCGGAGTTTTCCGCGAAACTTGATGTGAGAGCCTTGTATGATTATTGCAGAGCTGTAATGGATTCCACAAATGAGCTTTTGAAGAAGCTGCAATACACAGACCTGAAGAGAAAGTTTACGGATGATGATAGGGACCGGATAATTGAAACAGGCTCGGTCAGTAAAGATGAAGAAGCTTTCTGGCTTATTGATTATTGGTGCGGAAAAGATATAAAAGGTTTGATTCAGATGCCGTTTTCCAGACATTGGATCATGCATATCGAAGCAATGTGCCGGATCAAGAACGAGCTTTGCCGGAAGGCAAGAAAAGGCGTGGATCCCATAGCGTACTGCGGCCTTTCCTGTAACCATTGTTTCTTGAAAGAATGGTGTGGCGGCTGTAGGACATGCTATAACACATGTTCCTACGCAACTGAAATGCCTGAACATATATGTCCCAACACCGCGTGCTGTAAGGATAGAGGCCTGGATGGCTGCTATGACTGCAATGATCTCGCGGATTGCGTTACAGGATTCTACGCACTCGGAAATGATGCGAATGCGGTGAAGGCGATGGCCATGTTCATACGGAAGCATGGCAAGAAAGAATTGGCAGCTGTTCTTGATAATCTGCATAAGAAGTATGATTTTCAGAAGATCCAGGAGGTACTTGGGACTAACCTGGATGAAGGATTGAAGATTCTTGAGGAAAACAGAGAGGAATGAATGAAGATCATGAACTACAGAGTTATTGATAAAGAAACATATTACAGGAAGGGTGTATTCCGGCATTTTACGGAGGATTGCAAGTGTTCGACTTCTATGACGGCTAGGATTGATGTGACGGAGCTTGTGAAGTATTCGAAGGAGAACGGTACGAAGTTCTATGTCAATTTCCTGTATATCCTCTCCAAGGTGTTGAATTCACGGGATGATTACAGGATGGGATATATCTGGCAGACTGAGGAACTGATCTGCTACGATGTGATCCATCCCGCGCAGTACATTTTTCATGAGGATACGGAGACCTGCACGCCGGTATATACAAGCTATGATCCGGATTATAAGATTTTTTACAAGAATGCTTCTGAAGATATCGAGGCGGCGAAACAGACAAGGGAGTATGGTCTTGATATGGAAAAGCATCCGAACTGGTTTGATGCTTCCTACATTTCTTGGCTTTCATATGATTCCCTGAATATAGAATTGCCGGACGGCTTCCTCTACTTCCTGCCGATCATCAATTGGGGAAAATATCGTGAGGAGAACGGGAAACTTTTGATGCCGGTATCGGTTCGGATGAATCACGCGGTGGCGGATGGGTATCTGGTCGCAAATGTCTATCGATTATTGGAAAAAGAGATAGCTGCGTTTTGCAACGAAAAACAACGGGGCTGATAATATGAAAGTGATGCTTGAAACAGAGAGACTTTTCTTACGCGAAATGAATATGGATGATTTTGATGCGTTATATGTGGTATTGGCGGATTCCGATATTATGCAGCACTATCCATATTCTTTTGATGAAAAAAGAGTCAGAGAATGGATAATGCGTAACATGAAACGCTATGAAGAAAATGGATTTGGACTGTGGGCTGTGTGTCTGAAGGATACCGGTGAAATGATCGGAGATTGTGGGCTTACCCTTCAAAATATAGAAGGAGAGATGCTGCCTGAAATAGGTTATCACATCAGGCGTGACTGCCAGTGCAGGGGTTATGCAAAAGAGGCTGCTGCGGCCGTGCGAAGTTGGGCGTTTCAGAACACAGTTTATCCGGCACTCTATTCGTATTGCAAGTACACAAATATACCTTCCATCAAAACCGCTGAAGCAATTGGTATGCATTTTGACAAAGAGTACCCAGATGAAGCAAATGAAATCACTCATGTTTCAGTTATTTACAGGGAAGATATTTAAGTGATGGCAAATATAATAACAGGTTTCAGGGCGCTGATCAGTATTGCATTGCTGTTCTGCCCGGTGTTTTCGCCGGCATTTTATATGCTTTATCTGATCGCTGGCTTATCTGATATGATAGACGGAACCATTGCACGAAGAACGAATACGGTCAGCGAGTTTGGAACGAGATTTGATACTGCTGCGGATTTTGTATTCGTAGTAGTATGCCTGATAAAGCTGCTCCCGGTGATAAGTATGCCGCTATGGCTGTGTGTATGGATCGCAATGATTGCGCTGATAAAGATAATAAACATCATTTCGGGATACATTGTACAAAGAAAGCTGGTGGCGGTTCATTCAGTGATGAATAAGGTGACAGGGTTATTGCTTTTTATACTGCCTTTGACATTTCCCATAGTCCCGCTAAAGTATTTGGCGATTCCGGTATGCGCGGTTGCGACTTTTGCGGCAGTTCAGGAAGGGCACTATATCAGGACAGATCCGGACATAAAATGACAGGATATTAACTTCCTAAACAGGTATACTGATCATGGATATCCTGAAGACGAATACCTGGATTATAGATGGTAATTATGGAAGAACGATAGAGATGCGAATAAGTATTTGGAGAGTATAAATGGATGATATTTATTACATAATTGGAACTGCTTATGCGGGCAAGTCCACTATGGTAAAGCTTCTTGCTGAAAAATATGATGGTATTGCCTGTGAAGAAAATTATCATGACAGGCTGGTGGATGAAAGGCTGGATAAGGATGCATTTCCATGTCTTTGTTATACCAGAGACCTTCAGGATTGGCGGGAGTTTATTCGGAGGACGCCAGAAGAATATGCTTCTTGGATAGAGGGAGTGGCCAAAGAGTGTGAGATTTTGGAGCTTCAGATTCTAGAGGAGCTAAAGAAGCAAGGACGCAGGATATTTGTAGATACCAACATCTCAATAGAAATGCTTAAGAAGATATCTGATACTGATCATGTTCTTGTGATGCTGTCTGATCAGATGATTTCTGTAAATAGATTTTTTGAACGACCAGATAGAGAAAAACAATTCCTTTATCAACTTCTGCTGCAAGAACCGGATCCTGACGCAGCGATGGCTAATTTCAGAGAAATGCTGATGAGGGTTAATTCCAAAGAAGCGTATGACAAATTTCTTCATTCCGGATTCAAGGTATTACTGCGTGACGATAACAGGACGGTAAATGAAACATTGAAGATAGTGGAAGAGATGCTGAGGATAGATAAATGTTAAAGTTACAGACTGTTCTGGCAAAGAATTGAGATTTGCTTTGATACAGTTTATTAGAGAGGGGAAAATGTAGTATGGAAATCATTGATTTTTATGCCAGTGATGACAAAAATCACTGGCTTTCCGAAATACAAAAGAGTGACTGGGGCGCAGGGAAATATCTGTATGAGCTGCTCCGCGATCAGAAATTGAAGGAGCTATGCGGTGAAACAACCAAGGTGCTCCTTCTTATTGATGGCGACAAATTGCTTTCCTTCTGTACATACGCTGAACAGGATGATGTACGAGTGCCGTCACTGACACCTTGGGTTGGCTTTGTATATACCTTCCCGGAGTATAGAGGAAAACGCCGTGTTGGGAAACTGCTGGAATGTGCTTATATGCTTGCAAAGAATGATGGACATGAGCATATCTACATCTCCACGGGCGAAACAGGGTTCTATGAGAAGTACGGATATCAATTCTGGAAAATCATGAAGGATGCCCACGGAGAAGATAGTCGTGTGTACAAAACGGATATTGTCTCAATGGATTACAGTGATGTACTTGGAACCACAGTGAGCGGAACGATTGACAGGCCGCTGGGAAGTGCACATCCACGACATCCGGAGATGATATATCCCATCAATTATGGGTATGTTGACGGTGTATTTGCCGGGGATGGAGCTGAACAGGATGTGTATGTATTTGGGACGGATCAGCCACTTGAAACATATACCGGCAAGGTCATTGCGGTATATCATCGCCTGAATGATAACGAAGATAAGTGGATTGTAAGCTTAAACGGAGAAACGATTCAGACAGAGGATATTCTGGAGGCCATCAGTTTTCAGGAACAGTATTTTATGGGGGAATTATATACACTATGATCGATATTTCTAAGCTTAGCAAGAGGTAAGTTCCGCGTGGATTATGACGCTGAAGCAGGTGGTAAGGTGTTGCTCAACGAAAACGACGTCGAAAGTATCGCACTTTTACAGCGAATATGGTTGAAAAGCCGATGCCTTATCAGGAAAACTGCATGACAAGATTCGTAGCAAAATATCAGAAGTAAGAAAGTATAAGGGGCATTATTTGCCCCTTGGCTTTTATCCGGGGATAATCAATTTGATAGTGAGTTCTTGATAATCTGTTAGAGGAAGGTGATCTAAATGAATAAAGATTTAGAAGATAAGATGCGGATAACGCAGGTAAAGTCACTTGAAGCTGCCGAGAAGGTGAAGTCAATATTTCATACTATTGGAGCGTTGAATCTGTTGGCGGCAATATTTGGAGCGATTTATTTATTTGCGACCAGAGACAATTATCAAAATAAGATCAATAATGCACTTAATGATACAGTTAATAGTTCGATTACGATAACAAATAGTTGATGTAGCGATATCAGAAAATGAATTATCTGTCTGTTGTGTGCCTGGTACATATTTGACACAGGATATATGTGACAAATGCAATAATGAACTTGCTACAATTCCAGAGTGGGTATTAGGAACAGAAATATATAAACCTTCTAGGATAATGAGATCAATACAATATATCTGGGAACAGAACGTTATCAGAATATGGAATGATGAAGTACTTCATGAAGAAATAAGTAAAGAGCCTCTAATGATAGAATAAATATAATTTTGGAAGGAGAAAGACGATGGTAAGCGTTAAAAGGATAAAGGGTGGTACAGATAATTGTTATATAGTGGCCGAAGGAAATAAGGCGATATTGATAGATACAGCAAGCAAAAGGAATCTTGATAAGGTGATCAGTGAATGCGACAAATATAAGATGAAACTAATCGTGCTTACTCATGTACATTTTGATCACGCGGAGAACGCTGCTGAGCTTTCGAAGAGATATAATATACCGGTAGCTATTAATAAACTGGATGAAGAGCTGTTTGAGAGTTTTGATAAACAACCGTTAAAATCATATGGTCTTGTTGGTCGGGTTGTACTTGGAATGTCATTAAAGGTCCTTAAAAATACCAAAGTTGAACGGCTTGAAAACCTCATATATGTTTCTGACGGTGATGATCTGTCATCGTATGGAATAAATGCGAAGATCATGGAGCTTCCGGGACATACGCGAGGTTCAATCGGAGTGGATGTGGAAGAAAAGCATCTTTTTGTTGGTGATGAGTTGGATAATTGGATAAGACCGAGGATTGGGCATCTCTATAACAATCTCAACGCAATTAAGAAAAGCGCTGAAAAACTAAGGAAGCTTGGAGATAGAACAGTCTATTACGGACATGGTAAACCTACAGCTAACAAAAAGTACTGATAAGGTTCTAGAGGAATATAAGAATGAGCGAGAATAATTATGTTATAAGGAAAGTTACAATAGATGACTATGATGCAATCTATGAATTGTGGAATGCATCTGAGCAAAGCCGCCGTGCATTAAATCCGGTTGATGATACACGCGAAGGAATTGACAGGTATTTGAAGAGAAATCCAAATACCTGCTTTGCAGCGCTAATAGATGGCAAGATTATAGGAGTTATTCTTACAGGACATGATGGACGTCGTGCAATCGTTCATCATATGTGCGTGCATCCGGATTATCGACGCATGGGAATAGCCAGCTGTCTGGTTTCTGAGGCTGAAGAGGCACTGAAGGCTGAGGGGATCCAGAAGATATTCGGGCTGGTATTTAAGGATAATGACACAGCAAATAATTTTTGGGAGAATCAAGGATACTCGCTCAGAACGAACCTTAATTATCGAAATAAGAGTTTGAACGAAAGGATTCCAACAGGAGAATAGTGGGACGATTACTAAAAGAAAGCAGGACACAGCATGTCAGGGTTAGAAATAAATAGAAAATACAGCGTTAACGATGAAGAATATTTCATAGAAAAACTTCTTGGAAAAGGAAAGGGTGGATATTCGTATCTGGCTTCGAGAGATGGTCAAAAATATGTATTAAAACAGATTCATCATGAACCATGTTCATATTATCAGTTTGGTGATAAGATACAGTCAGAGATAAATGATTACAAAAGGTTATCGGGTATTGGGATAAGAATGCCGCAGATGATCGCCGTTGATACCGCTAATGAACGTATTATCAAGGAGTATATTGAGGGCGAGACTATATATGAGCTCGTTGTCAAAGACGAGATGAATCCCGATTATATTCGGCAGGTGAAGGAGATGTGTAAGCTTCTATATCCGGCTAATACAAATATTGACTATTTTCCGACCAATTTTGTTGTTAATGAGGGCGTGGTATTATATATTGATTATGAGTGCAATGATTATATGCAGCAATGGGATTTTGAGAACTGGGGTATAAAATATTGGTCCAAAACTCCAGAGTTTGTGAAGTACTGGCAAGAACATAGTGAGAGTAAAGACTGATCATTCGACAGGTGAAATCGGAGGAGTCAGCGAGAGGATTATTCAATATATAGATGAATTTGGAGGCTTAGTATGAAGATATTTGCATATGCGTTAAGAGAGTTTGATGAGAAGGATCTGTTCATCAAAACCTGTGAGGAAGTGGGCGTGGAATATGGCTACACCTCTGAATATCCATCCTTGGATAATGCATATCTGGCAGAAGGATATGAGGGAATATCTATTATTACAAATCCGGTAAAACCGGAGCTGGCGCAGAAATTCTACGATCTTGGAGTTCGTCATATTTCAACTCGAACCATCGGAATGGATCATATAGATATTGAGTATTGCAACAAGATCGGCATGAAGGTTTCCAACATCACGTATACGCCGAACACAGTTGCCGATTATACAGTCATGATGATATTAATGGCTCTTAGGAAGATGCCGCTTCTGATGAAGAAAGCGGAAATACAGGATTTTTCGCTGGAGGGTAAGCTTGGACGCGAGCTTCGTACCTGTACTGTTGGAATCATCGGTACTGGCAGGATTGGAAAAACAGTTATACGTGATCTGTCAGGCTTCGGCTGCAGGATGCTTTGCTATGATGTGAATCCACAGCCGGAAGAGGTACCGCAGGCTTCTTATGTTTCACTCAATACACTGATCAGTGAATCGGATATAATTTCTCTGCATGCACCGGGAATCGCGGAAACATATCATATGATCGGTGCTGATGAGATCAGCCGGATGAAGCGTGGAGTGATACTGGTTAACTGCGGCCGCGGAATGCTGATCGATTCTGATGCCATGATCGACGCGCTGATAAGCGGACAGATCGGATATGCAGCGCTGGATACCATCGAGCATGAGGAGAATCTATATTATAAAAATCTGTGCGGGGTTCCTTTGGACAGACCGCAGAGAGCAAAACTGTTAAGTCTGCCGAATGTACTGCTGTCTTCACATATGGCCTTTTACACCGAGCAGGCAGTGGGAGATATGGTCAGAAATTCCATCATGTCGCTGATAAATACGGATTTGTCGGAATAGTGTTTATGATCGGATCAGATAGGCGTAAAGATGTAAATGTAGGATGTTATTAGGGTATTATTTATAGAGTTGTTTGCAGAGTTGTTTGTAGAATTATTTGGAGAGGGTATTTATGGAAGGATTTATTGATGTTTGTGGTACGCCTATAGAAATAAAAGGCATTAAGGAATTCAAGGTAATAAATGCTGAATATATTTTCAGACCGGTCTACAGGGAAGAAAAGGTGAAAAAGCTTTTAACCACTACGAAGAAATATGTGTATGAAAGCATGGAACCTTACGCGGCGATAAAGAGCGGAAAGCGACAGGGCGGCTTGATGGGCTTTGTAAAAACTCAGAAGGACGCGCATATCAGATATGAGATGGTTAATACTGCAGGAAGAACCATGACTGCGTATTTTGACGAAATACCTGTGCTGGTTTATCTTGAGGACGGACGTAAGGTTGAGGTGTTCAAGGATAACAAGGAGTATAATATTCTGGGTAGAGACAGAACTCCGGTTATCGAGATGATAGAAGCGTTGTATATAAAGGCGAAAGACGAATACGTTTTTTACGGCAGAGATATTAATCTCTTCAGTGTTTTAAATGAGTATGACAGGGTTAAGAAGGCTGTTGAGAATTATCGTAATCGTAAGAATAAAAAAGATGATACCGACGATCAGAAAGCGGCGGATGATAAGGATGATAGTGAAGAAACATCAGACAAAGCTGTATCTGATAAGCTGCAGAAAATAAAAGCAGGAACATTTTCGCTGGCATCAAAAGCCAAGGGTAAGCTGTCCGGAGCAGCAAAGAGTGAAAAGGTACAAGAGGTTAAAACGCATATATCTGAAGACGTAAGAGATCTTATGAACAAGTACGATAAGAACGATGAAGATGAAAATGATAATGAAGATTAAAATATAGAGTAATATATTGATGTGTTTTAAGAATGATCGTGGGGATTTGTATTTATGGATATTAATAAGATCAGGGGGTTTATAAGAAAACAAAAGGTTGCTTTTATCTGCTCGGTTGATGAAGCAGGATTTCCGAATGTAAAAGCAATGCTGAAACCGAGAAAGATTGATGGACTGAAATATTTTTATTTTTCGACCAATACTTCTTCGATGAGAGTGAAGCAGTATTTAAATGATCCGAAGGCTAGCATATATTTTTATCATAAGGGACTGATAAAATATGTCGGAGTGATGCTTACCGGAACCATGGAAGTTCTCACTGATCAGGAAACTAAAAATATGATCTGGAAAAAAGGCGACAAGATATTTTACAAAAAGGGCGTGACTGATCCGGATTACTGTGTTCTAAAGTTTACTGCAACTAAGGGACGATACTATTGTGATCTGAAGACGGAATCTTTTGATATATGATGACGAATAGGAAAAAATACCTGTTACTACATGAGGTGTCGGTATAATTATCGGAGAAAATAATGAACGTTTTTGAATTCTTTACAAAGATTAACCATCCTGAAAAGAAAGCCGGATGGGTGGAAACAACAGCATATTTTACGGGAGAGAGAAGGCTGTATCATAAAGGACGAGGCAGAGGCGATAGTCACAAGGCATTATACATAACTTCAGCTACCGAGGTCTACGAATATGCCGTGAAATACTATGTTGAAGACAAAGAAAGAATAGGGTGGTATATATTTTGCCCGGTTCCTGACCCGGAGCCGGAAGATATAGCCGGAACATCAATGAGGATAAGATATAAGAAAAGCAGACCATATTTGTTTGAGAATATGGATGCTTCGCAGAGGGACGTACAATAATTCGTTGGATTGTATGGGCGAGAGCATAGAGTTATATATTAGTAGACTAGGGAAATAAACTATGTGTGGCAGATACAGGATTGAGGACACTGACAAGTTCAAAAATATAATAGATGAGCTGATGCGGTCGCCATTGGTGGCGGTGTGGCAGAAGATAGCGGCTCTGACGACATCCGGTGAAGTGTGCCCGACGGATATTGTTCCGGTTGTGGCGATTAACCGGAGGGGTGAGCGGGCTGTATTTCCAATGAAGTGGGGCTTCGCGGAAAGAAGCCTTCTTATCAATGCGAGGGTTGAGACCGCTTCGTGGAAGACAACTTTCAGAGAGGCGTGGAAGTCGCATCGATGTGCTATTCCGGCATCCTGCTACAATGAGTGGAGTCATATACGCGGCGCGGATGGCAAGGTTCATACCGGTGAAAAATACTGTATCCACCCGGAGGACAGTGATATAACCTGGATTTGCGGACTGTACAGATTCGAAGATGGCCTGCCCGTATTTGTCATTCTGACGCGTGAACCGGGAGAAGAGGTAAGTAAAATACATGACCGTATGCCGCTGATCCTGCCGGATGAATATATCGATGACTGGATCAGGCCTGACGCGAACCCGGACGGAATAATTACAGCGGCAATAACAGATATGGTGCTCGAGCGAGCGGATGAAGCATTGAAAATATGACATCGCGAGTATATCGATGAGGATAAGAGGTGCGAAACATAGGTGGTTGTTTGAGAATGTTGATGTTTAGAAGTTGAGAAAGAAATAAGCGAGGAGGACGAGATGTTAGAGGTTGGAACGAAGGCTCCGGAGTTTACGCTTCCGGATCAGAATGGAGAAATGCATAGTTTATCGGACTACAGGGGGCAGAAGGTTGTGCTGTATTTTTATCCGAAGGATAGTACGCCGGGCTGCACGAAGCAGGCCTGCAATTTCGGTGAGCTGCTGCCGCAGTTCAGAGAGAAAGGGGCGGTTGTGATCGGAGTGAGCAAGGATTCGGTTGCTTCACACAAGAAGTTTGAGGAGAAATACGGTCTTCCATTTACACTCCTTTCGGATGTTGAGAGAATGGTGATCGAAGCCTACGATGTTTGGAAAGAGAAGAAGAATTACGGCAAGGTTTCCATGGGCGTGGTCAGGACAACATATCTGATCGATGAGGAAGGAATCATAATCAAAGCTATAGGAAATGTGAAGGCAGCGGAGAACCCTGCGCAGATGTTAGAGCTGGTATAAAAAGAGTTTTTTACGAAAAAGAAGTGCTAAAGGTCCGTCACTTTTATGAAGTATATGGAGAATAAAACTATGAAGAATATTGAAGCTTATTTATATGGTATGGTGCTTGGTACGCACTCGTTTTTAATGATGGATGATTTTTTGAAGCCGGATGTGTATTCAGAGATCAAGGAACAGTATTTTTTACCGGGTGGAGAGACCGGAACCGCGGCAACTGTGCTGGAATCTTTGGGAGTGTCTGTTCGTATAGATGGTACGTGGATCGGCAGGGAGGTGGCTCCACTGCTTCGAAACTTCTATGCAGAGAAGAACGTGGATCTGTCATCGCTTAAATTTACGGATGATGCCGGCGTGATGGACTATGTTGTGATCACCGGAATTGTTCGCACACCTATGGGGCATTTTCAGAAGCTGTTTTCGAGCGGAAAGCAGTGGTGGAATGATCCGAAGGAAGAAGATATTGTTGGTTGTAAGGTTGCAGCGGTTGACCCGTATTTTGGAGAGCAGTCCATAAAAGCTGCGGAGCTCTGTGTTAAGCATGGCATACCGTATGTGACTATTGATTCAAAGCATGACTCATATTTCCATAAGCATGCAGCTATAAACGTCGTTTCAAAAGAATGCTATTCGGAGAAATACGCTGACGAGTCTGCGGAGACGGTCATGAAGCTGATGATGCAGGAGACAGATGGACTCACAATCCTGACACAGGGTGGAGGAGAGATGTTATATGGCCGTAGAGGTGAAGAGATTCACCGAATGAAACCTTTTGATGTAACGGTAAGAAGCACTCTGGGAGCGGGTGATACGTTTAAGGCAGGATGTGTTTATGCACTGCTTAATGGATATTCGGACGAGGAGACAGTACGCTTTGCAAGCGCATGTTCAGGTATTGCAATCTCAAGATTTCCACTGCCGCTTAATCCACCAAGACTTGATGAGGTGAAGGCTCTTATTGAAAATTCTCTCTAATGTCACGGCGGTGATCCTGGCTGATACCAAGCCGAAGGGGGAGTATTAGGCTACATACTTTTGAAGATCTTTTGATTAACCTTTTGATATAACTTACAAACTATATTTCAATAATGGTCAATGGCTATTTTCTTTTTCATGGTTGACAGAAGAACATTTGTTCGATATAATGATAATATCGAACAATTGTTCTTCTCGGAGGCTGCGCATATGTCAGAACTGAAAGGTGTCATAACTTCATACAATAGCCTGTCATTCAGTGATCGTATTGTGTTTTATACTACCATCTCTAATGATATTACGCTCTCAGATGACACGCAATCATTTTTGATAGAAACACGTTTTGAGGGTGAA
>Ga0256404_1009909_pt1 | contig 13422 bp, 7 predicted proteins | sample RumenRJG_01DNA_FD_185990 | JGI IMG/M metagenome (GOLD analysis project Ga0256404, IMG submission 185990) | Bovine rumen microbial communities from Lethbridge, Alberta, Canada - RJG_01 | ecosystem: Host-associated > Mammals > Digestive system > Stomach > Rumen | place: Canada: Alberta | collected...
ATAGTTTGCAGGCCATCCCTGTGCAAAAGTGTTTATGCTGATGATGGCAAGAAGTAAAAAAGAAAAGATGCGCTTCATAATTGCTTGGTGATATTTGCAAGCTTTGCTTGCTTAGAATTAAGAGGAAGATAAAAGAAGATAGAAGAAGATAAAAGCCAAATCTCTATCTTCCTCTATCTTCAGTATTAAAATATTATTGATAGTAACCGTAAGAGTATGTGAAGTTGATGAAGCACTTCTGGTTTTGTTTTACTTTTACTCCTGCCTGTTCGTTACCGCCTGCGCGATAGTCGAGCTGACCATCTGTCTTGATAACGAACTCTGTCTTCCACCACCAGTCAACACCATCAAGTTTTACGCACATACGAACTTTGTCTGATGCAATGAATGCAGGTGAAACAAACACTCCGTCCTCGCTTGTAGGAATAGTGAAGAGACCTTCTGGTTTGTCATTCCAACCAGCAGGACTGGTGTTACCAAAGAGGTAAACCTTAGGAGTGAGGATGTTAACTGTCTTGTCTGCACCATTGTTGATAACCTGAAGCAGATACCATCCTGCATTACCTGTCTTGATATAACCATTGCTTGTAGATGGATTCATGTTTGCCTGGTCGTTGATCTGAGCTGTTGCGCCAAAGGCATTGTCGGCAGAAGCCTGAGGAGCAAACTTGAACTCTTCTCCTTCGTGCAGATAAGTGATAATCCATGACATTGTTGCATTGCTGTGAACAGGTACGAGAGGATGCCATTCGCCCTCATTGTTGCTGCTGGTGAAATAGAGCTGTGGATTAGTGTCGAAAATAGCCTCGCCCTGTACAGGAGTAAACTTATATTCGTTTGTTAGCACATTGAAAGCGAGGTCGTACATTGGAGCACCATCTTCCTGAGTGAGATGCCATGAGTTCTTGCCTATAGTGAATCGACCTTTAGTAGCAGTGTCGTTTTCCTTGACAGGACACAAACAAGTTTTTTCTTTAACCATATTACCTTCACCATCGTAGGCTGAAGCAGGACCAATCTTAAACCAGTGCCAGCCTGCTGTAGAAGCAGGTATCACGCAATGATATATAGGGTCGTCGTATGGGTCAACACCACTGTTCTTGAAAGCATATTTCTGCTTTTTGTCAAGTTCGCCGTAGTAGTAATACGCAGGTTCAATATTTGGAGCGGCTGGAGTGATATTGATGTCGAACTCGCCAGCATCAACATACACGTCATCGCCTTTGTAGTTTACATTTGAGTAAACGTGAGCTTTGAAGGTGCGTGCCACTGGACGCTTACCGAAGGCATTCTCAACGAAAGCCTGCAACTCTGTGCTGTCGGCTAAGCAGTCGAGGGTGAGGTCAAAGGTCTTAGGAAGCGCATCCTTGATATTGTCGCCTGTAGGTGTGAGCTTCACACGGTTGTTCTCAATGGTGCTTCCTTCAGGAAGTGAGGCTGTAGAGAGTGCGGCCACCTTTACAGTAGCGCCCTCGTTGTTAAGATCAATGTTGCCAGCCGATGTTGCTGTATAACCAGGAATGGTTACTGCATCTTCCTGTGCATTAGTCTGTGGATCTGCCCAATCGTCATAGTCGCCATTACATGAAGTGAATGCGAACATAGACATTAGTAGTCCAAATATATATAAATGCTTTTTCATGTTTCTAAACTTTGTTATTTGTGTTTTTTGTCTCGAATTAGAGAATAGGCTGCCCGTGAGGGCAGCTCATTACTCATTATTTAACTTCGCCCTTGTCGTTGTCGAAATCAATATAGAGTTTCTGACCAGGAGCACAGGTTACAGAGTATTCTGCGCCAAGATCGGAATCCCAGTTACTGTTGATTGCTTTTTGCTCGCGCCAGAAGATGTTGCCACTATAGAGAGTGAACTCTGTCTTCCACCATTCGTAACCAGGAATCTTGATGTAGGCACGAAGCTCACCAGAACCAGCGAAGGCAGGAGAAACGAACATCTCAGAAGCATTAGCGCCAGGGGTGAGTTCCCATTCTGCATCGCCATCGTTCCATGCGTTGCCAGCTGCTGCACCCATGATGTAAGCCTTAGCAGGATAGATGTTTGCTGTGTAGTCAACCTTGTTGTTTGCTTTGTCGAGGCTGGCATTGAGATGAATAGTGTACCATCCAGCCTTATCGAACTTGATACCGCCATCGGCAGCCTCAGAAACAGTAACACCTGTAGCTTTGCAGTTTACTGTAGCATCTTTGTAGCCCTTGTTAGCCTTAGTAGAAGCACCCCATTTGATAGAGCCGTTTTCACCAACATAGAACATACCGAAGAAGTCTTCGTTCTTGCTACCAGAAATCTGTGCCAACTGCTTAACAGATTCACCATTGCGTATGCTGCTGCCAGCAAGGAAGATGTTTTTAGGAAGAGAAGCTACATAGCCCACAACAACTTTTGGAATCTCAATAACGTTGGAATTGATGTAACCTCTGTCGGAATTGGTGATATGAGCACGCAGACGCACGTATATAGGCATGATAACACCTGAGGGGCTTACACCTGGGTTATTGTTAAGGAACATCTCTACAACAGCATTGTTTATTTCCTGTGCATCAACATTCATGTTTGCTTGGTTGTAGGTACTTTCCAATGTAGTGTATTCTACTCCCTCAACATCCTTGTCGAAATTCTTGTTGAGCGAAATCTGAACTTGGTAGGTAGTAGCAAGAGGGAAACCGTAATCAGGCTGACTTGTGGTAAGGTTCAGAGTCTCACCTTTCTCCAAGTCATACACATTACCACCTAACGCCAGTGCAGGCGTGTTGAGGTGGAATGTAGTTGGTTCTTGCAGCGTAGGGTTGCTGTCGATGTCTTTGCTGCATGATGTCATGAAAGGTAGTGTTACCAAGGCAAGAGCAGGTAAGACTATATTTTTAAATGACTTTTTCATAGTTGTAATCTTTCTATATTAATAGCCTTTATTCTGATGAATGTTTTTATTGTTGTTGATGTCGTCTTGTGGTATTGGATATACTGCATAGTGAGCATCAACAGGTGCGCCAGTTGCTACACCGCCTTTCCAAGCCCAGAGATATGAGTTGCCTGTGAACTTGTTGAAACGGATGAGGTCAGAACGACGGCGACCTTCGGTATAGAACTCGCGTCCCCATTCCTGAAGCAGGGTGTTGGCATCGAGTTCAGAAAGAACAGTAGCACCAGCACGCTTGCGTAATTCATTTACGTCATCCAGACCATCCTTGCCCAAACGCCATTTTGCTTCAGCACGGGTGAGGTATGCCTCTGCCAAACGGAAATAAGGAATATCGGTGTCTGGAATATCAGCATCAGATGTAGTCTTGCCATCGGTACGTATGTTTTGCCATTTCACGATAGAAACACCATCGAGGAAGTTGTTGAGTTTATCGGCACGAAGCTTACGAACGCTTGCAAAAGCTCCACCACGTCCTGCATAGAACAAGGCACGGTCGTCGCCGGCTGCAGCAAGAATGCTCTTTGTGTCACTACCGTCGGCAGCATCGAGTTCAATGATTTTTTCTTCAGGTGTATTCTCAGCTACTGTTTCCTTAGACATTGGGATATTGTCGGTAGGGAAGAAGAATTCAACGAGGTTAGGACGTGCATAGATACAGCTCCAGCAGCCCTTTACACCTGCATAAGGCATACCAGAGATACGCATAGAGTTGACAAGCATCTTAGTACCGCAGGTAGAACGAGCGCGAAGACCATCCTGGCGGATAGGAAGAATAATCTCTTTCATTGCCTCGGCATTCTCGTCGTTGTCAGCCATGAAGAGCTGAGCATAACCGCTATAGGTGAGTCCGTTAGGTGCAATCTTTGCAACTTTGCTGAGGGCATAAGGACCACCAATAAGAAGGTCGCTATAGTCAATGGCTTTCTGATAGTCTTTAACTGCACCATCGGTGTAAACTTCAGAGTTGAGGGCCAAACGAGCATGAAGCATATAAGCTGCACCCTTATCAGCACGACCATAATGAGTTGACGCTTTCTCGAAAGTGTTCTGTCCCATAGGGTCGAGGTCTTTCTCAACTTCTGTAAGCTCATTGTCAATCCATTCATAGAGGTCTTTGCCTACTTTCTCTGTTGGCAGTTCGTCCATTGCATTGGTTTCGTCCTTGAAAGGAGCTTTGTGGAAGAGATCGAGATAATAATAGTAGTTGAGTGCACGAAGGAAACGCACCTCAGCACGCTTAGTCTTTATCTCGTCGGCATCGTTGCCAGCTGTCTCTTGAAGGTAGAAATTATAGAGAGTGATGTTCCAACCCAAACGGTTGTAGCACCATTGAATCATCTCGGTAGTAGAGTTCCAAGAAATACCTGTAATCTGTGGAATACCAGTATCGGTTTGCCATGCCCAGTTGATTTCGTCGGTAGGCAGTTCCTCAAGGTTGAAAACAGTACGATAGAAACCAGACTTATCCTCAGGTGTTGTGATGTCGCCATTACCAGTTTCACCTTTCTGTCCTGTAAGGCACAAAGAACCATACATCTTTGCGAATAGTCCTTGCTCTTCGTAAGAAGGAAAACTCTGTGGATCTACTGAGCTAATATTTAGTTCGTCTGCACAAGAGGCCATGCCTAATGTAAGCACTCCTGCAATAGCAGCTTTAAAGAATATACTTTTCATATAGATACTTGATTTAGATTAGAAATTGAGTGTCAATCCGAGCTGGAAGCTTCTTGGACGTGGGTATGGGTTCTTGTCGATACCACTCTTAACCTCAGGATCAAGACCTTTGTACTTGGTTATAAAGAATGGGTTCTGAACAGTGAAGAATATACGACCAGAGAGTTTGTCCTGACCTGCAAGTTTGAGAAGTGCAGGGAAGGTGTAGCCTAATGTGATGTTAGAGCACTTCAGGTAAGAAGCGTTGCGTACAAAGTAGTCTGACAACCAGTATTCAGAGCCAATACCTGTGAAGCCAAGGTCAACAGCCTCCTGGAATGTGTTGCGGAAAGCTGAGTTGGCAAAGATACCTGGTGCACTGATACTACCGTTGTTTGACAGGTAGTCGTAGTAAACATAGTTACCAATAGAAGCGTGGAAGGCTGCACTTAAATCCCAGTTCTTATAGAGGAACTTAGTGGTGAAGCCCATGTTTACTGGTGCGGCAGGACTCTTGTAGAAGTAACGGTCGCTGGCATTAATCTTACCATCGCCATTGCGGTCAACATACATACCCTCGATAGGTTTGCCGTCCTTGTCGTAAACCTGCTGGTAAACAAAGAATGAGTTAGCGCTTTCGCCTACTCTGTTAGCTAAGATCTTGGTACCACTACCACGAGAGATTTCATCACCTGTGTAAACATAGTAGTCTTTATCGCCATCGGCACTACCTTTAAGACTTGTAATCTCGTTGTGATTCCATGAGATGTTGTAGCTGATATCCCATGTGAAATCCTTGGTAACAATAGGTTTAGCGTTGATAGCAAACTCAATACCATAGTTCTTCATGCTACCAATATTCATTGTAAGAACATCACCAAAGTTTGTTCCTACAGGAATGCTAACAGAGTTGATAAGGTCTTTGGTCTTGCGATAGTAGCCGTCGAGTGACCATGAGATGCGTCCGTTGAGTGCAGAGAAGTCAACACCTGCATTATAGGTTGTTGTTTGCTCCCACTTCAAATTAGGATTGTATTTTGAAGGACGCAATGTAGTGTAGAACTGATTACCAAATTGCGCCTGAGCATAAGAATCGCTCTGTGTGAAGAGAGGTGCATAGAGGAAATCGCCAGTAATATCTTGCTGACCTGTGATACCCCAGCCTAAACGAAGCTTGAGTTCATCGAGCCATTTGGTATCCTTGAGGAACTCTTCGTTATTAATCTTCCATGCAAGTGCTGCAGATGGGAAGTATCCCCATTTGTGTCCCTTTGCAAAGCGTGAAGAACCATCGGCACGGAATGTTGCTGTGAGCATGTAGCGATCGAGAAGTGTGTAGTTGATACGACCGAAATATGATACCAAAGAGTTGTGGGTAGCCCACTCTTTTTCAGCACGCAAGGCTTCGTCGTGTATCTCGTTTGTAAATGGGTCAACACCATTACCTTCCTCATATCCTGTGCGGTGATAGTGGCTCTGCTCTGCACCACCCATGACATCAATGCCGTGAACGCCAAATGTGTGTTGGTATTGTGCGTAGATATTACCTACAACATTGTATTTCCAGTAGCGTGTATCGAGCTTATAACCATAGTAGTTATTAGAGAAAGAGTATTTGCTGTTGTCTTCTTTCTGATATGATGCTGTGTACTGTGCACCAAGACTTGCATGGATGTGCAGATCCTCAAAACCATGAACCTTATAGTCAACCTCAGCATTTCCACTGAAATCGTTGGCAAAAGCGAGAGTCTGCTTGTTGTTCAGAAGTGCTACTGGGTTCTGAGGTGCATTAGGGTTGTTGGTGTATTTCCATCTACTATCGAAGTTTGATGGAGCGTCTTGTGAAGGCTGATAGTAGCCACCGAAGAATTCGTATGTTGGGTCGCTTGGATCAACATATACAGGACGTGTTGGGTCAATGCTTAAAGCACTACCAATGGCACCACCAGCATCTGCATAGCGATCGCTCTCGTACATGTACTTACCTGTAATGTTGAAGTTGAGGTGCTTGTCAAGTAATGATGGAGCAACGTTGAATGAAGAGTTGAAACGACGCATCCATGATGTCTTAACAGTTCCGTTAGCAACATTATAACCAACACTCACACGATAAGGCATGTTCTTTAAACCACCTTGCATACTTACAGAGTGACTGTGAGAAACAGCTGTGCGGAAAATCTCATCCTGCCAGTTGGTGTCGGCGTCACCCAGTTTACTGGTGTCGAGTCCTAACTGTTCGCAAAGCGATTTGTATTGAGCAGCATTAAGAGTGTCGTATTTCTTAGCAATAGTAGAAATGGTTACATCACCATTATATGTGAAGGTAGGCTTCTGACCATTACGACCTTTCTTTGTTGTGATGATGATAACACCATTAGATGCACGAGAACCGTAGATGGCTGTTGCAGAAGCATCCTTCAATACTGTGAATGATTCAATATCGTTAGGATTGATCATAGCCAATACGTTACTCATACCTTTAGCTGTATTGTTGTCGATAGCCAAACCGTCAACAACGATGAGTGGGTCGTTGGAAGCGTTGAGAGAAGCACCACCACGGATACGAATCTGTGCGCCTGCTCCTGGTGTACCACCTTCTGTGATAACATCAACACCAGCAATCTTACCTACCATCATATCGGTAGCATTATTGGTAATACCTTTTGATAGTTCATCTGGTTTAATAGCTGTAACAGATCCAGTAAGGTCTTCTTTCTTTGCACGACCATAACCAATGACAACAACCTCATTAAGAGCTTTAGAGTCATCTGTCATGACTATAACCATATTTTCTCCAGCAGCAACAGTCTGAGGAGTTAAACCTAAGTAAGTAAAGGTGAGCTTTGTTCCTGGTGCAACATTTACGGAATAGTTACCATCCATATCGGTAATGCCTACTGGTTTACCGTTAGCAGTAATGGTAGCTCCCATGACAGGTTCACCAGAAGCGTCTTTCACTTGTCCTTTTATGGCACTTGTCTGTGCAAAAGAACCAGCTGCGAGAAGCAATCCTGCGGTTAGGGACAGCATTCTCAAAGGCAATTTAATTTTTACCTGCTTCATCATTTGCTTGATTTTTAAGTTAACGTATAATGATTTTTATTTTGTATTTCACATTTTTTGCAAACACTTGCTTTTATTTGTGATTAAGCGTCATTAGGTTTTTATAGCTTCATGGCGATAGAGTATTACCTCTCACTTCACGCTGCAAAATTAATTTACTTAATTATAGTCTGTACTTTTTTTAACCTAAAAGTGATAAGATTTTAGTGCAAACGTTTGCGCGTAAAAGGATATAATTTAGTATATTTGCACGGAGCAATATAATGATGTTTTGCATAACTTTGCGTCTTGTAAGCTAAAAACCTCATGAATGAAACAACGCCTATAACGATGAAAGATATTGCCCGGGAACTTGGAGTTTCTGTAGCAACTGTATCTCGTGCATTAAAGAATAGTTCGCGTATAAGCAAGGAAAAACGTGAATCTATTCAAGCTTATGCGCGTGAACATAATTTTATACCGAATATTATTGGCTCAGCCTTGCGCCATAGTAAGGCTACTCCTATAAAGCTGATAGGAGTGATAGTGCCAGAGTTCATACATTATTATTTCGCCTCTGTGCTTACGGGTATAGAGGAAGAGGCTCGTGCCCGTGGTTATAGAATAATGGTGGCTTTGAGTGATGAGAAGTATGAACGTGAGGTGCGCATCTGTGATGATTTCTATAAGAATAAGGTGTGTGGAGTAATTGTTTCGCAGGCTAAGGATACTACCCAATACGATCATTTCCAACGTCTTATAGATTATGGCGTTCCTGTTGTTTTCTATGACCGTATCTGTACTGGTGTTGATGCCAGTCGCGTGGTTGTTGATGACTATATGGGTGCTTTCACGGCTGTGCGTCACATGATTGATACAGGGTGTAAGCGTATAGCGTTCTACGGAGCTTCGATGAATATGGAGATATCCAAGAATCGTTACAATGGATATAAGGATGCGTTGCAGAGAAGTGGTTTGGAGGTTGACGAAGAGCTTGTGCGTCTGTGTGATAATCGTGCAGCTGCTGAGGCTATCACTCCCGATTTGTTGAACATGGAGAACCGTCCTGATGCATTCTTTGCTATCAATGACGACACAGCGATAGGTATTCTATATACTGCTAAGCGTATGGGATTTGCTGTGCCTGATGACATATCGGTATGTGGATTTACCAACGGAAACAGAGCTGTGGCTTGCGACCCTATGCTTACAACCGTTGAACAGCGTGGAAAACTTGTTGGTGAGGAAGCTGCAAATATCCTTATTGGACAGGTGGAAGGTGATATTCCACGAAATAAGGTTGAGAAACGTGTGGTAAGAACACGTCTTGTTATTAGAGGAACTACTAAATAACCAAATATATGAAGCAAAAACCTAATATGAATTTCTGGGGCTTGTGGAATCTTAGTTTTGGATTCTTTGGCGTACAGATTGCTTATGCACTTCAGAGTGCAAACATCTCGAGAATCTTTGCTACTTTGGGAGCTGATCCTCATAGTCTGAGCTATTTCTGGATATTACCTCCACTAATGGGTATTATAGTGCAGCCTATAGTTGGCTCGTACTCCGACAAGACTTGGACAAGATTTGGTCGCCGAATACCTTACCTGTTTGTAGGTGCTGCGGCTGCTGTGTTGATGATGTGCTTGTTACCTAATGCTGGCTCTTTAGGCTTGACAGTTGGTGCAGCCATGATTTTTGGCTTGTTCTCGCTTATGTATCTTGACACAAGTATCAATATGGCTATGCAACCATTTAAGATGCTTGTTGGCGATATGGTAAACGAAAAACAAAAAGGATTGGCTTATTCTATTCAGAGTTTTTTGTGTAATGCAGGTTCGGTAATGGGGTATGTGTTTCCTTATATCTTTACATGGCTTGGAATAAAGAATATTGCAGAGGCTGGCGTTGTGCCCGATTCTGTGAAATGGTCGTTTTATATTGGTGCGGCAGTCTTGATTCTGTGTGTTGTATATACTACAGCTAAGGTAAAAGAGTGGGAACCAGCTACATATAAAGAGTATAACCCTGCTCCAGAGCAGCATGAAGGCAAGTCAAACTGGTGGACTTTGTTGAAGAATGCTCCTTCTACATTCTGGAAAGTGGGACTTGTGCAATTTTTCAGTTGGTTTGCATTTATGTATATGTGGACATATACTAACGGAACAGTTGCTGATAATTGCTGGGGAACAACAGATGTTACAAGTTCAGGCTATCAGGAAGCAGGCAACTGGGTGGGTGTTCTTTTTGCTGTTCAGTCAATAGGCTCTGTTCTGTGGGCTTTGGTGTTGCCAAAGTTCTCTAACCGTAAACTGGCTTATGGACTTAGTCTTCTCTTAGGAGGCATAGGCTTTGTGTGGTGTGCTTTTGTGCACAACCAGTATGTGCTCTTTGCGCCATTCTTGCTTATAGGCTGTGCGTGGGCTGCAATACTTGCCATGCCTTTCACTTTTGTTACCAACGCTTTGCAGGGTTATGGTCATTTGGGTGCTTATCTTGGATTGTTTAATGGCACAATTTGCATACCGCAGATTTTTGCAGCTTCGGTAGGTGGTGTGCTCCTTGCTTTGTTGGGTAGCAGTCAGAGCAACATGATGATTCTGGCAGGTGTCTCTCTTGCTCTTGGAGCAGCTTCTGTTACAATCATAAAAGGTAAATGAACGTGCAAACGTTTGCACTTATTCTCTGTTAGTTTGTGCAAATGCATAATGACAGCCTAACACAATTATTATTACTTTTACAACGAAAATACTAACCGGCTACTTATGAAGCTTTTTTTTAATATAAACTACAAGACAGTATATGGTGAAGAACTGTTGTTGAATGTTGTTGATGAAACAACTGATGGAAGTGAGAAAATCACAGCATTCAGAATGTCAACAGTTGACGGGCTGCATTGGTATTATGAGATGAATAAGCCTGTGTCTGCCCAGTATTCTGTATTGAGATATTTCTATAGTGTGGATTGTGATGGCGCAGAACGTCGTCATGAATGGCTTACCAAGACTCATCTGTTGGAACTCAATGGTATGAGGGCTAAAAGGTATGACATATTCGACCGTTGGATGGACTTTCCTGAAGATTCTTATCTTTATAGTTCAGCCTTTACGGAATGTGTGAACCGTCGTGAACTCTCGCAGATATATCCTTCCACATTCGAAAAGGTTGTGCGCCTTGTTGTGCGTGCTCCGCAGTTGGGAAGTGGGCTTCGGCTTACTGTCTGTGGTAAGGGCGATGCTTTAGGCAACTGGGATGTGCTTAATGCTGTTCCTATGTACGAGCATACGCATAACGAGTGGATGGTTGACCTTAATGCCGATAGCCTTGCGAGCGATCATCTGGAGTTTAAGTTTGCTGCCGTTGATGCTCAGGATTCTTCTAAGGTGTATTGGGAGACTGGTTTTAACCGCACTCTTGACTTGATAGATATTGAAGATGGCGGGATGGCTGTGTATGCGCTTGATCAGGCATTTTTTGAAATATGTAATCGTAAGTTGGCTGGTACTCTTGTGCCTGTTTTCTCTTTGCGAAGCAAAACAAGCTTTGGAGTGGGCGACTTTGGCGATTTGAAGAAGATGATTGACTGGGTGGCTCTCACTCACCAACGTGTGTTGCAGGTGTTGCCTATCAACGACACAACAACCACTCACACGTGGCTCGATTCTTATCCTTATAGTTGTATCAGCATCTTTGCTCTTCATCCACAATATGCCGACCTAACACAACTTCCTGCTATCAAGGATGATAAGAAGCGTGAGGAGTTTGAACAGTTGCGCCTAAAACTCAATGCACTCAGTAAGATTGATTACGAACAGGTTAATGATGCCAAGATTGCTTATCTGAAGGAGATTTATAAGCAGGAAGGTGAGAAAACTCTCAAGAGTGCTGCTTTTAAACGTTTCTTTAGCGAACAGCAGCAATGGCTGGTGCCTTATGCACAATATTCTTATCTGCGAGATAAGTATAAAACGGCTGATTTCTCTCTTTGGCACGACCATAACCAATGGAATGAGAACGACCGCAAGGCTCTTTCTACGCCATCAAACAAGGCTTATAAGGAGGTGGCGTTCTTCTATTTCGTGCAGTATGTTCTTTGCACACAGATGCAGACTGTGCATGAGTATGCCCGTACGAAGGGAGTGATTCTGAAAGGGGATATCCCAATAGGTGTAAACCGTAATGGATGTGATGTGTGGACAGAACCTCGCTATTTCAATCTTAATGGTCAGGCAGGTGCTCCACCTGATGATTTTAGTGTAAATGGTCAGAACTGGGGCTTTCCAACATATAACTGGGATGAAATGCTTAAGGATGGCTGTTTGTGGTGGGTGCGCCGTTTTCAGAATATGGCAAACTATTTTGATGCCTACCGCATAGATCATGTGCTTGGTTTCTTCCGTATATGGGAAATACCTTTGCACGCTGTTCATGGTTTGCTGGGACAGTTCTCGCCTGCCTTGGGCATGAGTCGTGAGGAAATAGAGAGCTATGGCTTGCATTTCCAGGAGGAACAGTTTACCAAACCGTTTATTGCCGACTGGGTGCTCGACAGAGTGTTCCATGAGCGTGCTCAGGAGGTAAGAGAAAAATACCTTGTTCATGAGCATGATGATATTTGGGCTATGAAACCTGAGTTTGATACTCAGCGCAAGATAGAGGCTGCCTTTGAAGGTGTAACGGATGAGGCTGAGATAAATCTTCGTGACGGACTTTATTCTTTGGTTTCTGATGTGCTCTTTGTGCGCGACCGTAAGGATAATAACAAGTTTCACCCACGCATATCTGCCCAGTTCAACTTTGTTTACGAGGCTCTTTATGATAGCGACAAAGAGGTATTCAATCGCATATACAACGATTATTACTATCGTCGCAACAACCAGTTCTGGTATCGTGAGGCTATGAAGAAACTGCCAAAGATGGTTCAGGCTACACGTATGCTTGTGTGTGCCGAGGATTTGGGAATGGTTCCTGACTGTGTGCCTTGGGTAATCAACGAGTTGAAGGTGCTTAGTCTCGAACTTCAGTCTATGCCTAAGGATCCAAATGTGCGTTTTGGCTATCTTGAGCGCAATCCTTACCGCTCGGTGTGCACTATTTCAAGTCATGATATGCCTACTCTTCGTCAATGGTGGGATGAGGACGAGGCACGCACGCAAGACTATTATAACTCTATGCTCTATAGAGGAGGGGCAGCACCTCATCCGCTTCCTGGCTGGCTTGCACGCGATATTGTGAGTCGACACCTCAAGTCGCCAAGTATGCTTTGCGTGCTGAGTATTCAAGACTGGCTGGCTGTTGATGAGAAGTTACGTTTGCCCGATCAGAATGCTGAGCGAATAAATATTCCAGCAAATCCTCATCATTATTGGCGTTACCGCATGCACGTTAATATTGAGGATTTGATAGCGAACAACGATTTCACAGCCAATATCTCAGAACTGGTGTGTGAAGCTGGTAGATAACAATCAATTTTTATGTAGATAAAAACCTATTTAATTTATGAAGAAGTTTTCAGTTTTTCTTTCTTTCTTGCTGCTGCCTATGCTTGCTGCAGCTCAGACCGTAACGTCACCCGACGGAAATGTGGTGCTGAAATTCTCGCTTTCGGCAAGTGGTCAGCCCACTTATGAGATGAGCTACAAGCACAAGCCTGTGGTGAAGCCTTCTCATCTTGGACTTGAACTGGCTAAAGACAAGCATGCTTCAAAGGGAAAGAATGAAACCGACCTTATGGACGGTTTTAAAGAAACCAATTACAAAACATCAACCTTTGATGAAACATGGACTC
>Ga0256404_1009912_pt1 | contig 13421 bp, 10 predicted proteins | sample RumenRJG_01DNA_FD_185990 | JGI IMG/M metagenome (GOLD analysis project Ga0256404, IMG submission 185990) | Bovine rumen microbial communities from Lethbridge, Alberta, Canada - RJG_01 | ecosystem: Host-associated > Mammals > Digestive system > Stomach > Rumen | place: Canada: Alberta | collected...
TCATGGTAAAGCTTGATAAAGTGCTGGATGCGCAGTCCGTTGATGTAGGCATTGTAAGTCATGCCATGACTGGAGAAATACTGGCTCAGATAGAGACGGTTGGTTCCAATGGTCTGAGCAAGCTGTGGGAGAGAGATGTCGTATTGCAGATAGAGCTGCTGTTCCTCGCAATGCTGTTTCAACAATAGCCCAATATTCTTTGCAGGCAAACCGACCAAGGTCGATACATTCTTAGTGGTGCCCTCAGGGATGCTCAGGTCGCTTAACGTCTCTACCCGCCACAGGAGATAACATACAAGTATGATGATGATCACCTCCATCGCATATTCGTATATCTGTTCACCAACATCTAGCGAATAGATAGCATATACCAGCAAATAGATGGCCAGCACCACGAAGCCCTGCCACACCTCCTTGTGCTCCAGGTCGGCATAGTTGTCGCGCAACCAGCGTCCGTATTGTCTGATCGCGCGAGCCATATATATAATGACGCCAAGCCACATCAGTAAGAAATAGACATATAGCACCAACAGAGGGTCATCACTACGACTGACAATGTACCACGCCAATCCTACGACGAGCGGAGCCATGATCACACAGACAGGCCACAGTGGGCGCCTACGGTCTTGCAGCATCGTGAGCAATATGATGATCATCAAGGGAATAACCGTCATACAGTCGAGCCATCCGGCAATCAGACTGCCCAGCATCACCTCATCGGGAGAGGTAAGAAAATACATCGGCAGATACCACAAGTGACACAATGCAATAGCGGCAAAGAAGACTGCTGTCCATCGGCGCAGGCGTACTGGCGGTGTGACATCAGGGGCAATGGCATTACTCCGACGAAACAGCAGATAGCAGCATGCGATCAAAGCCAGCATAGCCACAGATGCATAAAACATGAGGAATAAAGTATCTTCCCTGATCTGATTGTACATGATTGATAAACCTTTAATGTCCACTTAGATAAGTTTTCGTATCTGCCGCTCCGTTGCTTCGGGCAGGAGTTGACGCAGGTGATCGAACATGCGCTGACACGATTCCTCAGGCGTTCGTTCACATCGGCAGGCATCGCGCCCATAAAGTGCCTCGGGCGTGGTGAGTAGCGACCAGCCCCAGCCGTACTCCCGTCCGTGCTTGTCTGTGGGATACACGAAATCCTCTGTCACGATACGCGCCGCCATCTGCAGACGGGTGATATAGCCATCAAACTTGCTTCTCATATTGGGTCCCGTGAAACCGCACGCAGCCCTCAACTCACGCGTTATCAGACTGCCATTCTCCGCCAGCGTCATCAGGATCGTCTCTTCTATCGAGCCCTCGACAGGCTCGGGGAACTTATCCCGACGCCAGTTGCACAAGTCGGGCCACCATTCACGGCTGACGAACCCCGCCTTGCCCGCAAAGAACTTGCCATAGACGCAGCCGCCCTCCTGCACAATCGGCCCCTTCCACTTCCACAGCGGCCAGTCCCAGCCACCATCGGAATACACCACGTAGCGACAATCATCGTCCACAATAGCTTCTGCCGAATAGCCCGCAATACCACTATCCAGCAACGGCAGAAACCCCACCTCCTGAATCCGCTCCATCAACTCCGGACAGTTATGTACCTCCACGTTTACTGCTCCATGTTATACTTTAATAATAACTCCCTGAAAGCTTTAGCTTCTGCAGACTCTTCTACATTTTTTTCTGCTCCAAGCATCCGTGCCGTCGCATGATTTCTCAGTTCAAAAAACCTGTGTGCCTGAGGCGTCCACTCCAAGTACTCATAAGCGTGAGGAACTCCGGGTTCTACATAGAGCTCTGTGAAAATACCGGCTTCCATCAGTTTCTGAGCATAGCTCATGTCTTCATCACAGAAAAGATCAAGGCTGCCGACAATCATGAAAGTCTCAGGCAGTCCTTTCAACTGCTCAACGGTTGCCACTGCCGGTGAAAAATAGATCATTTCCTCATCGGAAAGCGCCTTGTCCTGACCTTCAATCAGTTTACCCCATCCAAAGACGTTATTCTCCTTTGTCCAAACACAATGCCCGGCATATTCATTCTTGTAAATATCCTTTTCACCGCCAGTTCGGTAGTCAAGCATGGGATAGATCAGCACCTGGCCCTTCAGAGGAACCTTCCCTTTGTCCTTGTTATAAAGAGCCAGACGTGCGGTCAGGCCACCGCCGGCACTTTCTCCCTCAATGACAATATTATCCGGATCCACTTTTAATTCTTCCGCATGCTCATAAGCATAAAGAAGTCCAGCATATACTTGTTCAAGTTCCATGGGATATTTGTAAGAAGGATCCAGGGAAAGTGTATAGTCAGGAGCAATAACCGTGGCACCACTCCCATCTGCTATGCCCTGTATTTTGGGCTCATCCATGCTCACATTGCCAAAATGATAGCCACCGCCGTGAATGAAATAGACAAGCGGTGTCTTCTCACCCGCTTTGTAATTTGCTGGACGGAAGACATACATGTTTATCTTCTCATTCCCTACAGCAATAGTCAGTTTCTCAGCGTTCTGGGGCTCTTTTCCCTCTACGCCCAAATCTACATTTGATGTCCCCACAGGTACCGTGATGCCATCAATCAGTTCATATCCTTTTGCAAGGAGAGTTGTTTTGTTGATAATCAGATCTGCTTTCATATTCGTTTATTTCTTTTAGTTATTGACTGACATATCTTTGCTGCAAAGATACAAAAACTTTTGGAATTAGTGACATGATTGCCCACCTTTTTATATTTATTGGCTAAATGAAATACCGCCTTATGCCTTGAACACTTCCTCGCCGTCGATGATAGTGGCAACGATATTAGCCTGTGCCACCTTCTCGATATCATCGTGCAGGAAGTCGCAGTCATAGACTGTCATATTGGCAAGCTTGCCAAACTCGATGGAGCCCATACGATGCTCCTGACGGAACTGACGGGCCACATTAATCGTCATGGCACGCAGCGACTGCTCGCGGGTGATGGCTTCCTTGGTATTACGGCGGGTATCTCCTGGCATGATGAACTGAGGATAGCCACGTTTTTCAGCCGTGTAGATGCTGAGCTTGACATCCATCATCGGCGAAACGGGATAGTCGGAGTGGAACACCACGTTTGCACCTACATCAAAAAACGACTTGATGGGGTAAGCACTGTCAGCCAGTTCCTGACCCACTGACGATACTTCTTGTTCGTAATTGCCAGCCACCTTACCCGACCAAAGAGGAGGAACAGCAGGTATGGAGCCGGTTTCTGCCATGCGCCGGATATCTTCATCCGTAACATATTGCAGGTGTGCCAAGATATTGCGCTGATCCTTATCGCCTGTTATCTTCTCGGCATCCTCAATGCAATCCAGCATGAAGTGGGTCGCACCGTTTCCTACGGAGTGGGCATGGACGGAGAGCCCTTCCTTGTCCGCCTCCGCTATCAGCTCTACCATTTTGTCGTGATCGTTGAAGCGCTCCACACCGTGATAGCCAGGCTGATCGGCATAATCCTTGAGCTGCCAGGCTGTATGGGCTTCGGTCACACCATCCAACAAGACTTTAAGACCTATGATATTGTAGTATTCGTTGCTGTATTTAGCACGAATGGCGGCCACGTTGGCAACTTCTGCCTTCGGGTCTTCAGCATTGTCAGCAATAATCACGTTGGCATAGGTACGCAGTTTCAGCATGCCCTCCTCCTCCAACTCGTAATAGGCCTCAGCCTCCGGGAAACGAAGGTCATCGCCGGCAAAAGCTGTGGCAGTCAGACCGCTTGAGATGGCAAAGTCCTGCCATGCAAGGATATAGGACTTTGCTTCCTCAACCGTAACCGGGACCTCATGCATGACTTTGAAAGCAGGCCCCTCGCAGAGATAGCCAGTCGGTTCTCCCTTCTCATCCACATACACCAGGTCGTAGCCGTATTCCTTGGCACGCTTTGCATCAATGCCAGCCCATTCCAGTGCCTTGGTGTTGAGCAGGCAGGAATGTGCATCGGCGGAGTTCATGATGAAAGGTTTGTCAGGACATATCTCGTCAAGGTATGCTTTCGTAACAGGCTCATCATTAGGTATCCACCCGGCGGCCATATATATTTGGCGTTGGGGGTTCTTCGCAATGAATTCCTTGATGATTTCGCGGTATTTGGCATAGTCGGCCTTTAGCCCCACCTGGGCAAGATTCGCCTGTCCGATGGCACGATAACCAGCAAAGACGCCGTGGGCATGGGCTTCTATGAAGCCAGGGTAGATGAAGTTATCACCGTAGTCCAGCACCTTTGCGTCTGCACCGGCGAGCTTCTTCGCTTCCTCAGCGCCACCAATATAGGCAAAGACACCGTTCTTTACAACCGCAGCCTTGGCAAAGGGCCTCTTTTCATCCATCGTGATGATGTTGCCGAGAATAATAGTTTGCTTCATAATTTTATCCCTCTTTGGTGTGTTTGATTTACATAGAGAAAACCTTCTTTCCTTCGAAGTAGGTGGCTGTTGGCTTGGTTGAGTGGATCTCTGTCGCCGGGCAGGTCAGCACGTCCTGGTTGAGGAGCAAGAAGTCGGCATATTTGCCAGTCTTGATGCTGCCTCTCTCCTCTTCGATGAACATCTGCTTGGCGCAGTTGATGGTCATGGCAGTGAGGGTCTGCTCACGGGTGCCGAGCTCCTCGGGCCACCAAGGCGTGCCATTCTCGGACCAAAGTACACCTGTCACAGCTATCTCCATGATGCCGAACGGATCGTCAGGGCTGCCGCTCAATGCAGGATAGTCTGAGTGGATGCTTACAGGGATGTTATTGTCGATGTATGACTTAAAGGGATAAGACTTGTCTTCCTGACCTGCAGGAACCATGGTCTTCAATACCTCAACCGCACCAGTTGGCATGTGATGCCAAGTCACACCAGAGGTGACATAGATGTTGTGCTCTGCCATACGCTTGTAATCTTCATCATTGACGTTGCGCACGTGTACCAGCGTATTGCGCATCTCATCCTGTCCGCCATTGATAAAGGCGTTGACTACTTGACTGACGCCCTTGTTTCCCATGACATGAATGTGGATGGTCAGACCTTGGGCATTAGCCTTGCGTGTCAGCTCGGTCACTTCCTCTTCCGTCCAGTTGGCAATGCCCTGGTGTCCATCGGGATAGAGGGGATCCACAATAGCCGTACCAGCTTCTACTCCACCGTCGAAGAGGAGCTTGATCCATCTGGGCATGACACGCTTCGAAGCGAACTTCTTGGCATCAACGGCTCTGCCCAGTGCCTCGTCCATATCCATCCAGCTTTCAATCTCGTAAGGCAAGCCCACGACAAAGTGCAGCTTGTCTTCCTTGTCCATCTGCTGGCAAGCCTGGTAGTAATTTGTGTTTACAAAATAGTTACCCCAACCACCGTGATACATAGTGTAGCCCACCGATGCCATGTACTTGTCGATTTCAACCAAGTTAGACAGAGCCCTATCGAGGGTATAAAGGTTGTCGTTGTCCAGGAAGGAGCGCAAATAGGTCTGGGCTTGTTCTTTCATCAGACCAGTAGGCATACCGTTCCCATCAACAACAATCTCACCACCGCGTAAGGTGGTCTTGCCGGCAGTGCCGTCTTCCTTGATGATGCCTGCCTTCTTCAGCAAGATGGTGTTGCCCAGTGCTTTGTGGCATTCCTCGTCCAACAAATAAATGGGGATATCACTGCAGATGGCATCCAGATCCTCACGAGTAGGTAGAGGGTCGAGACTCTGGAGGCGCCAACCTTGCCCGAAGATGGAGGTTGCACCTTCATTCTTTGCCTTCTGGACGGCAGCGGGAAGAATTTCCTTCAGCAATTTCTCGGTATTCACATCCAGCCCAATCATTGTGCCGATGGTTTTGAGGGCATAGCCCAGCATGTAATGGGCGTGTCCATTACCGCAGCCAGACATCACAAGCCCCTTTCCTGTATAGTCCACCACCTCGGTCTTGCCATTTCCGATATAAGCTTCGGCACCCGCCTTGTCGCCTACATAAACGTACTTGCCGTCCTTCACGGCAAATGCCTCTACAATCTGATTGCCTTCGGAAGTGAAGATCTTGCCGTAGACCACGAGGTCGGCACAATTCTTGTCTTCATTAGTCGCTGAGTTGTCTTCATTCGATGTACAAGCAGTAAATACACTTGAGCCGCAAATCAGGATGGCGGCAAACATCCACTTTTTCATTTTTCTCATATTTACATTTTTTAGGTTAAATATAATTATAAAGTCTTCGGCAAAGTTAGCAATTTCTCACCAAAAAAGAATCACGGCCCATGTCCTGAGCCGTGATTTTTGCTGATTTCATCACTTTATTGCTGATTTCATCACTTTAGGGTTCTCCAATCCCTTCATGCAGAGCCCTTATCCAGGCAGTCACCGACTGTCCCGTCTTGCGTTTGAAAGCATCTCTAAATGTATTGTAACTGCGGTAACCACTCTCCAGGGCCAACTGCTGGGCAGTGATGGAACGCTTGGAATCGACAGCCTCGTGATAGAGACTGACAAAATGGTTGATACGCAAATCATTGATGTAGGCATTGTAAGTCGTGCTCTGATTAGAAAAATACTGGCTGAGATAGTAACGGTTAGTTCCAATAGTCTTGGCAAGTTGGAGAATGGTGAGGTCGTGCTGTAGGTAGAGCTGCTTGTCAATGCAATGCTGCTGCAGCAATGATCCAATATTATCGCGAATAGTCGGCAAGAATGAATCGCCTCCTATCACCTCTGTGGTAGTCTCATCTGCGGGAAGACTCTGCGGCTGGGGTATGTTAAGATCACTTAGCGTTTCCACTCGCCATAGTAGATAGCAGATAAGCAGGATGACAACCACCTGAAGAATGTATTCATAAGCCAGATCTCCGCCAGTTAGTGCATAGATAGCGAACACCAGAACTATAATCGACAGCACCACAAAACTCTGCCAGACCTCCTTGTGCTCCAAGTCGGCATAGTTGTCCCGCAGCCAGCGTCCGTATTGTCTTAACGCGCGAACCATATATATTATTAAGCCAATACTCATCAACAGTAAATAGGCGATTAGCATTGGAAAAATGGTTCTGCTGCTGCTGGCGATGCACCACATCATTCCTACAATGAGCGGCGCTACCATCACGGCAACAGGCCACAGAGGCCGTCTGCGGTCTTGCAGCATAACCAACAATATAATGATCGACAAGGGGAAAAATGTCATACAATCAAACAAGCCGCCAACCAGATTTGCCAACATCACATCATCGCCTGAGGTGAGGAAAAATGTCGGCCACATGTACCACACATGATTCACGACGAAGACTGCAAAGAAGGCTGCAGTCCAGCGGCGCAAGCGTATAGGCGGCGTAACGTCTTTGGCAAAGGCATTACCCTGACGAAACAATAGATAACAGCTTGCCAGCATGGCCAAAGCGGTCACTATTGCATAAAGCATGATATAGAATATATCTTCCCGAAGCTGATTGTACATGATTGATAAGCCTTTGCCTGCAAAAGTACAAAATCTTTGGGAATTAGTGGCCCTTTGGGATGAAAATCTGAAAATATAATGCAAATTATTTGGAAGATATGAGAAAAATGCCTATCTTTGCAGCGTCAGAACATTAGTTTTGACTACGCCGCTGAGTGCGGGGAGCAAGACTTGATCGACACTACTCCATTTTAAAGTCACCTCTCAAGGGTGGCTTTATTTTTCATATCTCTTTCGAAATACGCGATTAAAATCGGAGCTTTGCACTTGGATTCTGTTTACAGACAAAACCTTTTTCCCTTTGAATATCAATACTTCTAACGCATCCTGATTTGTTTCAAAATAGGCTTTGATATCCGAAGCCAACAAACGCGCATTATAGTCTGATAACATATTCAGTATTACGCGATTCGTCTGCCCAATGGAATCAAGCAATTGTGTCTCCACAGAGCCTTTTCCATAGACAGTTTTCAAATCATAGAGTCCAAGAATACCTTTCTTCTCAAAAATGAAATCGGCAGTCCTGCAACTTCTCGGATTTGGCAGTATATAGACGCGATAGCCATGCTCTACAGCCTTGCGTGCCGCATTGATCAGATTGTCGAAGTCATCACTTTGTTCGCTGATAGCGCTGAAAATATTCGTTTCGCACTCAACTGGGTGGAATTCACCATAGTAGATTATAAGTTTCAGTTGGTTGATAAACTGGGCACCCTTCAGATAGTGTAGCTCCTGCAACTCGTCAGCCATACCTCTCCATGAGGCTTCCGCAGCCAACAGCACAGAGCCATCTTCTTCAAATGTCCCAATTTCAAATATATCGTCTTCAATGATAGTTGTTTCCATATTATTTGCAAAAGTACAAAAACTTTGGGAATTAGTAGCATGATTGTCCACCTTTTTATATTTATTGGCAAAAATCCTAAACTTCTAAACATCTAAACATAAAAAGGGCTCACATCTATTAATGCGGGCCCAATTTGTGAGTATATTATTGCTTGACCTATTAAATGCAATAATACTTGACCAGGAAATCTGTTTACGCGGCTGTGTTCTTGCCTTCCTGCATCTTCAGGCCGATGCAGAACACTTCGCCCATCAGTAGTGCGAAAAAGCCTTCGATAAACGTATCGAGACAATCTGTCAAGGCTTCATTGAGGGCGATGCCCATATAAACGATGAGGATGATCATGCACACACCACACAGCAAGGTATAAACACCATACTTGCGGAGCAGGCTGATATTCTTCGTGGTGAACACCTCGTTACGGTTCACGTTCAAGATAAACTTGATGAAGGTGACGAAGCATATAATGGCGGCAGCAAATGCTACCAACACAACCACCAACAGGAAGACAGCTGTTCCCAAGGAAAGTGATTGTGGATCAAGGCTTATGCTCACATCTCTTCTACTGCTGACAAAAAAAGGCGAAACGAAATCAATCAGCGTCAGTGCCAGTATCAGCACACACAAAACATTTATGTACTTTTTCATATTCTACTTTCTTAATAATCGTTTGATATATTCGCTCATGAATTGCCACTCTCAAACATCTGTTTGACGTGTTTGTCCCGGAGATCCTTGAAACGGATGGTCTGAGGGCTGTCGTTGAGGATACAGTTGTAGGAGTGAGGCCTCATCCAGTTCTATGTGATACTTGTACGACGCGTCCGAAGTCAGTGTGTATTCCACTGAGAACACCGTGGCGGCAAGCATCCACTTTTTCAGATTTCTAATATTACATTATAATAATTTAATAGGAACAGTCGTTTATCGGTCTTTTATCTTATTACTGCTCAATGTTGTACTTTAATAATAACTCTCTGAAAGCTTTTTCTTCAGCTGACTCTTTAATATCTTTTTCTGCTCCAAGCATCCGTGCCGTCGCATGATTTCTCAGTTCAAAAAACCTGTGTGCCTGAGGCGTCCACTCCAAGTACTCATAAGCGTGAGGAACTCCGGGTTCTACATAGAGTTCTGTGAAAATACCGGCCTCCATCAGTTTCTGGGCATAGGTCATATCTTCATCGCAGAAAAGATCAAGGCTGCCGACAATCATGAAAGTCTCAGGCAGTCCTTTCAGTTGCTCAACGGTTGCCATTGCCGGTGAAAAATAGATCATTTCCTCATCGGTAAGCGCCTTGTCCTGACCTTCAATCAGTTTTCCCCATCCAAAGACGTTGTTCTCCTTGGTCCAGATACAATGCCCGGCATATTCATTCTTGTAAATATCCTTTTCGCCGCCAGTACGGTAGTCAAGCATGGGATAGATCAGCACCTGGCCCTTCAGGGGAACCTTTCCTTTGTCCTTGTTATAAAGAGCCAGACGTGCGGTCAGGCCACCGCCAGCACTTTCTCCCTCAATGACAATATTATCCGCATCCACATTTAATTCATCCGCATGCTCATAAGCATAAAGGAGTCCTGCATATACTTGCTCCAGTTCCATGGGATATTTGTAAGAAGGATCCAGGGAAAGTGTATAGTCGGGAGCAATAACCGTGGCAGCGCTTCCATCTGCTATGCCTTGTATTTTGGGCTCATCCATGCTTACATTGCCAAAATGATAGCCACCGCCGTGAATGAAATAGACAAGCGGTGTCTTCTCACCCGCTTTGTAATTTGCTGGACGGAAGACATACATGTTTATTCTCTCATTTCCTACAGCAATAGTCAGTTTCTCAGCGTTTTGGGGCTCTTTTCCCTCTACGCCCAAATCAACATTTGATGTCCCTACAGGTACCGTGATACCGTCAATCAGTTCATATCCTCTTGCAAGGAGATTTGCGCTTTTCGTTTTCATATATTCATTTTCTTTTTAAATCATTTTCTTCCCGTCAATATACACTTCACTCGGCATGTTGTGGCTAAAGCCTTCATGCTCTGCCGTCAGCAGGTCGTTGTCGAATACCAGGAAGTCTGCATCCTTGCCAACCTCGATAGAGCCTTTAGAGGCTTCGATACCAAGTTGCTTGGCACCGTTGATGGTATATCCCAGCATCATTTCCTCAATGTTCATTTTCTCTTTGGGAGAAGGGTATGCAGCAACGACTCTGGTCCTTTCAGGGGCTTTCGCCTTTTCGTTGATATTTCGCGTCATGCCGACTTCCATACCAAGATAGGGACTCCAGGTCAAGAAGTCGCCATAGGTGATGTTATCGCTTGACCAGGTCACATTGGCACCTGTGTTCCACATCGTCTTGCTGCGATACATCTTATTGGCTCGCTCCTCACCAAGTAGGCTGCTCCAAACCTCAAAGGGATTGCCACCCGTACATCCAGCATGCCACCATGGGGAGTAATTAGCGGTAACGCCCAACTTGGCAAACCGGTCTATATCTGCATCATCCTGAATTTCCAGATGTGCACAGGTAACTCTTACACGGAATTTGTCGCCAAGTTCCTTTCTGGCCAGTTCTACCCCGTCGAGAACAGTGCGGGAAGATTGTTCACCTACGTTATGTGCATGGAAGTCCAATCCTGCATCGTTGAGCAGCTTCATCACCTCTGCAACCTCCTCTTTGGTGAAAGTGGTAGCACCTCTCTTATGGGTATCTATATAGGGGGTGACCTGGGCAGCCGTCTCAATTCTCAAGGTACCGTCCATGAATACCTTAAAGGTATGGACATTCAGGTGCTTGCTGTCGAACTTCTGACGGAAGCGCTTTACCTCTTCCACCACTTCCTTCATCTTCTTGGGGTTCGTGAGTGCAATACTTCCGTCGATATAAACAGGCAGTTTGCCCTGCCTGTCCAATTCGTACAAACGTTCATAGATACGTTCGTGGAGGGTCTCTCCCTCAGGAAAACCAGCGTCGAAAACAACGGTTACACCAGCCTTTACAGAATAATCTATCCAACGCATCAGCTCTGCGTCAATCTGCTCATCTGTCACAGTCAAGTCATCGAAGAGCATGTGCCACCCCGAGGACTCGAATGCGTTTCCTGTCACATGACCGTCCTTGCGCACGTAATAACTGAGTTCTGGCACGCGGTCGGGCGTTTCGTCAGTGATGCCGTGCCTGTCGAGAATCTTGGAGTTCACCCATACGCTGTGGCCTTCGCCTTCCAGAATCAGGAGTTCGGCATCCGGACAGATGGCATCCAAATCTTCCTTGACAATGTCATCCCCATTGAGGTATTTACGCTCCAGAATGAATCTGTAACGCTTCAAACCAGGATTGTTCTTGATGCGTCCTGCCATAAAGTCCAGGGCTTCCTGTTTGTTAGAGCATACAACATACTCGCCAGGATCCATATATGCGAACCCGATGCTTGTCGTCACATGCACATGACCGTCGATGATGCCGGGCATGATAAACTTGCCACCAAGATCGGTGGTCTCTCCCTCATAGGCTGAAAGTCCAGCCTCGTCGCCAACATAAATAAACTTGCCGTCCTTCACTACCAGAGCGGTTGCCAGAAGATTGTCCTTGTTTGCAGTAAAAATCTTCGCATTCTTAATAATCTGATCTGCTTTCATTTTGTGATTACATTATTTATTAGTTTTACTTATTTATAGTCATCGGATTAGATAACATTGGTCGCAAAGTTAGCAATTTTTCCAAAATAAAAATCACGACCCATGCCATGAGCCGTGATTCTTGCAGATTTCGGTAGTTTTTTTGCAGATTTCGGTAAATTAGAACTTTTCCTGCCCTTCATGTGCTCTTATCCAGGCTGTTACCGACAGATTCGTTTTGCGCTTGAAGGCACTACTAAAAGTGCTGTAACTGCGGAAGCCACTCTCCTGAGCTAACTGTTGGGCCGTAAAGGAACGATGAACATCAATAGCCTCGTGATAAAGATTAACGAAGTGATTGACACGCAGATCATTGATATAGGCATTGTATGTCGTGCCCAAACTGGAGAAATATTGACTAAGATAGAAACGGTTTGTACCGATGGCTTTTGCAAGTTGAAGAAGGGTCAAATCATGCTGTAAGTAGAGTTGCGTGTCTATGCAATGCTGCTGTAGCAATGCGCCAATACTATCGCGGTTAGTCTGTGAAAGGCCTTTGTACAAGGATTGATCTTCGTCGCCCTCTGATTCAGTAGCGGCAATTTGGATGCTCAAATCGCTTAATGTTTCTACTCGCCACAAGAGGAAGCAGATAAGTAATAAGACTATCACCTGCATGGCATATTGATAAACCGGGCCTTCGTTGGTAAACGCATAGATAGCGAACACCAGCATAATGATGGAAAACACGATGAAACTCTGCCACACTTCCTTGTGCTCCAGGTCAGCATAGTTGTCGCGCAGCCAGCGACCGTATTGTCTCAATGCGCGTACCATATATATGATTAACCCTATGCACATCAACAGGGAATAGACATAGACCATCGGCAAGATGGCATAACTACGGGCGACAACACACCATGCAGCTGCTAAAATGATTGGTGCCATCATCACGGCAACAGGCCACAGCGGGCGCCTGCGGTCTTGCAGCATAGCGAGCAATACGACGATCGCCACAGGAAATAATGTCAAACAGTCAAGCAAACCACCTATCAGGTCAATCGACATAATATCCTCGCTTGAAGAGAGAAAGAAGATCGGCATATACACTAAATGGTTCAGGACTAAGGCCGCAAAGAAAGTAGCAGTCCACCGGCGCAGTCGTGTTGGCGGTGTAAGGTCTTTGGCAAAGGCATTACCTTGACGGAACAGCAGATAACAGCTTGCCATCATGGCCATAGCCGTCACCACAGAATATAAGATAATAAACAGCGTATCTTCTCGAATCTGATCGTACATGATTGATAAACCTTTGCGTGCAAAAGTACAAAATCTTTTGGAATTTGCGGCATTTTCGCCTCATCTTTTTTTATTATACAAAACGCATTATGCAAGTTAAATAATTCAAAATAAATAATGATTCAATGATAATTCCTTGTATCTTTTGGAAAGAATGACTATATTTGCAAGCAAAACGCTTGATTATGAATCCATTTATTACTACAGGCA
>Ga0256404_1009914_pt1 | contig 13421 bp, 9 predicted proteins | sample RumenRJG_01DNA_FD_185990 | JGI IMG/M metagenome (GOLD analysis project Ga0256404, IMG submission 185990) | Bovine rumen microbial communities from Lethbridge, Alberta, Canada - RJG_01 | ecosystem: Host-associated > Mammals > Digestive system > Stomach > Rumen | place: Canada: Alberta | collected...
GCTGCTCCTCAAAATTTCACAGAATTTTATACAGAATTTGGCAGGCATAAAAATGATGAGATGTTTCGAGAAACATCTACTGACTGACAGATAATGGTAATGGCAAACAAGTTTGTCAATTACAATTATTCTGCCAGCCTTTGGCTTGCAACACCTTGCAAGCACATCATTTTTATTGTATAATTTTGAACTAAATTTGTAAAATTTCTTTCCCCGCTACGCTCTGAAAGCGGCAAAGCCGAGCGCTCGCCGTAGGCGATTAATAACTCACACAGATCTTGACGATCTAAACAGATTTCTTATGATGAATTCATTTTGCTTGCAAAATAACTTTATTCGGGAATAAAGGCCATTTGATTGTTAGAAGAACTACGAAAGTTCATTTTCAGTATTCTTCCAACAATATAACTATCATCATAAGAAAAATAGATCTGTGAGATCCGATAGATCCGTGTGAATATTTGAAACAAGAAACTCGACGAAGCTCTTCGCCCTTTTTTCTTGACCAAAATCAAGCATTTTGTCCCGATTAGCTCATTTTTTTAGTGATAACCCTTTTTATTTCATAAAAAAGTTGTATCTTTGCATCGTTATATAACGACATACAACTGATTATTTAAACAATTCTGCGAAGACCCAGCGTCTTCCGAGGCGGAGGCATTTCAATAGTCATGGGCCACACACGGCATGTTCCAATAGTGTGACTTGTTACCCTAAATTAAACCACAAGCGTTTTCTTTTGGGAAAAGAATCTATATGCCTCCCTCAAGTAGTTTCAAGTTTTTTGGGACCGAAGTAGTGTCTTTTTGCGCGCATAAGGCACGAAGTGGTAGCATTTAACCGTGTTTCAGCGTAAGCGCTCAGTTTTGCGTTTTGTAGCGAAGCAGGAGGACGAACTGCCTCCCTGGGCAATAATAATCCTTTTTTTTACATGCAAGCAATTATTTTAGCAGCCGGCATGGGGCGCCGCTTGGGTGAATACACCAAGGATAATACTAAGTGTATGCTCCCCGTCAATGGCGTCCGTCTCATTGATCGCGTATTGACTCAGTTATCTCGGTTGAGTCTCAACCGCGTTGTCATTGTAGTTGGCTATAAGGGCCAGAACCTTATTGACTATATTGGTCATCGTTATGATGAACAATTGCATATTGAATATGTCAACAACCCCGTCTATGACAAGACCAACAATATCTACTCGTTAGCCCTGGCTAAACAGCAGTTACAGGAGGATGATACTCTGTTAATAGAAAGCGACCTTATTTATGACGATGGGCTTTTTGAATTATTGGTGAACAATCCCCATCCAGATCTTGCTTTAGTTGCAAAGTATGAGAGTTGGATGGATGGTACGATGGTTCGTATCGACGAAGATTGCAACATCATTGATTTCGTGTCAAAGGAAGTTTTCTCCTATAATGAGATAGAGACCTATTACAAGACAGTCAATATTTATAAATTCTCGAAAGATTTCTCTCGCACTAAATACGTTCCATTCCTCGAAGCCTATTGCAAGGCTGTAGGAAATAATGAGTATTATGAAAATGTCCTTCGTATCATTACCTCGCTAAACGACCATTCTTTGAAAGCCCTTCCCATTACGAATGAAAAGTGGTATGAGATTGATGATAAGCAGGATTTGGACATAGCTGAGGCTATTTTCGCTGACGAAAAGGATTTGCTTCGCAAATTCTATGGACGCTATGGTGGTTATTGGCGATTCCCGCAGATGCTCGATTTTTGCTATTTGGTCAATCCTTATTTCCCTCCCCAGAAACTTATTGACGAGATGCAATCGCAGTTCAAGACGCTCCTCACCCAATATCCATCAGGAATGAAGGTTAACTCGCTTCTTGCCAGTAAGTGTTATGGTGTTAGCGAGGAATACATTATTCCTGGAAATGGTGCCGCTGAGCTCATCAGTGCATTGATGGAGCACATGGAGGGAACAGTCGGTTTCATCCGTCCCACCTTTGAGGAATACCCTAATCGTTTCGATCCCTCTCGTCAGGTCACCTTTGTTCCGCACAACGATGAATACCGCTATACCGCCGATGACCTTATCGCGTTCTTCGGCAGTCATCACGTCGACACCCTGTTACTCATCAATCCCGACAATCCCTCAGGTAACTATATTACAAAGGCCGACGTTTTACGTTTGGCAGACTGGTGTGCCGAGCAGGGCATGCGCCTTGTTGTCGACGAAAGTTTCGTTGATTTCTGCGAGGATTATGCCACTGCTTCCCTCTTGGATGATTCAATCCTTGAGCAGTATCCAAACTTGGTGGTTATGAAGAGCATCTCCAAGTCATTTGGTGTTCCTGGCCTCCGTTTAGGTGTTCTTGCTTCTGCTGATAAGCAGTTGATAGCCCAGATGAAGCAGCGCGTTTCCATCTGGAACCTAAACTCCTTCGCCGAGTTCTATATGCAGATTTACACCAAATACGAGCGTGACTACCAGAAAGCCTGCGCCCGTTTTGTTGCCGAGCGTGCTGATTTCGAACAAAAGTTGCGCCAAATTCCCTTCCTCCGTGTCATGCCCTCGCAGGCCAATTATTTCCTGTGTGAGGTCCTTCCTCCATTTTCAGCGCGTGAGGTTGTCATTCAGGTTTTGAAGAAATTAAACATCCTTACCCGTGACTGTTCTGGCAAACCAGGTCTTCGAGATGGGCAATTCATGCGGATTGCCGTTCGTGACCATGCCGACAATACGCGACTTGTTGAAGCTCTTAAGTCTTTAGCATAATTCATGATGAAGATTTGTATCTGTGGTGGCGGAAACTTGGGCCATGTCTGTGCCGGATTCTTATCTGCACAGCCTGATGTGGAGGTCAATCTGCTGACTACCCATCCCGATTCATGGAGTTCAACGATAGAGATTGATGATCCTGATGGGAAAACTTATCATGGTCATCTTTCCTGTATCTCATCTAATCCAGCTGAAGCTCTCTTGGGGGTTGATATCGTATTGCTTTGTCTTCCTGGTTATGCCATTCATCCGACTTTGCAGAAGATAGCCTCCCATATCTCCGTCAATGTTTGGGTAGGTAGTGTTGTTTCCAGCACAGGATTCTTTTTCGAGGCCATGAAAATTCTACCCTATAATCCTCTGTTTGGTTTCCAGCGTGTACCATTCATTTCTCGCATTACGGAATATGGTCATCATGCAGCACTGAAAGAATACAAAAAGACCCTCTCCGTTGCAGTTGAACAAACAAATGATAAGCTGCATATATGTGATACCCTTCAGGAATTGTTTGACGTTCCAATCATTCTCATGGATAGCTACTATGAAGTGAGCCTCTCCAACAGTAACCCCTTGCTCCATCCAGCCCGTCTTTATACCATGTGGAAAGATTGGCATCCCGGTGTCGTTTACGATAATAATCCTTTCTTCTATAGCGATTGGACTCTTGAAGCATCAGAGTTACTCCTCCAGATGGACAATGAGTTCCAAAACTTGTTGAGAGCCTTGCACATACGAGAGGGTGCCATCCCAACAATTCTTGATTATTATGAGTGTTCTGATGCAGAGTCTTTGACGTGGAAGTTCCATGACATCCCCGCGATTAAGGGTATATTATCCCCTATGATTCAAACGTCTGAAGGCTTTATTCCCGATTTCCACAGCCGTTATTTCACGGAAGACTTCCCTTATGGCATGCGGTATATCGTAGATTTATCTATAAAGAACATTATTGAAATGCCCATTATTAAGAGCGTATTTAACTGGGGAATTCAGATCGTCTGCAAATATTAGTACATAGCCATATTATATGTCTTGGTCTCTACTGCTTAATGGCAAATAGTTGAACAGTGGTTTTATCTCATATTAAAAATGCAGAAAGATAGATTAGTTTGGATTGATTGGGCAAAAACCATTTTGATTTACTTGATGGTCGTTGGTCATTGTTTCCCTGTTAAATGGCAAGGACAGCTAATTTATGCATTCCATATGCCTGCTTTCTTTATTATCTCAGGGTATTTATACCACCCTCATAAATGGACTAAGACGCTTCGGTCTTTTCTTGTGCCAATACTTTTTTTTTCATCAGTTAATTTTCTTATATACACTTTACCAAAACTATTGAAAGGATCATTTTCAACAGTTCACCTTGCCGAGCGGATGCTTGTTCCATTTTGGGGACCTGGTAGTTTGCAAGAGGATGAGTATATTTATTTGTTTCCGGGAGTTTGGTTTATTTTCGCACTACTATTCTGCAGATTATTCATGGGAGACCTTAGCTGGTTCTCATGGGTCCGAAAATATAAGTATTGTGTTTTGGTCTCACTGTTGGTATTTCTTGTGGTTGAACCATTTCTGTTTCCTGACAATCCTTTACGTCCCTATAAGTTTTATCGTTTTATTCCTAGTTTTCCTTTTGTGTTATTGGGGTATTGTCTTAAGAATAGAATGGACTTATCAAGGATGTCGTTCCCACTTGTGATCGTATTGATGTTGCTGTTTGTTATTATATCTTTTTGGAATGGCTATACTAATATTCTTAATTATGAATTTGGGCATAGCTATATTGTTTTTTGGGTAAATGCCTGCATTGCAAGTATAGTTTTATATAGATTGTGCTATGTGTTAAAAGATAATAGTCGTGTTAGATTTATTTCAACAGGAACGATGCTTATTCTTGCATTGAATATCAAATTAAAAATAATCTTCAATTTATTATTTGCGCGAATGGGATTTGGCACCATTGTTACGGATTACTATATATATCCCTGGATATTAGGATTATTGATAGTCATAGTTTGTTTTTGGCCCATTAAATGGCTACTTAAATATTGTCCTATATTGTTGGGTAAAAATTAGTTCCTATGCCAAAAAGTAACACTCAGCGCATAGCCAAGAATACGATTATCCTTTTTTTTCGGATGTTTGTGATGATGGCAATAGGTCTTTTATGAGATGTGTTTTCTTTCATAAGCACTATATAAATAATTATAGAAAAATGATAAATTTATTATCAGCAAAACCGCTGTTATTTCCGATACAAAAAAATATTGTTTTCTTTATTTTTATGTATTTGTTGGGTGCGATCTGTATTATTATTGACCCTACGGTAAATAAAACCGTAACATTCTTTGAACTTTTTCTTGATTTGTACATAGTATGCTTTGCGTTGTCTTTATTTCCACGTAAAGTGCGTACAGTCTTTAAAATCATTCTTAGTTTTATCTTCTATTTTTTTGCAATTGTTGAAGTTTATTTAATAGTTAGACTTGGTTCTCCAATAACCCCTACATTTGTCCAAATGGTATTAGAGACAGACAGGTCTGAGGCCACAGAAGCTTTGGCATCGTATATTACACTAAAGAACGTGTTATCACCAGTACTGTTTGTTGTAGGGCTTATGGTTATTCATATACAGTATTCATTGAAACAGCTGAAACTAAAAGAGAATAACTTGCCGTGTTTGTTTACGATTTTGCTAACCACGTTGCTTGTCCTAAGTTTTGTTGTTAGCTTTAGGCCCAAAAAGTTTATGGCAATGATGTATATGGGCAATCATGAAACATTCCTAAACCTGCAAGGTATGGGATATTATAAACCAGAAATAATTTATTATCTCCCAATTTATAAATTATTATATTCGTTGAAGGAGAATTCGTTTGGAGTTGAAGAAATTGAAGAATTGAAAGAAACAATTAAGAAATCAAATATTACGTCTTGCACGTTTGAGTCGCCTAATATTATTGTTGTGATAGGTGAAAGCCATAATAAACATCATTCACAGCTATATGGCTACAACAAGCCAACCACCCCCTTTCAGTTAAAAGAAATGGAGAAAGGAAACTTAGTCGTTTTTTCTGATGTGATTACTTCTTTTAATGCTACAACAGAATCTTTTAAGAATATGTTTTCTCTCTATTCTTATGATGATAAAGGTTCATGGAGCCAATATCCTTTATTCCCAGTCTTATTCCGAAAGGCGGGTTATCATACAGCATTTATAACGAATCAATTTACTCAAGACTTAAATGCAAATTTTTCGGATTTTGATGCAGGCATGTTCTTTAATAACAAAGAGATTAGCAACGCACAATTCGATGTACGTAATATTTGTAGACATGAATATGATGAAGATTTGTTAAGCGATTATGATTCTCTCAAACAATATAATGCTAAAAATAATCTATTGGTTTTTCATTTGAGAGGACTTCATGTAAAATATCACTTACGATATCCCTCCAAGTGGAATAAGTTTAAGACCAAAAGTTATGATCGATCAGACCTGACGAATGCAGACCTTGAGGTATTGGCTGCGTACGATAATGCAACTTTGTATAATGACTTTATCTTAAAAGAAATTATAAATCGTTTTGATCAGGAAGATGCGGTTGTCATCTATATTCCAGATCATGGAGAAGTTGTTTTTGATGGCTGCCAAACTTTTGGTCGTCCGATGGTTTTTGATGCAAATAATTTATTTCAACAGTTTCAAATCCCATTTTGGATTTATATGTCTGAGAAGTATCAAGCACAACATCCTCAGATGGTTGAAAAGATGCATAAGGCTAAGGATAAACCTTTCATGACTGACAATATTTCACAATTATTGATAGGACTTGCTGGTATTGAAACTGAGTATTATTCCCCTTTGTCTGATCCTTTGTCAGATGATTATAATACTCATCGAAAAAGAATGATCAGAGGTGAATATGATTATGATGACATTATGAAAGGTTATCATCTAACGGTATCAAATTAAGTGAAAGAATCTCAGAATACACGACGTTTGGCAAAGAATACAATCATTCTTTATTTCAGGATGTTTGTGATGATGGCAATAGGGCTTTTCACAAGCCGTATTGTCCTACAAACATTAGGAGTGAAGGATTATGGAACTTACAATGTCGTTGGTGGAGTTGTGAGCATGTTCTCCATTGTCAGTAGTTCTTTGTCGACATCGATTAGTAGGTTTATTACATTTGAACTTGGTCGTGAGAATAAAGAGCGTTTAAATAAAGTCTTTTCGACAGCCATCAATGTACAATTGTTGCTTTCAGTTATTGTTATTGTCCTCATGGAAGTTGTTGGAGTATGGTTCTTAAATACGCAGATGAATATTCCTGAAGGGCGTATGGGAGCTGCCAACTGGGTATTTCAGTTGTCAATCGTTTCCTTTATCTTAGGTTTACTAATGGTTCCCTACAATGCTTCTATTATTGCTCATGAAGATATGGGCGTTTTTGCCTATATGACATTGTTGGATGCTGTTTTGAAGTTGGTAATCGTATATGTTCTCTATATTACTCCATTTGACAAACTGATTACATATGCTCTGTTGCTTTTCGGTGTATCTTTGTTGATGCGGAGTATATATGCTATTTATTGTAAACGGCATTATGAGGAATGCACTTATCATTTCGTTCATGATAAACCGCTGTTGAAAGAAATGACGAGTTTCGCTGGGTGGAATTTCTTGGGTAATGGTTCATGGATATTAAACAACCAGGGAGTGAATATTTTGATTAATATATTCTTCGGTGTGACGTTAAATGCTGCTCGTGGTATAGCTTCACAGGTAGATAATATGGTTCAAAATTTTGTTCGCAATTTTATGACGGCCCTGAATCCGCAGATTACCAAGAGTTACGCAGCAGGTAATTTGGACTACATGCACAAGTTGGTATTTGCCGGAGCTAAATATTCTGCCTTCATGATGTTGTTTTTTGTCATACCTATTTGCTTAGAGGCTGACTTGATACTTCATCTGTGGTTAGGTGATGTAGTTCCTGATTATGCTCCTATTTTTGTTCGGCTGACATTGTTGTCTTCCATGTGTGTGATTTTAGGAAACACATTGATTACGGCAGTTTTTGCAACAGGAAAGATTCGTAATTATGAATTGGTAATGGGACTGATGGCGTTATCAAACTTTCCTATAACATGGATTGCGTTTAAGATGGGGGCATCTCCTGTTGCTGCATATGTAGTTTACTTTTTTGTATATTTTGTGATGATTTTTGTTCGCTTGTATATGGTCAAGGAACTTATCCACATGTCAGCATTGACATACGTAAAGGAAGTCTTTTTGAGGGTAGCTATAGTTGGCCTCTTGTCCTTATCATTACCTTTGTTGATAACTTATTTGGAGGAAGATTCCGTTCTACGTTTGGTGGAAGTTTGTGCTGTCAGTGCACTTGGGACTATAGGAAGTGTCTTGCTTTTTGGTATGAAACATGATGAGAAGAAATTAGTTTTTAGTTATATTCGAAATAAGTTTATTAAGTCGAGATAGAAGACACCTTTTTTATGAAACAGCTGTTATTCAAACTTTTTGGTAAACATTATACATGGCTGGCGATGCACTATCGTCAGGCTCAAACTTATTGCTATTCTGTATTTCATCCCTATCATTACGATGCCAAGCGCTATGAAGGAACGTTCTTGGAGCAACCAAGTGAGTTTGAATATTCTGATAATTTAGAAAAGTATGTGGATCGTGTGATTTACATCTTTTGGACAGGTGACAATGAAATCACAGCTAATCGATTAGAGGGAATTAAATCTTTGGAAAAAGTAAGTGGGGTGGAAGTTAAGTTGATAACTCCCAAAAACTTGTCGGATTACATAAAAGAAGATGACCCTCTTCCTGAAGCCTATCAATATCTTTCTTTTGTTCATCGTGCTGATTATCTTCGTAGTTATTTTATGTATCATTATGGAGGAGGCTATGCGGATATTAAAACGTATTGCAAAAGTTGGATACCAGCCTTTGAAAAGTTAGAAAAGTCAAATGCATTCGTAATAGGGTATCCTGAAGTGGGCTTCTGGGGAGCAGCCAATCAAGATATCGAATCGGGTTTCCTTAAAGAGGACTTGAAGAATTATTGGCGTTACTTGATAGGGAATGGTTCCTATATTTGTCGCCCTCACACAAGATTTACTGCAGAGTGGCATGCAGAAGCAAAAAGAAGATTGGTGGAATTGACGAATGTCCTTCGTGATCATCCGGCAGCTGATCCTTTCGGGCGAAATGCTGATTATCCTGTAAAATGGTCGGGGTTATTAGGAAGCATTTTTCATCCTTTATGTTTGAAATATCATGATAGATTGTTGAAAGATATGGCATTAATGCCGTCTTTTAAAAATTACCGTTAGTCGATGAAGAACAATGTTAGGCTTTCAAATATGGAATTGTTACGAATAGTTTCTATGCTATTCGTATTAGTATTGCATGCTAATTTCTTGGGGATATATGCACCTTCCCATGAAGATTCATCTTTGTCTCCTGTTTCAACATTCTTCAGGTGTTTTATAGAGGCGTTAGCAATTGTTGCAGTTGATGTTTTTGTACTCATATCAGGTTGGTTTGGAATTAATTTCAGTTTTAAGAAATTAGGTGCGCTCTGTTTCCAGGTTCTTTTTTTTACTGTAGGATTTTTTATAGTATTTGCTGTGGTTAGTCCCGAGGATGCTTTTACGGTTGATAAAATTAAAGGAGTTTTCTTGTTAAATGGAGATTATTGGTTTGTGAAGGCATATATTGTCCTATTCCTATTATCCCCAGTATTAAATGTGTTTGTGGAACATGCTACCAAGAAGCAGTTTCAAATAGTATTGATTTCATATTATATTTTCCACACCATCTATGGTTGGATGATGGATGCATCTGTCCATTTTACGATGAATGGAACAACTGCTTTATCCTTTATTGGCTTATACATGTTAGGGAGATATATAAAGAAATATCCAAGTACATTGACACAACGAGGTAGACGGTTCGACTTGATTGTTTACATGGGATGTGCCTTCCTGTTGACAATTTGTAATATTTTTATGTTATCCCAAGGAAGTGAAGTCTCAGTGGAAGGCCGATTATATTCGTATGCATCTCCGATTGTAATTATTGCTTCTGTTTCTTTATTGCTATTCTTTAGTAAATTGTCGTTTTCAAGTAAAACGATTAATTGGATTGCATCATCATGTTTTGCTGTTTATTTATTTCATTGTAATGGGTTTTTCTTTGGACAGTATTATAGGCAGCTGATAGCTTATCTATATTACGAAACCAATTATGCCTTAGTTGGAGTAATTGCCTATGTCATTATTATATATTTAGTTGCAGTTTTATTTGATAAGTTACGCATTATACTCTGGAATATCATTATAAAAAATGGCTCAGAAGCTTAAATCCATAGTCTTAAGACTAATATCTCTATTATTAACAATATGGGTACAGATACGTGACTTGTATTTGTATTTCTTTCGCCGTGCTATTATTGTTAATGGATACGTGGACGATCATTCATGGAGGGGAATACGTCATCGTAACTGGGGTGATGACCTTAATTATTATTTTTTGAGGGAGTTGACTCGTCAGCCCGTCGTCATGTATCATAACTTTAAGTTGGCAAAGTGGTTGCATTTGAAGAATTATCTTTGCATTGGAACACTCCTTGATGCTGTTAACTATTCCAACGCACAAACAATTGTCTGGGGAAGTGGTGTTTCTGGACAGGAACGTTCTTTTGTTCACCCAGACAATATCTTAGCTGTCAGAGGTCCTAAAACGAAAGGGTTTTGTGACAGATATGGAGTCCAGTGTCCAGAAGTCTATGGTGATCCCGCCCTGCTACTGCCGCTGGTGTACAAACCCGAAGTAGGGTTCAAGGTTCAAGGTTCAAGGTTCAAGGTTCAAAGTTCTTTCTCCGTAAAAACTACGAAAGCGGCAAAGCCGAGCACGAATGATGAAAGTATCGCCCAAACAGAAGAAACACCCTCCCTACGGGGGAGGGCAAGGGATGGGGCTCCATATCGTTTGGGCATTATCCCGCATGTAGTCGATTTGCATCATCCTGTGATAGAGGAGATACGTGATAAACATCCTGATGAGATTCTGATTATTGATTTGGCACATTATGAGAAGTGGACGGATGTAATAGATCAGATTTGTTCCTGTGAGCGGATTCTTTCCAGTTCGTTGCATGGATTGATCGTTTCAGATGTCTATCAGGTGCCGAGTTGCTGGATTGAATTGTCTGGCAAAATATCAGGCGGCTATTTTAAGTTTGTAGATTATGCATTTTCGGTAGGCCGTGATTTCTCAAATCCTTTAAGAATTGAAAAATTCGCAGATATCGCTAATGTTCTTGATTACGTAGACTTACATTTTTCGTGTGCCGACGCGGAGAAAGTCAAGGAACTACAACAAGGTCTTATTAAGGTGGCACCATTTAAGTTAACAGCTTTACAGCGTTGAAGTCACTAAGAACTCTTACTTTTCACCTTTCACCTTTCACCTTTCATCATTCACTTATATGTCTTCTCCGTTAACTTCAGTTGTAGTTCCTGTCTACAATGCAGAAAAAACTCTCCGGCAGTGTATTGATAGTATTCTTGGTCCGGGGTATAAGGATTTCGAGCTAATTCTTGTCGATGATGGCTCTAAAGACTCTTCTCCTCGAATTTGCGATGAGTATGCTCATAAAGATAATCGAGTAAAGGCTTTTCATAAACTTAATGGAGGAGTTAGTTCTGCCCGTAATTATGGGCTTGATCATGCGCAAGGAAAGTGGATTACTTTTATTGATTCTGACGATTATATTACCGAGGGTTATTTTGACGGTATTGAGGACCTTGAGGAAGATGTCTTGATTAAAGGATATCAGAAGTTTGATCATTCGGGTGCCGTTGTGGGAAGAGAGACGGAAGAATTGCTAGGGAATTCAGATTTTTCAGACTTCTTAAGTCAATATGTTACAGACTCTCTACTGCGTGGACCTGTCTTTAAGTTTTACAAACGTTCTCTAATTGACAACCTGCGATTTCTGACTGATATGAAGATAGGCGAGGATGCATGGTTCGTATTCAATTATTTGGCTAGATGCAAGAGTTTTGCAGTACTCCCGAAAGGTAAGTACATGGTGCGGCTTGCAGAGGAGCCTGACGAAGTGAAATATGCTGTGACAGTTGATTATGCTGTAAGGTCGCTTCAATATCTAAAGGATGCTTACGACGGATTGGTGCAGACTCATCATATTAGTAGGGGGATATTCCTATCATATATTGGCTACTTCAAGCGCATCTCCCAGGCTGATTGGCAGCAGGATAAGGCAAGGTGGTATGATAATCCTGATGTGAAAGCACTATATGACTATGTCTGGCTAGCGCTATCGTTCAAACAGAAAGTGAGACTCTCAGTAGCAAGAGCTCTCAAAAGGTGAAGGATGAAACTCCGTGCTTCAGATGTCGGCTTCATAGATTCTGATACGGCAGAACGATTGTATAAGGATTGTGAGAACATCAGCAAGATGTTATTCTTTGATGAATTCTCTCAGAGCAAGCGACCATCCAGGATATAAGTTTACAGAATAGCCCCCTTCACCCTTCACCCCTTCACCTTTCACCTTTCACCTTTTCACCTTAATAATTTTACTATGCCTACTATTTGCAAAACACGAGGAAAAACGACTACCGTCACACGAATGACGGTGGAGGAGATTGTGGAGGCAATCCGCAATAAGAAATACCTGAAGGAGGTGGCGGAGTTCCGGGAGATGGCTGCATTGGCAAATGTGAAGAAACGGGAGAACGGGACACTGGATATCGAGGATGCGGCATGGGAGAAGGTGCTGCCACGCATCTGCTTCGCCTGCGACTATCAGAAGCGGGGTGGGGAGATGCAGCAGGTGGCATACAACGGACTCATCCTCCTGGAGGTGAACAACCTGCAGAGTGAGGGGGAGGCCATCGGCCTGCGGTTCTATGCCGGTAGGCAGCCGCAGACGCTGTTGGCATTCGTAGGCGCCGACGGACGATCGGTCTGCATTGTGTGCAGGGCGGAACTCTATCCCAATTGCCGCCAGGAGGGAAGCGCGCTGCCCACCGGCGATGAGCAGATACGCCGCTTCCACTACAATGCCTATACGGCAGCGCAGAAGTTCTACACGGGGCAGCTGGAGGTGACGGTGGATGTGTTGGAGCCTCGGCTGGACAGGGTGTGCTATATGAGTGCCGACGGGGCGTTGTGCTATAATCCCGAGGCGATACCCTTCTATGTAGATGCGCAGGAGTCATTCTCGCTGTCGTCGCCCTATCGGCCACAGAAGGCTGAGGTGGGGACGTTGCCTGGACGTGATGTCTACCAGACGCAGATGATTATCGTACAGGAGTGCCTGGCAAAGGCTTATGAGGAGGCGCTGACCATCGACGACGAGCAGGAGGCTATGGTGGCGGTGCTCACCCATCAGGCTCATTTCTGCATGGAGTCGGGGGTGCCGAAGGAACTGGCCAAGAGGATCACGCTGATGCACCCGGAACTGAGGAAAGACCCGCTGCTGGCAGACCGCATTTTCGATAATGCCTATACGCCGAAGGCGCTGAAGAGGATGATGAGACGAAACCCGGAGACGGCAGCACTGCGGCATATCCCTGAGTCGACGCTGCTGATGCTGAAGAC
>Ga0256404_1009917_pt1 | contig 13416 bp, 8 predicted proteins | sample RumenRJG_01DNA_FD_185990 | JGI IMG/M metagenome (GOLD analysis project Ga0256404, IMG submission 185990) | Bovine rumen microbial communities from Lethbridge, Alberta, Canada - RJG_01 | ecosystem: Host-associated > Mammals > Digestive system > Stomach > Rumen | place: Canada: Alberta | collected...
AAGAGCAACTTCTCAGACTGACTTTTTACATTTATTATCGGTTATAATCGACTGAATTTCGCTATTTTAGTTTCCCTTTCCAAAAAATATTCGTACCTTTGCACCCGAAGCATCAAGAGCAGTGCCCGAAAGGGTGACTCGCCAACCGAGCTTATAAGATAACTTAGCCACGGTGGTCAGTACGATGCGGAAGCAACATTTATAAACTTCAAAAACAAAAAGTTATGCAACAGCACATTTTTTACACGAAGTATGCCCTGCAGTTTGCAGACATGCAGATTCTCGAGTTAGTAACCGCTTTCAATCATCAGGTCGGCAATACTGGCTGGACTGGTATGCGTGCCTATCACGACCAGGCCCTCATCGACGAGTTCAAACGTAGAGGTATCGATGTTTCAGCTGTCTATGACGGTAAGACTATCACCTTTGCCCATCCCGTCAGGTACGATATTGCCGACAACCGTCTGGCCATCGTCGGCTGAAATTCTCTCTCAATATCAAAACTCCGCCCTTGCCGTCTGCTCTTGGTAAAGGTGGAGTTTTCTACAATTGCCCAGGAATTGTATTTTGCTCCGAAATACTATTGCTCGTCTGACTCTACTTCCTTAGGAGTATTTATTTTTCTTGCTTCGTCAAACTTTGCCTTCATAGTGGGGTTCTTGTAGGTCAGTTTGCGGATGGTCAGGTCTTCTGTGTCCTGTTGAGCCAGGCGCAGGTTGTTTTCTGAACCAAGCAGGTTTTCCTTTATCTTCAGTAGTTTGCTGATGGTGTCATCAATCTGCTTAACTGCATCATCGAACTTCTTAGAAGCAAGTTCATAGTGCCTGCCGAACTTGGTCTTAAAGTCCTCAATTTTACTTTCGAAGTTTGTCACATCCACCTCCTTACTTTGGGCCAAGATAAGCTGCTTCTTGTATTCAAGGCTCTTTTTCGAGGTCTGTACCAGCAGATTGATGAAGGGAACGAAGAACTGAGGACGGATGACGTACATCTTCGGGAAGAGGTGCGACTTGTTTACGATGCCGGTGTTATATAGGTCGTTGTCGGCTTCCAGCAGACTCACCAGTACCGCAAACTCACACCCCTTCTTTTTACGATCCTCATCGAGCTTCTTCAGGAAATCCTCGTTCTTGTGCTTGGTGGCGGTGGTGTCCATCTCGTTCTTCATCTCAAACATGATGGAGATATACTCCGTACCATCCTCTGAATCCCGGAAGATGAAGTCACCCTTGGTGCCATCGGCTGCGTCATTGTCCTTGTCAAAGTAGGCATTTGGCATAGCAGGACGGATGTACTGCTCATACTCTATACTGCAATGCTGCTCCAGAGTCTCGCCAACCATCTTAGTTGACATTTTGGTTTTTAAGTCCTTGTAGTAGTCCAGCTGTTCCTGTTTCATCTGGAGTTCCTTCTTGTGTTGCTCCAACAGAGCGGTCTCGTGGATTTGGGCCTCACGCTTCTCCACTTCAGCATCAGAACGAAGTTTCATTATCTCCTTGTCCTTTTCCTGAACGGCCTCCTGTGCCTTATTACGCTCTGCCATTACAGCCAACTGGAGTTTACTGTCACCCTGCTCGATTGTAGAGTTCAGTTGTGCTATCTTCTGGTCCTTTTCGGCCAAAGCGAGCGACAGTTCGTTCTTTTTCTGTGTCTCGATATTCTGAAGCTGAGTTTTCAAGCGTTCTATCTCGGCATCTTTGGCATCCAGTTCCTTGTCCTTTTTATTGAGTTGAGTCTGGAAAGACTGTTCCGTCTTAACAGCTGCCAAGTCCTGTTCTGCCTTGTGACGCTCATCAATCTCAGCGAGACGACGATGGATTTCTGCATCGAACTCAGCATTCTTCACCTGACTCAAAATAGAAGCATAGTCTGCTTCATCAACCTGGAAAACACTTCCGCACTTTGGGCATTTCAGTTCTTTCATGACTTTAAACCTTTATATGATACACTCAAATTAACAACACGGTGCAAAGTTACACTACTGTTATGCAGTCTATCTGCACAGAAGATGACATTTTTCATGCAAAAATACTAATTTTAGCGTAAAAATTGGTAAAATTAGCAATTTTTTGACCGTAGAATAGTTATTTTTCCGAAATTAGAATGATTATTTGAGAATTAATTGCTAAATTTGTAGCCTATAAATATAATAAGGTATAAGAATGGAAACTAAAGACCTGAATAGACTAAAAGTGGTGCTTGCTGAGAAGAAGCGCACAAACAAGTGGCTTGCTGAGCAACTTGGCAAAGACCCTGCCACCATCTCCAAATGGTGTACTAATAATGCTCAGCCCACTTTGGAAAACCTACTGGATATAGCCAGATGCCTGGATGTGACAGTCAATGACCTCGTTAGAATGTAAACCTCACAAGCGGAAACTACTATGCCTACAAACAAGAATGCTCAACTACGTTACCAGATTCTCGATCGCTGTTTCAGTGATTTCAGCAGAAAGTACGAGATACAAGACCTTGTAGATAAGGTCAACGATGCTCTGTATGACCTGTATGGTACGGAGGTGAGTTTACGTCAGATACGCGAGGACATGAAATACATGCGTGACCGTGTGACATATAATGCCCCTATCAAGGCTTATCAGTATGATGGTAAGAAATGTTATTATCGTTATGAGGATAGGGATTTCTCCATCTTCAATAACGAACTTTCCGTTGATGATATCAATAAATTACAGTCAACTATTGATATGCTTGGCCGGTTTAGAGGCACTGCTGCTAACGTATGGTTGGAAGAAGTGATTTCAAATTTGGAGTATCGTTTTGGGTTAAAGTCAAATGCCGAACATCTTGTTTCTTTTGAGCAGAACGAACAATTAAAAGGCATTGAGAACTTAGCAGAAATAATTGATTCAACTGTCAATCACCAAACATTGGAGATTGTCTATCTGACATTCAGAGGTAAGGAGATACCTATGGTCATCCACCCTTATTATATAAAACAGTACAATGGCCGCTGGTTCCTATATGGACTGAATGAAGAATTGGGCAAGATTAGTAATCTCGCTCTTGACAGAATTCAGAGTTTCCATAAGTCGAATGTTCCTTTCAAGAAGAATGAGCAATATGATTTTGAAACATATTATGACGATGTGGTTGGGGTTACAATCCCGAATGAGAATGTACAGAAAGAAACCATTGGGCTACGATTCTCCAGCAACCGTTTCCCGTACGTTGTATCCAAACCTATCCACAAGTCTCAGACAATTGTAGACGAAAGCAAATTTGAGATAGAGATACAAGTTCGTCCGACTAGAGAACTTGACCAGCAGATTTTTTCCTTCATTCCCGATATTGAAGTGCTCTACCCAGAGTGGTACAAACGACATATTCAAGGAAAAATTGAAGAAAATCTAAAAAAATATTTGTCTGGGAAGAAAGACTGCACAGATACATAATAACTTTGCACTCGAAATTGATAGTTGGACTAAATTTATTGGAGATATGAGAAGATACCCGAAGTCAAATAGCGACATCAAGACAACGATGGATGTAATCGTCAATAAATTCCGTAATAAGGGAATAATTGACTCCATCCTGATCCTAAAATATGTCGGATCCATACTCTACTTGGAAAAAGTAGGGCTGGGGTTGTCATATGAAAAGAACGATTGCGATTTTGATCTGACGTTATCTGATGCTCCACAAATTGACAAGTCGAGTGCAATCTATCCTATCCTTGAGAATAACATCAAGCAGATGGAATCCATTTTGGGTAATGCCATGCATCAAGACATTGTTGGCATGCTCCTTGTTTCATTCTATGATGTTGATGAATATCTGGAATGGTTCGACTATCTGATTGATATAATGCCAACAATTAAAGGCTCAACCGAATATATCACTCCCGACTGGCTTTCTGTTTTGGCAGATGCATTCATCTGTTTCGGAGAGAAAAGCGTTTTCTGTCCTTTTGGAGGCGCTATGAAGCTATCGACAGATATGAATTTCTATGAGTACATGTATGCATACGAAATTAATACTTCTGTCTGGGAACTGGGCATGATTAGGCTCGCCCTATCAAATGACTCACGTAAAGTTTCTTTTGAGAATAAACTCACAGAGTTGTGGAAAAGCCAGAAATACGATGCCATAGTATCCTTCCCTCCACTTGGAATGCGCTATCCGAAAGATACTGAGGGAGTATCTGGATCCTTCAGAGTTGAAGATTCCGATCTGAAGGCAGCTTCACTATTCATGGGCATTACGACTGATAAGGGCGTGTGCTTCTCCATCGTTACGCCATCACTTCTTTATAATCAGGGCGAAAAGGCTAAGTTCCGCAAATGGGCTGTAGAGCAAGGCATTATTGACACGGTAATTCTTCTCCCAAGCAAACTCCTTCCTTATACGGGAATTGCCTTGGCCTTGGTTGTTCTAAGGAAGCAGCCCAAGCATGAGAATGCCATACGCATGATAGATGCATCAGGGTATTATACCAACCACAAATACCAGAATCAGTTGGAAATTACTGATGTCATGAATGCATATCTTCATGACGTGGATCATATATCCAGAACTGTTTCATATGATGAAATCGCGGAAAACGATTACTCTTGGCATGTCCCCTATTATATGCATATTCCAGAAGACACTGTCCAAGAGGGATATAAAAATGAACGTATAGAAGATCTGGTATTGCCATTTTCCGATTCTCACCTCAACAATCCTCAAAAGGGGAAGGTCATCAAGGTCAGCGATTTATCAGATGATTGGACTCAATGCACACTTGACATATCTAAACTGTCTGAAGAAGAGAGCAATCGGAATATGACTCTACTGAATCAAAAGGCAGTAGTCGTATCTACAGTAAGATCAGTCAAGCCTACGATTGTAAATGCTTCAGAGGAAACCCCGGTTCTGCTAAGTCCAAATGTGTTTGCTTTAATATTAAAGGACACGATTGACCCTGAGTATTTCTGTATGACTCTTGCCCAGTCGACTATACCAGCCACCGGCATGGCCATTCCTCACATCTCACGAACTTCTATTCTGAGGTGTAAGATTTCATATCCCGATATATCCCTCCAGAAAGATATATATAAAGAAGCCAGGAAAACTGCTCTTATAGCAAAAGCCAAAGAGACAGGACTTCAAGATATTATCGACCAAATGAAGGGCGACTACATCAACGAGATTCGCTCACGCAAACACGACATGATGCCTCACCTCCGACAGGTATCAAGTGCATGTAAGAATCTGGACTTTTACATGACGCATAAAGGGGATATGCCTGAAAATGAATTCATGGAAGGCATAAAAGAGGAAGTTGAAAATCAAAAACGAGCTGTCGAATCATTGACTACGCTCCTGAAGGTATTCTCACGCGAAGAGGAGTTTGGTACGCCAGAGATTATTAATATTGACAAGTTCCTCAGAGAGCATTATCATAGCGGAAAGAATTACCAGCTGTATCATGAGACTGACGGCTTGGCCCTGTTAGAGAGTGGCTTTGACATACCACATGCCATCATAGGTGATGACGGCTATGTTGATTTTAACAATGTTCCAAAGAATGGGTACTTGGAAGGGATAAATGTATATATGGCACCTGACGACCTTATGCGTCTCTGTGATAACATAATCAACAATGCTGTTGGTCATGGTTTTACTGACCCATCACGGAATGATTATGTAATCGATATTATCCTCTCAGTAGATGGGGATAGTGGATTCTATTATATTGATTTCAGCAACAATGGAACCCCATTCCCTAAGGGATTTGACAAGACGCGTTACGGTATTAGGGGCGAGAAAGCAGGAGAAACCGCCGGTAGCGGTGAGGGTGGCCATACAGTAAAGTCTATAGTTGAACACTATGGAGGCCACTTTGAAATCTTCAGTAATGAGGGTGGCGGATCTGACATCATTCTTGATGAAGATGGCAACTTTCATGATGTAGAAGTCGAGGCAAATACAACAGTAAGAATTTATCTACCAATATATAAGAGCGATGAGTAAATATAATATATTGTGGATTGACGATGAATGGGAGTCGATGACTTCATTTATGAAGTACTGTTCACTTCAGTACCAGATGGAGTTGTACCCATTCAAGACTCAGACAGAGGGATTGGATGAGTATGCCAAATGCCCTTCTTTTTGGGATGCTGCAATTCTGGATGCCAAGGTGCTGGACAAAAATTTGCATGAGGCGCCTAATGTGGCTAACCTACAAAAAGCCGTTTTGAGAATTAAGGAAGAGTTCAACGATTTACAGTACTTCATATCCACTGGACAGCCTGATCTTCTCAGCGACAGCATGTTCAAAGCAATATTTCCTGTCTATTACGAAAAGGCAACGGATGACGAAAAATTGTGTCAGGACATTATCAAGGCTATCAAAGAAAGCCCAGTTCGAAGAATTAAGAATAAATATTCCGATTTATTCTCGTGGCTGAAACCACCTATATATGAGGAAATACTCAGTATACTACAGATAGTTGAAAACGGCGACAACACCAATGCCGACATATTCAATAAAGTCCGAAAAATACTGGATTGGATAATGACTGAACTTAATACATATGGTCTACTCACTATTGAGTTCAATGGCACCAATCTAAATGAATGCAGCCGCTTTTTAGCAAGCAATGAATTGCAGGAATACATACCTCAGTATATCCAACGTCAGATTCATTCATGTTCTGCAATTGCCAACGAAGGCTCCCATAGAAGGGTTTCAGATGAAGATGTAAAATCAGGCAAAGCCCCATATCTCATCCGTTCAACTGTATATGAACTCTTGAATATACTTGTTTGGATGCATCAGCTGCCTGAAGATGATGCCACAAGACGGAAAATCACCGAGCAGTCACTCAATTCAAAGAATAAAGTTAGATCGGAAGAGCCAAATAGCAGGAAAATCCCACAAAAGCCAGAGTTCGACGAAGAACTTAAAGTATGGCATTGCGGAGATTGTATGCTTGCAATCAAATTCTGGGAAGAAGGGAAAGTCCTTTTAACAGATATCACTCCTAATTCGTCAAAGAATCCCAATATCAAGAAGAGATATCCTTATTTCGCAAAATATAAGACCGTAAAATAACAATAACAACATATGAGTACAAACGAATTACAACAGCAGACGACTGTAAATGTACAGGAGAAGGCCAACCTGATCTGGGCGATTGCCGACAAACTGGTGGGTGTATATAAGCCGCACGAGTACGGCAATGTTATATTGCCAATGTGCGTGGTGAAACGCTTCGAAGACACATTGGCACCGACCAAGCAAAAGGTACTTGACATGAACAAGCAACTGGACGAGGACGGTATCACCGTGAAGCAGGGCTTCTTGGAGAAGGCTGCAGGACAGAAGTTCTACAATCTTTCCCCCTTCACCTTCGAGACACTGCTTAGCGACCCTGAGAATATCCGTGAGAACTTCGAGTCGTACCTGAACCATTTCTCTGAGAATGTCATCGATGTGATTCACCGCATGAAGTTCCAGCAGGAGATTGAGACGATGGCTGAGAACAATCTACTCTATCTGGTGATTAAGGAGTTCTGCACGGAGAAAGCGTACTTAGGAGCCGACAAGATAAATTCGGTGGATATGGGCTACGTCTTTGAAGAACTGGTGCGCAAGTTCTCTGAGAGCTACGACGAACATGCCGGAGCACACTTTACCGCCCGTGACATCATCAATCTGATGACAGAACTTCTCGTTGGCGAAGACGAGGAGCGGTTAACGGAAGAAGGCATCACCGCAACCCTCTACGATATGACAATGGGGACCAGTCAGATGTTGGGATGTATGGAAGACCGACTTTCTGAGATTGATCCAGATGCCGACATTACGACTTATGGTCAGGAGCTGAACGATCAGACTTTTGCCATTGCTAAGGCTGATACGCTCATCAAGGGTGGCAACGCTGACAATATGCGACAGGGAGACACGCTGGCCGATGACAAGTTCGAAGGTTACAAATTCGACTATATCATATCCAATCCGCCATTCGGCATTGAGTGGAAGACGAGTAAGGCCGCTGTCGAGGCAGAGTACAAGAAGGGAGCTGCAGGACGCTTCGAGCCGGGACTGCCTGCCATTGGCGATGGTCAGCAACTATTTCTGCTCAATGGTGTTGCTAAACTGAAAGATACTGGCCGCATGGCCATCATTCAGAACGGCAGTCCGCTGTTTAAAGGCGACGCAGGTAGTGGCGAGAGCAATATCCGTGGCTACCTCTTGGAAAACGATTGGTTGGAGGCCATTGTTCAACTACCAAACGACCTCTTCTACAACACGGGTATTGCCACTTACATTTGGGTTGTCACCCGCAATAAGTCGGCTGAGCGTCGAGGCAAGGTACAGCTTATTGATGCCAGCCAGTGTTATGAGAAGCGCCGTAAACCTCTTGGCAATAAGCGTGTGGAGATAACCGAGACCGCCCGAAAGCTCATCATGCAGGCCTATCACAACTTCAACGATGGTGAGCTGACTCAGACTACTGCCGACGGCACTGAGATTCGTGTGGAGAGCAAAGTACGCGTGAACGACTACTTCAAATATAGCAAGATCTTTATCAAAGCGCCTGAGAAGGAAACCGAGATTATTCCATGGTTGACCGCTCGCGATGAATATTTGCAGAAGAATGTGGCTCCATATATGCCGGGCTTCGTCGTTGACGAGAAGAAGACCAAAATAGGTTATGAGATTCCTTTCACCCGCGAGTTCTATAAATATACGCCTCTGAAGCCCTCTGCCGAAATCTTCCAGCAACTAAAGGAGCTGGAGCAGCAGGAAAGCGAGTTGATGGAGAAGTTGTTGCATTAAATCGAAAAGCCCATGACAAGAGAATACAAAGATAGTGGCATTGAGTGGATTGGCAGAATTCCTAAAGAATGGAAAGTCATGCCGCATAAGTGGCTGATGAAAAAAATCAAGGAAATATGCCCTGAGTATAAAGGAGAGGACATAATTTCCTTAACCATGAATGGTGTCATAGTAAGAGATCTCAATGCTGGAGGGAAAATGCCAACCACCTTTGATGGCTACCAATATGTACATCCAGGGAACCTCCTTTTGTGTTTATTTGATATAGATGTAACACCTCGTTGTGTCGGACTAATAAAAAATGAAGGTTTGACAAGTCCCGCATATAGTCAATTCAAACTATTCAAAGAGGTTTATGGTCCGTATTATAATTACCTTCTCAGATATATGGATGATGAAAAATGCTTATTACATCTTTCAAAGAATCTGAGAAGTTCTTTAACCGAAGAAGATTTTGGTCAAATTCCGACAGTATTCCCTCCGTTCTCTGAACAGCAGCGGATAGCAGAATTCTTGGACGAGAAGTGTGGGGAGATTGATGGGCTAGTTGCATTACAGGAGCAGATGATCGCGCAGCTGACGAACTATAAGCAGTCAGTCATTACAGAGGCAGTTACTAAAGGATTGAATCCTAATGCCCAACTCGTCCATTCCGGTATCGACTGGATTGGGGATGTGCCGAAAGGATGGGAGATTTGTCGCTTTAAGAGTTATATTTCTTTGGTCAAAGAGAAAGTAAATGATGTGAGTTTACCGAAAATCAACCTCGAAAACATCGAGAGTTATTCCGGAAAATTTATCGAGACAGATTCCAAGTATGAGGGCGAAGGGTATTTGTTCAAGCCCGGAGATGTTCTCTTTGGTAAACTTAGGCCATATTTAGCTAAGGTGTTTGTCCCTGATTACAATGGGCAAGCAGTTGGAGATTTCTATGTATTCAGGCCATCTCCAAAAATTGAGACGTTTTTCCTCAAGTATGCAATACTATCTGATTCCTTTATTTCGAACGTTAATAGTTCTACCTATGGCACCAAGATGCCAAGGGCTAATTGGGATTACATTTCAACTGTTTATATTGCAGTCCCACCAAAAGACGAGCAACGATCTATTTCGGAACACCTCGACACGAAGTGTGGCGAGATTGACAGGCTAATCGAAACGAAGCGGCAAAAGATTGAGACGCTGAAGGAGTATAAGAAGAGTGTCATCTACGAGGCTGTGACAGGTAAGACAATAATAGATTAAAAAGATATGGACAATAACGACTTGAAAGAACGGGATTTTGAAGCCTACATCGAGCACTGGCTTCTTACGGAAGGTGGCTACACTAAGGGCAACCAGAGTACCTACGACAAAGAGCGTGCCATCGACCTGAAAACACTGGTGAAGTTTCTCCGCTTAACACAGACGAAGAAATGGGAGCTGTATGAGAAAAAGTACGGTGCTCAGACGGAAGACCGCCTTTACAACGTGCTGCAGGATAAGATTCATGAGCGCGGCCTGATATGGGTGCTTCGAAATGGTATCGATGACCTGGGCTTCAAGTTCAAGTTAGTCTATTTCGAGCCTGCCAGCCCACTCAACGAGGAACTGAACTTGAAGTATAGCCAGAACATCCTGGAGTGTACGCGACAGTTTGCCTACTCCATCCAGAACCATAACACTATCGACATGGTGTTATCGGTTAATGGTATTCCCGTAGTGGCTTTGGAACTGAAGAACCAGCTGACCGGACAAAATGTGGAGAACTCACGCCTGCAATGGATGAACGACCGCGACCAGCGCGAAGAGATTTTCCAATTCAACCACCGTATATTGGCTTATTTTGGCGTGGATCTCTACGAGGCAATCATGGCCACTCATTTGCGAGGTGAGAAAACGTTTTTCATGCCATTCAATCAGGGAAGCAATGGAGCTGGAAACGTCGGAGGCAAAGGCAACCCAGAAGCCCCGGAGGGTAAATACGCGACAAGCTACTTATGGGAACGTGTGCTTAATCGTCGAATGTTGCTTTGCATCCTTCAGCGATATATCTCCCGTCAGGAAGAGGAACGCATCAGTATCTACAAGACGAAGGACGGGCAGATACGACAGGAAAAGCGGAAAAGCGTAAAGATTATCTTCCCACGATACCACCAACTCGACGTTGTAGAGAAGTTAATTGCCGACACAGCTGAGCATGGTTCAGGCAAAAACTACCTCATACAACATTCGGCAGGCTCTGGTAAGTCGAACTCTATTGCTTGGGTGGCTTATCGTTTGGGCGCATTGCAGAACGCTGAGCTGAAGCCGATGTTCAATTGTGTTTTCGTCATTACCGACCGCCGTGTACTGAACACTCAGCTACAAAATACGATTCTTGGCTTCGACCACGTGGATGGAACTGTAGACACTGTGAGGGACAGTGATCCTTCTACGAAATTACGCAATCTTATCAATGACGATAATTCGCGTATTATTATATGTACACTACATCGATTCCCACTTATCTATAAGGAGGTAAACAAGAATACAGGGAAAAGATATGCACTTATTGTTGATGAAGCCCACTCGTCACAGACGGGTAAAGCAGCAGAGAAAATGAAAGCTGCCTTAGCCGATACAGACGAAGCTTTGCGAGAAATGGCCGCTATGCAGGACATTGCCGACGAGGAGCTGGAGAAACAACGCGACGAGATAATGGATACGTTGCTGGCCCAGGGACAGCACAACAACCTGTCATTCTATGCCTTTACAGCTACACCAAAGCCCAAAACGCTGCGAACTTTTGGAATCTGCACCCATCAGGACATTGATCCGACGAAGTGTCGTTATGAGGCATTCCATACCTATTCCATGCTACAGGCCATCGAGGAAGAATTTATCAAAGACGTCCTGCTGAGCTATACACCATACAGTGTGAGCTACGAGATTACGAAGCGCATCACTGAAGACCCAGAATATGAAGAGACGCCAGCTACAAAAGCTGTTAAGGCATTCCACGATAACCACCAACATGTCATCGACAAGAAGTGTGCTATTATCGTAGAGAAATTCCGCGAAGTGACGCTACCTGCTATGCAAGGAAAGGCAAAGGCTATGGTGGTGACTGCCAGCCGTGCTCATGCTGTGCGCTACTATATGGCCATAAAAGCCTACTGCGAGAAGCAGGGCTATACCGATGTCCATCCGCTGGTGGCATTCTCAGGCAAAGTGGAATATCAGGGGCAGGAGTATATAGAAACGGCCATGAACTCTACGCCCGACTATAAGATTAGTGAGGCTGGTTTGCCGCTGTTTTTTGCTTCCGACCTCTACAACGTATTGGTCGTAGCTGACAAATACCAGACTGGTTTCGATGAACCTCTGTTGCACTCGATGTTCGTCGATAAGAAATTGCGTGACGTGAAGGCCGTGCAGACGTTGAGCCGTCTGAACCGTGCCCATCCCGACAAAGTTGATACCTATGTACTTGACTTTGTGAATGACCCTGAGGACATCAAGAGAAGTTTCGAGCCGTTCTACACTGGCACTGAACTCATCAAGCCTATGGACTTGAATTCCGTCTTTACGTTGCGCGACAATATACGCGAACTTAATTTCTGGACTGACCAAGACGAGCTACGTGTAGAAGATATTGTGAAGACTGTTAAGAAGGATGATCCGACGCGATTAGGGAAACTGTCGAATGCCTTCAAGGGCGTGGTTGACCGCATTGACCAGTTGGACGAAGAGACATTCTACACTGTGCGTGGGCAGATTAAACAGTTCGTACGCTTCTACAACTATTTGGCCCAGGTTGAACGCACCTACAATCGCGACCTGTATCGCACATACGTATTCTGTGACTTGCTCCTGAAGCTTATCAAGACTAAGCCACACGAGCATATCGACTTGAACAAACAACTGATGCTGGTCAATTCACGTATTGAGGCAGGAGAGACACAGAGCATCCATCTTGACAAGAATGCCGGTGGACTGTCAACCCCTAAACCCGGTGCCGGTGGCGGCCCAGACGACAAGCGCGACCTGCTTTCTAACATCATCGACAAGGTGAACATGATGTTCCGAGGCAATTTTACCAAAGAAGACCGCGTGTTGGTAGAGAGTATCTACGACAAACTGAACCAGCCAAAGGTACGACGGAAACTTATCAAACAGGCCAAGAGCAATGATCCCAGGCAATTTGGGGAGAGTATCTTCCCCGAAGTATTTGCCGAGGCTGCACAGGAATGCTATGGCGACCAGATGGAAGCCTTCCGCCGGCTTTTCCAGAACCATGATCTCTACAACAGCATTATGACGCAGATGGGCGACATGATGTATGCTAACTTCCGTGCTCAGGACGAAGCTGTGTTCAATCCAGAACGCTTCAAGGAGAAGGTGCTGCCTGTGATGCAGGATGAATTTGGAGATATTCAAGCAGAGATTAAGCCATATCCCATTATTGCCGACTGGCTTGTCAAGGTGATTGCCGCAGAAACAGCACAATCAATGGATGGTGCTAACGATGTGCTACAGAACGCCTTCAACCGTCTCTACTGTTCACCCAGAAAGGTGGCTTTCATAGACAAGAAGAGTCACTTCCGTTCGTTGGTAAGCTACTTTGAAGTGTTCCTGAAGAAGATCTACTTTATCGAGAA
>Ga0256404_1009918_pt1 | contig 13414 bp, 12 predicted proteins | sample RumenRJG_01DNA_FD_185990 | JGI IMG/M metagenome (GOLD analysis project Ga0256404, IMG submission 185990) | Bovine rumen microbial communities from Lethbridge, Alberta, Canada - RJG_01 | ecosystem: Host-associated > Mammals > Digestive system > Stomach > Rumen | place: Canada: Alberta | collected...
TGATAAAATTCCTGATATTGTAAATGATTATATGATGGAAATTAATAAAATTACTGGTAGAAATTATAAGCCATTTCAATATTATGGTAGTCCAACTGCTACTAAGATTATTGTTGCAATGGGCTCTTGTTGTGATACCATTCGTGAGACTATTGATTATTTAGTTAATGAAAAGAATGAAGCAGTTGGATTATTAGAAGTACATTTATATCGACCATTTAGTGCTAAATACTTTTTAAGTGAACTTCCTAAGACTGTTAAAAAAATTGCTGTTCTTGATCGCACTAAGGAAGCTGGTTCAAGTGGAGAACCATTATATTTAGATGTAGTTCAAACTATTAAAAATGCTGATTGTAGAGTAAATGTTTATGGTGGACGCTATGGATTATCTAGTAAAAATACTACTCCTGCTATGATTAAAGGGGTTTATGACTTTTTAGATACTCGTGATGTTCATACTAATTTTACAGTAGGTATTTTAGATGATGTAACTAATTTGAGTATATCTTATGATAATCGTTTTATGTTACCAAGTGCTAATGCTGAATTTTTGATTTATGGTTATGGTAGCGATGGAATGGTATCTGCTTCAAAAGATTTGATGAAGATTACTGGTTCTTATACTAATGCTTTTGTACAAGGTTATTTCCAATATGATTCTAAGAAGAGTGGTGGAGTTACTATTGCTAATTTAAGATTTGGAAAAAAGCCTATTACTAGTTCTTATTATGTAGAAAAAGCAAATATGGTTGTTTGTACAAAAGATAGTTATTTAAGAAGAATTAAAATGCTTGATAAAATTTCTAATAAAGGGGTATTTATTCTAAATACAAATAAAAGTCCTGAAGATGTTTTATCTATGATGAGTAATCATGATAAAAATATTTTACAAAATAAAAATATTAAATTTTTTATCTTAGATGCTAGTAAGATTGCTAGTGAAGCTGGAATACCAGGTAAAATTAGTTCTATTATGGAAACCATTATATTTAAATTAGGCAAAATAGTTGAATTTGATTTTGCTCTTCAAAAAATAAAAGAAAATTTATCTACTAAGTTTGCTAATAAAGGTGGTAATTTGGTAGAAAAAAATATACAAGCTATTGATTCTTCTTTAGAGTGTTTAATTCCTGTAAAAGTTCCTTCTGTACATTATGAAGATGAAATATCTAGTAAAAAGACTTTATTTGAGGTAATAGATTCTATGGAAGGGGATAGTCTTCCAGTTAGTAGTTTTGTTAAAATTTCTAATGGTGAATTTGAAGCTGGAACTTCTAAGTTAGATAAACGTGATAGTAGTGATATGGCTCCTTGTTATGACTCTAGTAATTGTATTAACTGTAATTTATGTAGTTTAGTTTGTTCACATGCTGTTATTCGTCCATTTTTGTTAGACGAAAAAGAAGTAATGGACGCTCCAGAGTCTGTTTCTCGTCATCTGGTAGATGCTAAAATTAAAGATCAAAATTTACAGTTTACTGTTGGTGTTAGTTTACCAGATTGTACTGGATGTGGTTTGTGTAGTGAGGTTTGTCCAGGAAAAGCTGGAGCCAAGGCCTTAGTCATGAAGATGAAACATGAATTGTTGGAAGATAAAAGAGATGAGGAATATAAGTATTTATTCCAAGAAGTAAAAGAAAAGAAAAATGTTATGCCAACAAATACTGTAAAAGGAAGTCAATTTGTTAAACCTAAATTTGAATTTCCAGGTGCATGTGCTGGTTGTGGAGAAACTCCTTATTTGAAACTTTTAACTCAATTATTTGGAGATAGAATGATAGTTGCTAATGCAACAGGATGTTCTTCTATTTATGGGGCTAGTACTCCTTCTATGCCATATTCTATTCCTTGGGCTAATTCTTTATTTGAGGATAATGCTGAGTTTGGATTTGGTATGAGGATTGCTGATAATACAATTAAGAAACAAATTGTTTCATTAATTGAAAATAATCTAGATAAAGTTAAGAAAAGTGAGATAGATATTTATAAGTCATATTCTGAGAACATATGTGAAGAGACTGCTAATAAATTACTTGAAGTTATAGATGAGACGAAAATTGAAGAACTTATTCCACTTAAAGATTTTATTTCTCCTAAGTCTGTTTGGATGATTGGTGGAGATGGTTGGGCATATGATATAGGATATAATGGAATTGATCATGTTTTAGCTTCAAAAGAGAATGTAAATATTTTAGTTTTGGATACTGAGGTATATTCTAATACAGGAGGACAAGCATCAAAATCTACTAGAGTTGGTGCAGTAGCAAAGTTTGCTTCTAGTGGAAAAAAGACTGCTAAAAAGAATCTTGCTAAGATGGCTTTATCTTATCCACATGTTTATGTTGGTACGATCTCTTTAGGAGCGAATGCAATGCAGGCTATTAAAGTTATGAAAGAGGCAGAGGCTTATAATGGACCAAGTATCATTATTGCTTATGCACCATGTATTGCACAAGGAATTATTAAAGGTATGAAGAATAGTATTCAAGAAGAAAAAGATGCTACTGTATCAGGATATTTCCCATTATTCCATTATCATCCTGAAAGTGGAGAATTTAAAGTCGATAGTAATGCAGATTTTTCTAAATATGAAGAATTTATGCTAGGTGAAGATAGATATCGTTCTTTAAAGAATTTAAATAGAGATAGTGATTCTTTATTATGTCAAAATAAAAAAGATGCTGAAGATACTTATTCTTTCTATAAAAACTTAGAGAATAAGGAAGTATCCTAAAAAATCTACAATTATGTAGATTTTTTTCTTGATTATTTAATTTTACACAGATTATTTAATTTTACTTTATTTTTTTTAAGTTTTATGGTATAATCTACTGTAATAAAAAAGGAGGGCCTTTATGGAAAAATATGATGATGAATTTTTAGAGGAAGAAGAAGAAGAAGAAGAAGAAGAAAATGAAAGTTCTGAATTTAACATGATATCTTTCTTATCAGTAGCATCTATTTGGTTTATTCGTTTTGGAATGGTAGTTGCTGTTATATTACTAGTTTATTTTATAGTTGTTGGAAAAATTGTTACAGCTTTGCTTTATATTTTAGGACTTGTTGTTGCTTATTTTTTTGGTTACGGTTTTATGTTTTGTTTAGATAAATTTATAGAAAGCAATGACGAAGATAATATTGAAGAATAAAAGTCATAAAAAAAAAGACGTCGGCACGTCTTTTTTTATTTTTAATCTAAGAAGCTGGACCCCCTGAGGCCAGCTTCCAAAAAGAATAAAAAGGGGTTGGCTAGTGTGATACTAGCGACCAATTCGCCTAATTCCGAATTGGTAGTTCCTATACTAATCGAAAATAGACTGTTTGTCAACAAAAAAACAAAAAAAAATTAAAAAAATCTGATAAACAGAATATTTAATTATAGTATTTCTTTTTTATATAAAATTTATTTATAATTAACTAATTTTTATAGCTTTTTTCTATTTAGAAAAATATAATTTTTTTCTTTTTTTAAATCTATATTTGTGTTATAATATGCAAGAAAGGAGTGGTGGTATGGCTGAGCTAAAAGATGTTAAGGGAATTGGGCCAAAAGCTCTTACTTTATTAAATAAGATTAATATTTGTTCTATAGAAGATTTACTTACTCATTATCCTTTTCGTTATGATGTTATTAAAAGAGATGAGTTAAGTTCTATAGAAGATGGTGAAAAAATTACAATAGATGGAAAAGTAGAAAGTATACCAATATTAATGAGATTTAAAGCTGGCTTAAATAAAATGAATTTTCGTTTGGTAACACAATCTGGTGTTGTTGGAGTTTCCATATTTAATCGTGCTTTTTTGAAAAATAAATTATTAGTTGGGACAGATGTTATTGTTATAGGAAAACTTGATAAGAAAAAGAATGTTATTACTGCTAGTGATATTAAAATGGAGTCTTTATCAAATAAGGTAAAGATTGAACCTGTATATCATTGTACGAGTGGTATTACAAATAAAAATATGTCAACATATATTAATATGGCTTTATTAATGTATGGAAAAGAAATTCGTGATTATATTCCACTTTATTATCAAGAAAAATATAGTTTTGTAAATAAAAAGACAGCTCTTAATATTATTCATAATCCTAGTACATCAGAAAAACTAAAAGAAGTAACTATTCGATTAAAATATGAAGAATTATTTCAATTTATGTTTAAGATTAATTATTTGAAACAAGTAAACAAAAAAGAAAAAAATGGTTTATTAAGAAAAATTGATCGAGATAAAATTGAGAGTTTTATGAATAATTTACCTTTTTCTTTAACAAATGATCAAAAGACTGCGGTTGAAGAGATATTTCATGATTTAGAATCACCTCATCGTATGAATCGTTTATTACAAGGAGATGTTGGATCAGGAAAAACGATTGTTTCTTTTATTGGAATGTTTGCTAATTATTTATGTGATTATCAGAGTGCTTTGATGGCTCCAACTGAGATTTTAGCAAATCAACATTATATTAATTTATGCAATTTCTTAAAAGGTACTGATGTTAAAATTGCTTTACTTACTGGTTCCACTTCTAAAAAGGATAAGACTGCTATATATAAAGGTTTAGAAGATGGTTCTATTCATATGGTTATTGGAACGCATGCTTTAATACAAGATGAAGTGAAATATCATAATTTGGGGTTAGTTATTACAGATGAGCAACATAGATTTGGAGTTCATCAGAGAGCTAATTTACAAAATAAGGGTGTTAAACCAGATGTGTTATATATGAGTGCTACTCCTATTCCTAGAACGTATGCTTTAACTATTTTTGGAGATATGGATGTTTCTACTATAAAAGAAAAACCTAAAGGAAGACAAAAAATAGATACATATGTTAAAAAAAATAGTGAAATAAAAGATGTATTAGGGATGATGTATAAGGAATTAAAAAATAATCATCAAATATATGTTATAGCCCCTTTAATTGAAGAAAGTGAAAATAGTGATTTAACTACTGTTAATGAATTAAAGTCTCAAATGAAATTAGCTTTTAAAGATTTGTATAAGATTGATATTGTTCATGGTAAAATGGCAAGTGGAGCAAAAGATTTGATTATGGAACAATTTAAAAATAATGAAGTTCAAATATTAATTTCTACTACTGTTATAGAAGTTGGTGTTGATGTTCCTAATGCTACTACTATGGTTATATTTGATGCGGATCGATTTGGGCTTTCTACTCTTCATCAATTGCGTGGAAGAGTGGGTAGAGGTTCTTCTAAGAGTCAATGTATTTTGATTAGTGATAGTGATGCTGAAAGATTAAAAATAATGGAACGAGAAGATGATGGTTTTGTTATTTCAGAGGAAGATTTTAAATTACGTGGACATGGAGATTTATTTGGTACTAGACAGAGTGGAGATATGACCTTTAAAATTGCATCTATTAAAAATGATTATAAGATATTATTACAAGCAAAAAAAGATTCCAAAGAATATTTAGAAAATAAGGATACAGATAAAGAAGATTTAAAACAATATTTAATTGAATCTATTACAAAAGTGGATTAGTTTACACTCTAAAAAATTCTTTTTTATTATTTTATAAGTGTTTAAAAAAAAAGTCACTGTAAACTAAAAAAATATTTTATAAAGTTAATTGACTTTTTAAAAAAAATCCTTTATGATTAAGATGCGTGATGGATGTCACGCCGATATCTCTAACGGTTTTAATGTTAGAGTATATTCAACCGAACCCCCTGAAGACACTGTCGTGAGACAGTGTCACTTTATTTTATAAGGGTTTGCGAAGCTTTGGCTTTTTTCTAGATACCAAGCCAGATACCAAAACTTCATTTCTAGATACCAAATTTATTGGTATTTTTTTGTTTATATTGATTTATTTAAGTTATCCATTGCCATTTTTGCATTTATAAGATTATTAGGAAACATATGACTATAAGTATCTAATGTTTCTTTTACACTTGCATGTCCTAAATAGTTTGAAACTGTTGTAGGTGGTTGACCTGTATTAATTAATAGAGATGCACATGAATGTCTAAATCCATGAAGTGGTAAATGTCTTATTTCTGCTAATTTTGATACTTCCCAACTTAATGCTTGCATTTTGTAAAATGTTAATGGCTCATAATCTCCAAAAACAAACCATTTATCATTAAATCCATAATATCTTTTCTTTTCATTATATAATTTGATTAAATCATTATATAATATATCTGTAAGTGGTAATGTTCTAATACTTTTCTTTGTTTTAGGTGGTGTTATTTCATATTCATGTTGATGATCTTTAACACTATTTGCTTGCTTTGTAATACTTACTAAATGGTCTCTCCATTTAATATCAGTCCATTGTAGACCTCTAGCTTCACCTCTACGAAGTCCACAATAATATAGTATTTCAAACATTACTCTTGTATTTAAGTCTGGAGAAGCAGATATAAACTTTTGAAATTCCTCATAAGTATAGACATCTTTTTCTTCTATAATTTCATTAGGGTCATTAAATGACTCTATTTTGTTATAAAAAGGCATTAAATTTACATCGTATCTTCTCATTCCCCAATTGAGAACTGCTTTTAGGAGTTTTTGTACATCATTTCTAGTAGAACATTTAAGGTTTTTATCCCACAAATCTTGTTGAAACTCATGATATGTTTCTCCGTTTAAATCTTTTAATTTAACATTTTCAAACTTTGCAAAGTATTTTCTTCTTTTAACATAAGTTTCTAGTGTTCTTCTACGAACTTTTTTCTTTTTGAATTCAATAAATTGGTCTATTACTTCTCCAAAAGTCATTTCGATATCTCCACCGAATTCAACTTTATCGTTTAAGAAATCTCTTTCTGCATTCATAGCATCTAACTTTGTTTTGTATGCTTGAGAAAATTTTTTATGCCATTTTCCAGTTTCATCTTTTTCATTCCAATAGAATTTATATTTACGACCATCTTTTGTCCATTGTGATTTTGGTAATTTATATATTCCCATTAAATATCGTTCCTCCTTTTTTGGATTATATAAATACCAGTCCGTAACAAGTATATTTTATCATATTTGCTCATTCTAGTATGTTATCTTGTATAATCTTTGTTTTTGTTTTTAATTGTTTCTCCATGTTCTAGGTTGATATTATCTAGTTGTTTTTCAAATAATACATAATTTTCATCAATTTCTTTCATTTCACTTATTTCTTGTTTTTTTCTACCTAATAGGTGTTGAACTGCATGAAATGCTTTTTCAATAATTCTTTCAAAGAATTGTTTAATTTCTAATAATTCTTTTGTAAGAGATTCAATTTGTGTTTCTAAGTTGAATATTTTATTACTTTGTTTCTTTATAGTTTCATCTTTGGCTTTTATATCTATTTCTTGTTGCTTTATTTTTTTATTTGCTTCAGATATCGTTTTACCTGATTTTAATTCATTTACTTCATTGTTAAGTTTTTCTATTCTTATTTCTTGCTTTTTAATAGTGCTTTTAGCTGCCATATTGTCTTTATTTACTTCTTTGGTGTAATTAATCAAGTTTACTACATCTTTGTCTTTATACCTCTTAAAAACGTCTTTATTAGGGGATAATACTTCTTCTTGATTTATATTTAAGATTTCTTGATTTGTTTTTAAATTAATTTCATTGATTTTTTGATATAGATTAATATCTTTTTCTAATGATATAATTTCTTTTTTCTTTTCATTTAATTCATATTCGGCTTTTGTTTGATGTTCTATGTTTGCTCCTGTATTTCCTCTGAATAAATTAAAGCCTTTTGAATTAATATATTCGTTAAATTCATCTTGAATTTTTGCATATGATGATTTACCACCTAATTGTTTCCAAAATTGATCTAAATTAAGAAATTTTCCATATTCCGTTTTATAAATTGCTTTTCCGTTCTCATCTTTAGCAACTATTGGTACTAGTTTTTTATTTCCGTCTTTACCTGTGATTTCTTTTTTTAGTATTTTTCCGTTTGAATCTGTTTCAAATACTTTTCTTTTTACTTCATTTACTACAGGTAAGAAATAGAAATGCATATGTGGAGTATCTTCATCAAAGTGAACTGCCGAATAGATTACATTTTCTTTACCAACTAAATTTGATAAATAATCATGTGAATCTTTAAAAAACTCTAATACTTTTTCTGGAATATCTACATTGGTATTGATATTTACTCGTTCAATAGGTTGTCCTTTCTTTTCTCCTATTTGATAGGTTCTATCAGTTTCTATAAAATTCATTCCTAAGTTTTTAAAGAATTCCTGTCCACTTGTTATGATTGCTCCATTCAATAAATTAATATTCTTTTTATTTTCTCCATAATATATTTCATTTTCCTTAAGAGTGGAGTAGACCTTACTCATTAAGGTTTTATTATTTAAAGATACAAACTCTACATTAAATTTTGTTCTATCTTTATCATAATTCCCTGTACCTTTTCTATCTTCAAGTTCTACACCAAGTCCTCCTAAGTCCGATGATTTATATTTTTCAAATCTTAATACTTGATTTCCATCGAACATTTTTTACCTCCTTGATGTTTTTTTTGTCTTTATTTTAATAATGACATATCTCACTAGGGCATAGCCCAATCGTGAGCTAAGGAATAATTCCTTAGAATCCTTTATTGCTTGTTCTAGTATTGCCTCTCTATATGAAATAGAGAGGAATACTATTACAAGTTTAATTTAACGATATTCAATATCATTAAATTAATTTATAATGAATTCACTATCGCCACTTTCATTTCTTTGAAACAAAACGTGCCACGTTTATTCATTATTTTCAGAAGGTTCTTCATAACTACAATGCCATAATCTTTCATTACTAGTTCTTTTACTAGTTATATGAAGACCTTCTTTTTCCAACAAACTTAGGTTTCTTTGAATCAAGCCACCTAGTTGTGTTGGTGTTAATAAAATATTTGTTTTTGATAAAATGTCTGATATTGTATAATCAAAATCTTTTCTTTGAACTGCATATTTTATAAACAATATAAGGTTATAATCAATTTCATCATTTGTATTTTCATTTACAACTTCGAAAGTTTGATTATTATTTCTTTTTATATTTAATTCTAATCTACCTGAATCTCGACCTTTATACATTAAAGTTAGTTTATTGTAATTGTTCTTTGATTCTTTTAATGTTAATATTCCAGAAACATCAGCATTTAATCCAACACTTCCCATTGTTTCATCTCGTTTATTTAAATGATGTGTAACGAATAATGTAGCATTATATTTTCTACATATATCTTTAAATTTCTTGAATACAATATCATTTACTTCTTGATAACTATTTAGATCATAGTCAGTATCAAATTTAATATCTTTAAACATGTCTATAATGATAAATAATGAATTATTGTTAGTTGTTAAATCATTTATATCTCTTTCAATTTCACGAATATAGAAATCAGGAATATCTTCATAATCAATTACATCTAACATATCTTTATTTGGTTTTAGATTCATTAGAGTAAATCTATCTTCTAATTGCTTTAATTCACTTTCTGTGGTAATATAAAGTACATGAGAGGGATTTACTTTAAGTCCTAAAAAATCTTTTCCTGTAGTGAGAGAATAGGTAAGTTGCTGTGCGAAGAACGACTTACCAACTTTGGGACGAGCTACAAGTAGATATACTCCATTTGATATCATTAGATTCTCAATAATGATATCTTTTTTTATGCTTTCTTTTGCTTCTCCTAACTTTTTCATTTTGTCTCCTTTCTATCTAGTTTTAATTAATTCTTTGCTTGATACTCTTGATTCTAAAAATGGAATGTCTATATCAAAGAATGCTACAACTTCTTTAGTTGGAACAACAGACTTTGGTATTAGATAGCCTTCTTTTTCAAGTTTATCTTTAATTGTTTTCTTTGCCTTTAGTGCTGAATTTCTTCCTAGGTGACCTAGTTTCATAATATCTTCTAAAGTACACCACTGTTTAGCCACTAAATCTAATGTTTCTTCAGCAGTCATTTTATTACCTCCTTTACTAAATATTTTTGTGAATAATTGTTTCTTGTTTCTTAAAGCCACATTTATTCTAATAACAATATATCACCATTAAAATTTAAAAGTCAACACTTTTTGTTGCAAAAAGACACAAAATATGTAATAATCATTTATATGAGTGTATAAGGAAGGTGGAAATATGCCTAAAAATGAGAAATCTTTAGCAACTATTATTAAAGAAGCTAGAGAAAATATTGGTATATCCCAAAGAGAATTAGCAAGACAAATTTGTGTTGGTAATAACACTATTGCTAGATTAGAAAATGGAGAAAGAAAAACTACAAATGCACTAACTTTAAGAAAAATTTCATCTGCATTACATTTAGATTATTTAGAACTTTTAAAAATGGCTGGATTTTCAGAGCAAGATATTTCTTTTGCTATGCAAGATAATAGTAATATTGTTATGACTTCAAAAGATGATAAAGTTTATTCTATTGATGAAATGATAGAACTTGATAAACAGATGTTAGCAAGAGCAGAAGAACACATATCAATTCTTAAGGATACTTTAGATAGTCGTGATAATCCAAACTATAAAAATCTAGATCCCGATAATGTTAAATTTATGGATCAACAAGATGAAGAACTTTTAAACTTTTATTTACAAATAAAAAGTATTTATCTTAATAGAATTAAATACTTTGAGGATATGAAGAATGGTAAATAATCATTGAAGGAGTTGAAAATATGGATAAAAAAGCAAAAGGAATTATTGTTGATATTGCATTATTACTTGGTTTTTCATCTTTAATTCTAGTTTTTTCTGAAACTGTTTGTGAGTTTTTTCCAAAACTATCTGCTTTTGTTTCAATTTTTAATATAATAATTGGAATAATCTTTTGGATAATTATAATTTTTTCTATAATTGGTAAAAAGACATTAGGACATAGGCTTGCTGAAAAATTTGATAAAAATAAGAAATTTTTCATAGCAATATGTTGCTTTACAGTTTTTTCATTTATTCTTTATTTTTGGAATATGAATTTTAATCCGTACTATTATTATCCAAAAATAGAAAGTAATTATAAGTTACAAGTTGAGCAATATTCTGAAATAACTAATTATTATGGAATTAATAGTATATCAAATGGAAAAATTACTACTAAGGAGAAAGTTATAGATACTTCAAAAATTGGGAAAAAGAAAATTGAATTGATTACTGAGAATAAATATGGGAAAAAGCGCGAATATACTTATTATATTGATGTTGTTAAAGAATTAGAAAAGTGTGAATTATCTTTTAGAGATATAGATGACAAATTATTATTTGGTAAAGAATTTCTAAAAGATGAAAGTGCACATATTGTTAGGGATAAGTATGGAAAACCATCAATTCATATAGATTTTAAAGATAAAGATAAAGCTTTTGAAAAAACAAATGAATTTAGCAAGAGACAAAACAATATGATAGTTATATGGAAAAATTTTGATGAAGCAACTGATAGTTATAAAAAAGAGGAGAATAATTGTGGAACACAAGATTCAAAATGTTTATCTGCTGCTGTTGTTTCTCATGGGTTTAGCGATTATATTTCTATAGTTGGAAATGCTAATCAAGATCTTGTTAATTGTATTAACAATTCTTGGAATTAGTATTGTATTAAGAACACCGTTTAAGGTGTTTTTTTGAGGGATTGGGATATTCCCATAATGTATTTGCTTATGAATTTTGTGTTATAACAGTGAACAAGTTGTGCCTTTTTCAAGAGAAACAACAAAACAAGAAGAATTATTTGATTATACAAATGTACCGGATTATTATAAAGAAAAAATAATGAATAAAAATGAAAAAGTAGAACAAGAAAAAGAATATGATTTAAGTTTATAAAAAAATATAGTATAATAATCATATCAAATAGGAGGATTAATTATTATGAAGAAGAAAGTATTGATAGTATTAACAATCCTATTTCTTTTAGCCATGATTTGTTTATTATTTTATTATAATTATGCAAAAAAGAACTTAATGCTATTACCAGAAGGAGAATTACAATCAACTTATACTTCTCCAAATGGAGAAAAAAAATTAAATATTTATTTAGTTGATGGTGGATCACTAAGTGCAAATGCTATCAGAGGAGAAATTGAAACAAAGAACAAAAAGTATAATATGTATTATTGCTATAGAAATTGTGATTTTGATGTTAAGGTTGAATGGAAAAATAACAATATTTTAGTTATTAATGAAAAAGAAATAGATATAAATAAAGATAGGATTAGAATTGAATGATATTTTTTAGGAGAATTTATGAATAATAAAGATAAAAAAGTAATAAAAGAATATTATAATTTAAGATATCCACCTGGAACACATGAACTTGATTTGGATGTACTATTTGATTACTACGCTGGATTGATTGATAAAGCATTACATAATAAGATAGATTTAGGACATAGTCTTAATAAAATAGAAGAATCTGATATTAAAAAGATTAAAGATTATATAAAAAGAAATAAGTCTAATAACAACGGGAAAGAAATGGAAACATACTATGAAAAGTTTCAAGAAACAATCAATATTCTTAATAAATATTATGATAGAAGTGGAAAATATAAGGTATCTATGAATAAAATAAATAAAAAGAGAATTGTTTTTATTATAATGTTTTTTGCTATATTTATTATTTGGCTATTATTAAGCTATAATAGAACATACAAAAAACTAGATGAAGCGATGAAAGCTGACAATATTTATGATAAAACATTAAAAGTATATAAATATGATGAAGAAGCATTTGTTATACATACGGGTGAGCATAGATTTAATTATTATGTAAAAAATGATGGTAAGTGGAAATTAGATTTCTTTCATTATAGCTATTATCTTTTAACCGACAATCATAGCGGACCAGGGATGGCATATCATATTTCAGATAGAACGAAGAGAGCATGGGTTTCGTTTGATAAAGGTGAAAACAATAATATAGAAGACTATAATGAAAGTGACGTTGTGGATAGTTTGGGAAGTGATTTCTATATTACAATATTCGAAAACAAATATGTTAGATGGAACACTATAATAGAAATTCCAGAAGATGGTGAATATATTGTATATATTGATGGAACAGAATACAAAGTAGATTTTAACAGCTTTATGAAAAACAATATAAAAAAATAGATATTGTCAATAAATAATAATAGATGACACGTGACACGTTATTTGTGAGTACCTGTCTCACATTGATTGTGTCATAGTGTCATTATTTCTTTCTAGATACCAAATCTAGATACTAATTGCAAAAAATTAAGATTTTTTTATAAACTTTAAAAAACTTATAAAAATTGAAATAGTTATAAAACAAGGATTTAATATTTAGATGTATTGTTACGGACTAGTTTATTAATTTCCCCCTGAAGACACTGTCGTGAGACAGTGTCACTTTATTTTATAAGGGTTTTAGAAGAAATATGATATAAAATAAAGGACATTT
>Ga0256404_1009919_pt1 | contig 13412 bp, 10 predicted proteins | sample RumenRJG_01DNA_FD_185990 | JGI IMG/M metagenome (GOLD analysis project Ga0256404, IMG submission 185990) | Bovine rumen microbial communities from Lethbridge, Alberta, Canada - RJG_01 | ecosystem: Host-associated > Mammals > Digestive system > Stomach > Rumen | place: Canada: Alberta | collected...
AAAGGATAAAATGTTCAGGAATACACGTGAATTGAAATTCATACTTCAACTTTTTCTCCGCTTGGGTGGAAGTATGAATTTCGATTCACGCAGACCGTTGAATCGGCAAACAATTCGAAAGAAAGCTTCTATTTATTCAGTTTTGTAATAAATTGGAGGAGTCAGAACATGTACCACGCTGGAAGCCTGGCTGCGATAAAAGCAGGTAGAAATAGATAGAAGAAGTTATGAGTCAGGGAGAAGATCGTTTAACAGCCGCTTAACAAAAAACGCTCCGAATCCTGCCAAAATATGTCATCTTCCCGCCGACTTTTTGTCAACTTCGGATAAATGGCATGCAGGTAAGGTGCCATGTTAACAGGGCAATATATATACAAGGCGACGTGCAAATTTCGTGACATGGAAAGGGGGAATCCTTATTGACAAAACACAGCTGGAGAGATCAGCGATGAACTGTATGAAAGAAGGAAGGAGGCAGTGTGATGACAAGGCGAACTCTTGATGAGCGGATTGAGCAACAGGAACAGGTTGTCAGTAAGGCCAGGGAGCACCATGAGGCCGAGGTCAACAAGCTGGAGCAGTTGATGAATAAACGTGATGAGCTTCAAAAGAAGGAACTCATGAAGGCCATTGAAGACAGCAACAGAAGCTTCGATGAGATCATGCAATTCCTTCAGGGTGACGCCTCGGCGGAGAGATCTGAGGGCGTCGAGAGTTAATTCTTAGGAAAATCACAATACCGTCAGTTCAACGACAATTTATAGCATCATTAACATTCAGATTAAAGGAATTGTATCCTAGTTTGAAAGAAATTTCTTCAGTCGCATGTTTTAAATATTTGATTTTGGATTGAAGAAATTCGTCGGTCATTCTGTTAATTGGGCCAGTGACACTTATGCCGGCAATAATTTTGCTTTGTGAGTTATAAACAGGAAAAGCAATGCAACGAACGCCAAGTTCGCGTTCTTGATTATCATATGCGTATCCTCTACTTCGGATTTTATTTAGCTCCTCCACTAGCTTTTGCTTGTCGGTGATTGTGTACGGGGTATATCTGGGCAACCCCCGAATAGATATAAACTGATTGAGCTTATCAGCGTCATAATTTAATAGCAAAAGCTTCCCGTTTCCGGTGCAGTGCAAAGGAGACAGACTACCTATCTTTTGAAAAGTTGCCAGAGTATGATGACTTTGAATTGCATCAATATATATACTCCACATGTTTTCTTCTTTCGAAATACAAATAGATTCGTTAAATTCTTTAGATAATTCTAATAAGTAAGGTCTTGCGACCGAACGAAGCTCTTGATCTATATCAATATAGTTCGCCAGTGTCTTTAGCTTGTAAGTTGGAGAGTATTTTAGAGTTTCGCTGTCCTGTTTGATATAGTTATTACTGATAAGCGCAGTCAGATATCTAAGCACAGTACTTTGGTTGATATTAGTACCCTGTGCTATCTCCGCAAGTTTTAAAGGCTGTCTTTTTAATACTATAAATTCCAAAACTTTTAATAACTTATTGCTTGATTTATTCTCCATATCTATTATGCCTCTTATGCCTCTCGTGGTTTTAAAAATGAAAACTAACTTCAATATATTAAATAGTTTATATGACTGGCAACGGATTTCAATACAGAATTTTAATTTTAAATCTACATTCGATTAATTGTGAAAAATAGATAAATTAATAGATAAATAAGCTTATTTTATAAGACTATAGATACATAAATAATAGGAAATCGCCTGAAAACTTAAAAATATACCTATAAAATGCGTTTTATAAAAATGATTATTGACGAAAATGCATTCTGGAAATATACTGGATATGTATTTCAATATAAGACATTATATTTCAAAAAATGAAATTTATTTTATAAGGAGGCTTTATGAAAAGAAGAAGATTACTTGGATGTATAGCAAGCATAGTTGCCGCATCAACAATATTGGCTGGATGCGGAAATACTGAGATTGAAACGACTTCTGCCCAGTCGGCGGTATCTTCATCTCAGGCGGAGACGACTGCCACAGAGGAATCGCCTGCTACTTCTAGCTCAACTGAGAAAGCGGAAAGCAACTTGTCCGGAACTATACGATTTTTATGTGGGACAGACGATGCTGAAGCGATAAAGACAACATTTGCTGAATTTCAAAAGTTATATCCAAATGCTAATTTGGATGAAGTTATTGCACAAGACGTGACAGATTCTGAAACATTAATGTCTACATGGATTGCGTCCGGGGATTTTCCGGATATGTGTATCCAACAGACCGGATCACTTCAGCAAAGCTATATGAAGGACGGATATTTTGCCCCGCTGGATGATCTGGGGGTTATGGATCGTTTGGTTGAGGGTGATACTAGTCTCATCCAATATAATGGAAAATACTATCAGTTTCCTTTGACGTCAGCTATTTCGGTGACAATTTGCAACAATGGCGTCTTAAAGGATATGGGTATTAATCTTACAGTCGATAACTATCCCAAAGATATGGATGAATTTATCAATCTTCTGCAACAGACTAGGGATAATGGAGTGCAGTACCCATACGGAATAGCGGGTGCTGATTCTTCTTCATGTACTGCATGGCCTTTCCAGTATATGTACCAGACACTATATGGAGAAGACCCGAATTGGTACGCAGATGTTTTATCAGGTAAAAAGAAGTGGAATGATCCGGAATTCCTAGAGATGTTTAATCAGTATAACAGAATCCGTGAGTATGTTTCTCCAGACTCTACCGGAAAACAAAACGCGGATCTACAGGCTGATTTCATCAAGGGGGATACCATATTTTATAGCCAGGTTGCGACATCTGTAGCTAGTCTGCGAGAACTCGATCCAGATCTGGATATTATTTGCCTTCCCTCTTCGTTTACCAAAGATACAACTGATCAAACGCTTATTTCCGGCTTCGACAAAGGCTTGTCAATTTTCAGCTCCACAAAAAATATGGAACTTTGCAGAGCCTTTATGGATTACATAACTTCTCCTGAAGGTTCTACTGTATTTATTAATAGCTCAGGGTGCGTTCCGACGGTTAAAGGGTGCGAGGCTGAGGTAGATCCGGCATATGACATTGTGCTGGCAGTAATGCAGAGTGGAACTTTACCTAACAGCCCGATTCTTTCACGTCAGTGGATTGCGGGATTTAAGGAATTGCTCAAAACTGGTTGCCAGAACTGGCTTGCCGGAGAAGATGCTCAGTCCGTTGCGGACACAATTCAGGAAGGCCATCAGCGATTGATGAATGCTGATCCTCAATGGGTACAGAATTTTCTTGATAACTATAAATGGAAATAATTGAATTTACTAGAATGGGGCTGCCGCAATAGATGAAGCGACAGCTCCCTCCAATCGTTAAGGGGATGCCGCACTAAGACGATTAGTTGCGGCATCTCCATTCTCAAAAAACAGATATGCCGGACAATATGGGTAAGAAAAACTAATCGGGTATAAATCATGATGAAACTGAAACGACAGGATGCTGAGGAATTTCTTCTGGTAATACCAGCTATAGTTTTATATCTGACTTTTGAAATCTATCCTTTGCTCAAAGGATTCTATTACAGCCTCACAGACTGGAGTGGGGTTTCATCTTCATATAGTCTTGTGGGTATCAAGAATTATATCGACATATTTCACGACAAATATGTGTTAAGTCCTCTACTGAACACTTTTATTTTTGCGTTTGCTACGACTGTCATTTTGAACATTCTCGGGGTGGCTATGGCGGTATTTGTTGAGAATCTGAATAGAAGCAAGAATTTTTTTAGAGGATTTCTCTACCTGCCATCTGTTTTGAGCCCCCTTGTAGTTGGATTTATTTTCAATTTCTTATTTGCTAATTCCTTTGAGGAAATTGGGAAGTCTATCGGTTGGTCCGCAATGTCAAACAACCTTCTTGGCGACAAGAGATATGCATTGGCAATGTGTATTGTTGTGGCATGTTGGAAAAGTGCTGGATGGTATATGGTTATTTATATCGCAGGCCTTCAGGGAATAGATCAATCGTTATATGACGCAGCGATGATAGATGGCGCAACAGATTGGAAAAAATTTAAATACGTAACTTTTCCACTGTTGGCGCCTGCGTTTACGATTAATATGGTCCTTGCTGTTGAAAGAGCTTTCAAAGAATATGACTTGATCTTCGCGCTTACCGGTGGAGGACCTGGAAGAGCCAGTGAAATCGTTTCTCTTACCATATACAACGAATCCTTTACCAACAAAAGAGCAGGATACGGGTCTGCACTTGGCGTTGTGCTATTCATAATTATTGTGGCAATTACTATGTTTGAGATGAGGTTTTTGAGAAAGAGAGAAGATAATGCAAGATATTAGTATTAGTGGCCGAGGATTAAAAACAGTCCATAAAAATATCTCTAGCATCATTACATGGGTTTTTATTTTTCTGGCAACTGCATTAACGATTTATCCTTTATTTATCATGATTATGGTTTCTTTAAAATCGACTAAGGAAGCCTTAATTAGTCCTAATACATTTCCAACAGAAATCCACTGGAGCAATTATTCTTTAGCTATTCAAAATATGAATATGCCAAGGGTACTGCTGAATACAACAATACTTACTGGGGTCAGTGTTGCAGGCGTAATTATCATAGCAGGCCTTGCTTCATATCCCATTGGATTATCAAAACGCTCGAAAATCTATACGATTATTTATTATTTCTTTTTAAGCGGAATTATGATTCCGTTTTATACGACTTTGGTGCCGTTGGTCGAGCTTATGAATGATCTTCATTTGACGGACTCGATTCCGGGAATGATAATTTATTATCTGGGCAGAAGAATTCCAATGGACGTATTTCTTTATGTCGGATTTGTAAGGGGGGTTCCATATGAAATTATTGAGGCAGCTAAAATTGATGGCGCCTCAATCTGGCAGACTTATTGGCGAATTTTATTTCCAGTAATGAAACCTATTACGACAACAATCATGCTGCTTGATTCTATGGGAATATGGAATAATTTCCTCATGCCGCGATTAATGCTGACATCGAAAGCAAATAGAACAATTGCGCTGGCTCAATATTATTTCAGAAGCGAGAACAATAACAAATGGGAACTTACATTTGCCGCCTATGTTCTGACGTTGCTACCTATTGTAATATTCTATTTCATTTTTCAAAAGAACATTATTAAAGGTGTGGGAGCAGGCGCAGTTAAAGGCTAAATGTATATTGGGAGACTTATAATCAGTTTGCTTCTCTTTGACTAGTAAGTCAGAAATAGGTGAAAGATAATGACATTCGAACATTGGTGGGAAGGCCCTATGCGGGTACTGCAATATAATCTTCAAATAAAAGATACTCCGCATATGGAACCGGAACGAATTGCAGAAGATACGAGTTATTTAAAGGCTAATGTTGTTGTCCTGAACGTTGGTGGTATTTATGCGTGGTATCAGTCAAAAGTTCTTTACCACCATATCAATGAATATTTGCCAGCCGGCCGCGATTTGCTTCAGGAATTAATTGCAGCATTTCATGCTCGGGGAATCAAATTTATCGCCAGATTTGATTTCAGTGTTGCAGAGGATACGACGTATTTATATAAACCGGAGTGGTTTGCACGCGACATTAACAATAATCCTTATTATCGCGGAGAGAAAAGAATGGGAAACTGGTCCCTTCTATTAGATACGTGTTCTTTGGGAGGGTATAGGAATAAAGAGGTTGCAGTTCCTGTTCTTCAAGAAGTATTACGAAAGTATGACATAGATGGTGTATTTCTGAATGCGCCTCATGCAAGAGAGTGTCATTGCAGCCGCTGCCGAGCGCTTTATAAAAAAACATATAATGTTGAAATGCCAGATAATGCTGCTTATTTTGATCCGGAATGGCTCTCAAAATGCATGAAAATCAATATTGGCAATATGTATAAGGCCATTAAAGAGATTAGAACTGATGTACCTCTTGTTTTGTACTATGCTCCATTCAGTGGGATGAGTAAATCGTTTGGAAGGATCGACAGGGACAATCTTTATGATCGCTATGCCACTGCGGACTTAATTTGTACAGAGTCGCAGGATGTATTATCGCGAGGAATAAATAACCTCCCAATGGATATCCATCCTTTGATTGCCATGAAAGCAGGAGAATTGCCTGGCTGCAGCAAGAGACCCTTTGGAATCATTCATTCTTGTCCTGGAATGGATTGGCGGCACGTCGGAATGCCACCTGCTGAATATCTACCCTGGATGGCACAGGTTCCGGCATCCAATGGCATTATATGGCATTCTGTTACGGGGTTTTGTGAGACAATTACGGATAAAAGAATTTTGGAATCGATTCGTGATATTGATTCACGAATACAGAATGTCGAATCGGATATGCGTGACGCTTTTTCTTTTTGTGATACTGCGTTACTGTGGAATGGTTCAAAAAATGCTGTTGGATGGGCAGAGATGCTTGTGAAAAATCACATCCAATTTGATTTAATTCAAGATTACATTGCAGGAGATATTGCCCTCTCTAACTATAGACTATTAGTTATACCTGGAGATTTTATAATAACTACTGAATTTATTGAGAAATTATCGGACTACATGTCAAGCGGTGGAAAAGTCATCTTCGAAGGAACGGATACAGAGACTTTATCAAAATATAAGGAACTATTCGGAATTGAAGGCGACGTAGTCAGCAGCGAAAATCTTGTCGCAAGTTATCTTCGATTCGAAGATGAAGGAGAAGGGCTGGCAGATGGAATCGACTCAGACAAAATTGAACTCAGAGGAAAGGTCTCATATTGCAATCTTGAATCCGACAATCAGATTTTAATGACGTTAATTCCTCCTTTTGCACCTTATGAAGCAGTCGGAATTCCGCCTGAAAGAGCGTCTTTACCAGTAGAGAATACAACTATACCAATGGCTTTTAGAAAGAATATCGGAAGAGGAAGTATTTCTGTTCTTATCTTCCCGGTGAGCAGCTTGTTTATGGAGTATGGATTAAGTGATCATCTCAGATTAATAGGGAATTTAGTTAATAATATTCTGGGTGATAATTTAAGACTTCGAATTAGTGCACCTGCAGATGTTTATACAGAGGCATATCAGAAAGACAACAAAGTCGTAATCCATTTCATTAATGAGATGGGGAAAAGACCGTTAATAGATAACGTTCCGGTTCATGACATAATGATTCGGCTGAGGATCGATGGAAAGAATGTTAATGGTGTTGAATCAATTATTGAGAACAGTAGTCCTTCTTATTATGTAGATGATGGTTGTCTGGTAATAAAACTTCCTCGGTTGAAAATTTGGGATGCGATACGTATTACCTTTTAAAGGAAAATAAATGATTAAATTAGAAACGAAAATTAAGAGTGCTCCAGTGGTTTTTGCATTGAACAAACTTAGAACAGTTCATTGCGACAAAGCTGTCAAAATAGATATAAATAAGTCAATACCAACACAAGGCTATTCTATCAGGATCGAGGATAAAATTTATGTTTCCGGCGGTGATGATGCTGGATGTATGTACGGTATTTTTGATATTTTTCATACCTTACAGAGAGGAGAGCAATTGGTCACAAAAAACTGTTCTCCATTTATTCCAAAGAGGGGAATAAAATTTAATATTCCGCTTGACTCCAGAACACCAAGTTACTCGGACGCCGGAACAAGTGCTAGGTTAAATATAGGAAACATGTGGGATATGTCATTCTGGATAGAGTTTCTGGATAGAATGGCAGAGAATAATTATAATATTTTGTCACTGTGGTCTCTTAATCCATTTCCTTCGATGGTAATAGTACCTGGTTTTGAGAAGGCATCACTAGATGATGTTAAGGTTTCTACACGTTCTTTTCATGCAAAGCTTTCCGGAAAAGGGATCTTCGACCGTGATCATGAGGAAAACCTTTATACAGTTAAAAAGATATCAATAAAAGAAAAAATTGATTTTTGGCGTAATGTAATGCGTTATGCGGAAGATCGATGTATTGAAGTTTTTATATTTACTTGGAATCTATTTGCAGAAGGAAGGAATTTGCGTCAATACGGAATAACGGAAGACCCCAATAATACAAGAACTAAACAATATTTTTATAATGGGACAAAAGCACTTCTCGATACATACCCTCTCCTTTCTGGAATAGGAGTTACAGCAGGTGAAAATTTAACTTTTAACGGGAGAGATGACAAGTCGGTTCCATTTGAAAAAACGGACATTGGATTTATCTATGAGACCTATGGCAAGGCTATAGATGATTATTTAGAGGAACATCCGACAAGAAACATAGTCTATATTCACAGGATGCAAATGGCGAAATATGAAGAGATTACCCATGCTTATAAGAATTTTAAGGGTAAGCTTGAAATAAGCTTTAAATATTCGCAGGCGCATATGTTTTCTAGTACAAAACCTGGATTTATCAATGATTTTCTCCAGGAAAAAGGTAAAAATGTCAAATTATGGCTTACCGTCAGAAATGATGATTTCTACATGTTCCGCTGGGGCAATCCAGATTTTGCAAGAGAGTACATAAAAAATATGCCAATCAGCTGTATGTCTGGGTTTTATATTGGGGCTGATGGATTCACATGGGGCCGTGACTATATGACGGTGGGAAGCAACATTCATCCTTTATTTATAGATAAAATGTGGTATGCATTTAACATTTGGGGTGAGTTGGCGTTTAATCCAGATATTACAGACAATTACTTTGTTGATGGAATAAGCCTCAGATTCAGGATTCCATATGATAAGGCGCTGGATTTATTCATAGCATGGAAAGAAGCATCCGAAATTATTTCCGATTTTAATTGTACTCATTGGCATGATTTTGATTTTCAATGGTATCCAGAAGGATGCTGTATGTATCTGAATGATATAGATAAGATGGTTTTTGCCAATATTCATGAGTTTATGAATTGTGATGCAATGCCCTTTACTGATTATTTGTCTGTAAAAGAGTATGCATCTAAAGTAATTAGCCGCGAACGAATAACTGGTACTACCCCTATTGATACAGTGAAATCTATTCATAGTCATATCGAACTAGCTTCGGAAAAAATAGTCGGATTATCTGATTATTTTAATCCTGAACTAAAATGCACTATAGATGATATCAAAATGATGTGTCTCTTGGGCAGCTATTATTCCCTTAAAGAAGAAGCAGCATTTTGGCTCAGTCTATACCAGGCATCAAAGGAGAAGGAATTCCAGGGAAAGGCGATATCGCTTTTGCAAGAAGCAGCTCCGATTTGGAAAAAGTATTCATCTTTTGTTACTTCTAGATATTATCCGCAGGAATTAACAAGGCTTTGCTCTAAGGTCGATCTTCGGGAGTTTGACAGACAGGCAGAACTTGATATTGATTTGGCTAAAGAAGCTATTTAATGAAATTGTAGAATTGCAGTTTTGAAAGGAGATTGCGCCAATGAAAGAATCAATTCACAAATATTTTAAATTGGGAACAATTCAATGGATGAGTTTCCCGAGAATGAAGGGGATGGATTCCTTAAAGAAAATTTGTAGAGATGATTTTTTCGATGCGGTCGAAATAAATATTAATAAACTTGGTGATGTAACAGAGAGTAGTGCTGAAGACGCTCGTCTTCTACTAGAACAGTCTCATTTAAAAGTGTGTTATGGTGCGCAGCCATCACTTCTCGGGCCGAAACTCAACCCTAATTCCCTTGACGAAACAGAACGGTTGAAAGCGGAAGAAGTATTATTTAAATCACTTGACAGGGCTCGTTTTTTTGGAGCTACAGGGATTGCATTTCTTTCAGGTAAATGGACTGAAGAAAGTCGTGAACAGGCTTATGATCAATTGAAGAAAACAACGATTAATGTATGCAGGAAAGCAGCTGAAATGAATATGATGGTGGAACTCGAAGTTTTTGACTATGACGTTGATAAAGCGTCATTGATTGGTCCCGCAACATTAGCGGCTAGATTTGCAGCCGACGTCCGTATGTACTGTCCTAATTTTGGCCTGCTGGTTGATCTTTCTCATTTTCCTATTTGCCATGAAAAGGCGAAAGACGTAATACGTACCTGCAGACCTTTTATCACTCATCTTCATTATGGAAATGCGGTTGCTGATCCAAACGCAGAGGGGTATGGAGATCTCCATCAAAGATTTGGGTATCCGAAAAGTGCAAATGATATTCCTGAACTTCTGGACTATTTAAAAGTACTAAAAGAAGAAGGTTTCTTTAATGAAGAATTGCCGTTAGTTCTATCAATGGAGGTTCAGCCCACTAAAGACGAGGACGAGGAAATCGTTCTTGCTAATACGAAGAGATGCCTAAATAGAGCTTGGTCATTACTTGAAGACTAATTATCAACACGGAAAATTGGGGTAATAGCGTATCAAATCTTTTAATTACTAATTTTATAAGCATGACAAATTGATACATTACAGGTGTAATGATGATTATTTATTCGCCTGAATACTACTAAATATTTCTATTTTTGTTATATTGAAGAAAGGGGCAAGAGACGTACATTATTAAGCGGATCATATTAGTAATGGCGCTCTCTACAGAAAACAATGAAAATTGTCATACTTGATGGATATACAGAAAATCCGGGAGACCTTAGCTGGGAAGGACTTAAAGCACTGGGAGATCTTACGGTATACGACAGGACTGCTTATTGTGAAGGACCTATTATTGCTGATAGAATTGGTGATGCTGATATTGCAATAACCAACAAAACACCGATTTCGAAGAAAACAATTGATAAATGCCCGAATCTCAAATGCATTGCTGTTTTGGCTACTGGCTATAATGTTATCGATTATATATATGCTAGACAAAAAGGAATCGATGTACAAAATGTCCCGAGTTATGGCACGCAGATAGTGGGTCAATATGCTGTAGGGCTCTTACTAGAAATATGTTCACATTATGGCCATCATAATCAGACAGTTCATGAGGGGAAATGGCAAAATTGTGATGATTGGTGTTATTGGGATTATCCTATGATCGAACTTTATGGGAAAACAGCTGGTATTATCGGACTTGGGAGAATCGGGCAGCAGACCGCCAAAATACTTAATGCCATGAATATGAGGATCATTGCGAATGATAACCATGAAACCGATGCGGGCAGAAAAGTAGCTGAATACGTAGATCGAGAGACACTATTTCGCGAGTCGGATGTAATTTTCCTTCATTGTCCGCTATTTCCTGATACAAACGGGATGATCAATAAAGAAAACATAGCAAAAATGAAAGATGGAGTAATTATTATTAATAACAGTCGTGGTCAACTTGTTGTCGAGCAAGATCTTGCTGATGCCCTAAATTCAGGAAAAGTATATGCGGCAGGGTTGGATGTCGTTTCGACAGAACCTATCAAGAGTGATAATCCTCTTCTAACGGCGAAGAATACTATTATTACACCTCATATTTCATGGGCGGCGCAGGCAGCCCGCCAGAGAATAATGGATGCAACTATCGAAAATGTAAAATCTTTTATTGCTGGTGAGCCAATGAATGTTGTGAATCCATAAAGACCAGAAAATGTACTATTATTCTCAGGTGACTCTGAGCTCGGTGAAGTTTCATGGTTGGAGAGTAAACGTCAATCCACGCGCCTAGGCAGCAACTGAAAAATTTGAGATACTCTGGAAAACTCAATTAACTACTAGTTTTCTGGAGGTGATCCCAAATGGATAAATCCACCCATTAAGTCTGCATGGAACAATGGAAGGCTATTGTTCTTCAGTGTCAGTCAGGCCCGTCCGGAAAGACAAACCGCTGCTTCCTGGCTTGCAGAGGATGGAGTGAATGTCAAAAAGTATTACTACTGGCTTCGCCAGACCTGCCGGGAAGCTTACAAAGAGATGACAACCAAATCTCTTCCTTCAGCTCTGGGGATGGGAACTTCCGGTTCCGGCGAGATAACATTTGCCGAGATTCCTGTTCTTTCCAATGATGATACCAGTCACCAGCAGTCAGCCGTCCTGCCCGGATTTCACGCTGATGCGGTTGTCCGACTTGGCACAGCAACCATTGCAGTCTCCAACACAGTCTCTGCTGATCTGCTAGGCAGAATCTTTGCGGCGGAGAACCATGCTTGCTGAAGCGGTCGGAGTCCAACGGATCTTCATTGCGGTTGGCTACACGTATGTGTTTTGCTAATAAGGATTCCTCAAAAGGGGTATTCATATTTTACGCAACACACTTCCCAAGATGCTGGATTTGCTGATCGTAAGTTAAGAACGGCTTTATCGGTTTTACGCTTACGGGCATTATGTCAGCACGGGAGGGTTAAATGATGCGACAGTAAAGAAGTATATCCGGGATCAGGAAAGAGCCGATATCCTGCAGGACAAGATGAGCGTGAAGGAGTATGATGATCCTTTCTGTGTTTTGTCAATAAGGATTCCTCAAACAAAGTATATTTACGAATCCATTCGATTGGCTGAGACTGGCAATTATCAGGAAGCTTCCGAGGAATTGTTCATCTCACAGTCCGGGCTGTCGAAACATATCAAGAAGCTGGAATCCGACCTGGGCTGTGTTCTTTTCAACCGGACGACGCGTGTGAGGAGAGCGGGTTCTCACCAGACGTCATTTACTCGGACAACCGGGCCGGCAACCTTGTCACCATGGCCGCCGAAGGCGATGGTGCTGTGGTCCTCAGCCGCCGCACAGCTGAATACTGCACCGAAAAAACCGGTGCGGGCGTCCGGGCGGAGTCCGGCAACGGGAAAGGCGTGGCAATCGTCGATATCGAGCCCGGCATCAACATTTACATCAATATCTGCCTTTCCCGCTGCCGCGAACTGTCTTCGGGAACCAGAGCACTGGCGGAATTTCTGCAGAAGAGCGAAAACCGACTGGAAATGTGAAAGCAGCACTCCGACAGACCGGGAGAGATGGGTATGAAATTTCTTTTTGCATCCGATTCATTTAAAGGTTCTTTAACAAGCGATGAGACAATCAAATTACTGACCCGCGCGGCCGGAGAAGTTTTTCCGGGATGTAGATGTATCGGGGTTCCGGTTGCTGACGGCGGCGAAGGCACAACGGAGGCTGTCGTAAAAGCCAGGGGCGGAGAGCTTCGATATGTGACGGTCCACGGACCGCTGATGGAGCCGGAGAGAGCATTTTATGGAAAGCTTTCTGATACGGAGGTCATTATGGAAATGGCTTCTGCTTCGGGGCTGCCGATGGTTCCGGAAAACAGGCGGAATCCGCTTTACACGACAACCTACGGAACCGGGGAACTTCTCAGAGCAATCCTGGAAGAAGGATTTACCAATATCAGCATCGCGATCGGCGGAAGCGCGACGAACGACGGAGGAATGGGGTTTGCACGGGCGCTCGGTGTGCGTTTTCTTGATGCAGAGGGACGCGAACTGGAGGGCAGAGGGGAAGATCTGGAGAAAGTCCGTCACGTGGATATTTCCGGTCTTGACCCG
>Ga0256404_1009920_pt1 | contig 13412 bp, 8 predicted proteins | sample RumenRJG_01DNA_FD_185990 | JGI IMG/M metagenome (GOLD analysis project Ga0256404, IMG submission 185990) | Bovine rumen microbial communities from Lethbridge, Alberta, Canada - RJG_01 | ecosystem: Host-associated > Mammals > Digestive system > Stomach > Rumen | place: Canada: Alberta | collected...
TCGGAGCCTTATTCAAACCGTCAGGCGGTAGGAGTGATACACCGATCCACAGCACCTAAACAATATTATACCATAGTTCTTGGAGAGGAACTCTAAAAACTACTAATTTTATTATACGAGGAGTGATTCAAATGTAAAAGTCAACGAACAAAGCAGGAGAGCAACAGCAACAATATCTCTTTCTGCCATGATAACAGAAAGGCAAAGCAGTCATTTTGAGGTGGTCAAACGGCAGTCCGAAAACCGCACAACTTTGTGACCAGCCAGCATCGCCTCCGGCTGTCCACACGCCTCGCTAAAGCGGGTCGGCAATCTGCCGAGTCAGCCGGCTCGGGGCGGACCCCGTGAACCCCCTGTCACATTGGCAGAAAAAGAATATGTCTGAACTGATAACCCGATAGTTTTGAGTACAGCCAAACAAGGCTCGGTTTCAGAGCATTCATAGCTTTGCAGGAAAAAGCACGGCGTCATTTGCCGCCGCACGCCTCACTTCGACGAGCAAAGCTCGGCGTGTTTGCGAGAGAATCTGCGAATTGAGAATTGGAGTCAAAATCGAAAAATTCCAAAAGTACAGGCGTCAAAAATTGAAAAACGAGCCTCTTTCGGCGGTGGTGCGAGGCGTTCCGCTGGCGTCACGAGCAGTTTCAGAGGAAACTAAAAATATGTGTTGTAATTCTTAACAACAAGTCAAAATCTAAATCGAAAGGACTGATAAAAATGAACAACGGCAAGTCAGGATCAAAAACAAATTTCAAAACAAGGAGGTGGATAACTCAATGGCTGAAACCAAAATCACTCTGCTCACGATCAAGCAGGCTGCCGAGCTGGTCAACGGTCTGACCGAGTACCGTGTCCGTCAGATGTGCGTTCACGGTCAGCTGCCGCACATAAAGGCAGGCAAGAAATATCTCATCAACAAAGAGGTGTTCCTTAAGTACATTTGCTGTGAAACGAGATAGAAAATTTATAAGGAAAGTAGAAAATATGAACAGCGGCACACCTTCGTATAGACATTTGAGATGCGATGTGTTATCATCGTCTTGCGGAAGTGTGCCGTATCGAAAACGGAGGTTTGATATGGCAACAATACGAAAAAGAAAAAACGGATCTTTCGAGATCAAGGTGTCGTGCGGCTACGATGTAAACGGCAAGCAGGTCAACCAGTACCGCAGCTACTACCCTGAGCCCGGCATGACAAAAAAGCAGATAGAAAAGGAGGTAAACAGACAGGCAGTTCTGTTCGAGGAGGACTGCAAGAGAGGTCAGATAACTGCGGCGGTGAAATTCCAGACGCTGTGCGAGCAGTGGTTCGATGAGTATGCAAAGCTCAATCTCCGCCCGACATCTATCCAAAGACTTCGGGGTGCGACCGTGAGAGTCTACCCTGCCCTCGGTCACAAACGAATGGACAAGATAACCGCAAGGGATATCCAGAAGTTCATCACCGACCTTGTCACCAATGGAAAGAATATGCGCACAGGCAAACCGCTGTCAAAGAAAACGGCAGTGCACCATCTCAACCTGATAAGTGATGTGTTCCAGTACGCAATACGAATGGGAATGCTGTGCGACAACCCATGCAGACGAGTTTTCCTTCCGCCGATAGAGCACACCGAGAAAGAGATATTCACTCTCGACGAGGTGCAGAAACTGTTTGAGAACATCACGGGCGAGCCGCTCAAGTATCAGCTGTTCTTCACCCTTGCGGTGTACGGCGGCTACCGGCGCAGCGAGCTTCTCGGACTCGAGTGGAAAGACATCGACTTTGAAAACGACCTCATACACATACGCCGCACATCACAGTACACAGCCGAGCTTGGCATCTACACCGACACGACTAAAACCAAAAAGTCCAAGAGAGTCTCCAAGATGCCGACAGAAATAATGGATCTGCTTAGGTATTTCAAAGAAGAACAAGAAGCAGAAGCAGCAAGGCTCGGTTCCAAGTGGGAAGACCATGACCGCCTGTTTACAAAATGGAATGGTGAGCCAATGAACACCGGCACACCTTACGAATGGCTGAAAGGTTATTGCGAGCGAATGAATGTCCCCTTTCATAATATCCACTCTCTGCGGCATCTGCACGCTTCCCTGCTCATTTTTGAAGGAGTCGATGTCGTAGCCGTCTCGGCAGACATGGGACACAGCATGGTCGGAACTACATTAAATATGTATTCACATATGTTTCAAGAGGCAAAGGCACGCAGCTGCGACGCTATCAGCAACGCCTTGAACTTCTCAACACCGCCGGAAAAGCCAACATTGACAAAATGCAAGTGTTATGAACTGCCTTTCTCAGGTGCCCAAGAGGCATAAAAAAGCAGGGTCAATGCCCTGTGATGAAAAAATATACCCAACCGAACCTCAGTGGTTGCACAGTGGTTGGGAACCAAATGGCAAGAAAAGAAAAACCGGAAACAGCGAAATTACGCCATTTCCGGTAAGCCTAAAAGTGACCCGTACGGGATTTGAAAAACTTGCCAGATTTTTACTGTTTTCAAATTCTGTTCGGGAATCACCGAAAACAAACGATTTGAGCACAACAAACGTGTACTGATTTCCAGTACTATTCCAAAACAAAACAACAAACAAATTGGTCAAATAGTGGTTGGTGACAATAGCCTGCAAATCATAAAATCTCATAGATAGAGTTACATCAACAACGCTCTACCCAACTATCATTATGGAATATAATCCATTTCTGCTTGACAAACGAAATATTTATGGATTTCAATCCAGATAATAAAGGTTTGCGACTGTATATTCTGCTCTACAAGCATTTACCTCACAACTCATGTGCAAAAACTACTATCTATTTTTCATTTCAAGAGAAGAAACAATATTACTAATACGCTTGAGCAAATCATCATATGTCATTATATCGGCAATATTCTTATATTGCCGCTTTATTATTTCAAAGTCCCTTTTTTGCTGCTCATTAAAATCTTTACTGCGCCCAATAAGTAACATTCCCTTGGGTGATACAACTTGAGGATTCACTCCTTCAGGCAAGCCATCTCTCAGCTTTTCTAGCACGGTTTTTTGACTGTTCTCAATTGAGGTTAAGCAATAAATATACTTTTCTATTTGTTGTACAGCTCCAGATAGCTCTTTTACGGGAACATAATTATTCCTGTATGAAGCCTGTTTGGTAATTAATCTGACATCAGGATTCTTTATTTCCAGAATATCCACAAAACCATTCGTATCAACAAGAATAAAATCCGGCTGTTTATCATTCTTATCAATACCTTTAAATCTAATCTCACGAGCACTATATATGTATTGCGGATATAATAATTGAATAATGCTATATATTCTTTTCTGCCATTCTTTTTCGATCACACCCTCTGGATGTGATAGCATTTCTTCCAATTCTTCCTTTGCAGTAGAAAACTGAGCAAGTTCAATAGCATTATTTGATCTTGAGAAATGTTCTTTATTCTTAATGACCAGTTGTTTGTTCTTTTTATCTATATGTTTATCATATATTTCTTGGTATTTATCACATTCTGGAAGCCATTCTTTTAAAATATTTGAAATACGGCTATGCACATAATGCATAAGTTCAGCTTTTTTAGGAAAACTCTTGATTAAACCCCAATAAACCTCAATAGGAACTCCATTTTTAGGATTCTCGCGGTCAACGACATAAAAATCATCATTTATTATTTGATCAATTTTAGCAAGAATTGAGGTGTTTTGCTCTGCTATAAACATATTATGCTTTAGGGGAATCGTCTCCGAGAAAAAGAACCTGTGTTTCGTCATAACAACTTCTTGACTTATTGCAATAAAGCCATCTTTAACTTGTCCTATACAGAATGAAAGTGTTTCTTCTGAATCATCAAAGTTGCTCCTAAGCAGTTCCTTGGTAACATAGAATGTACGCTTTATATTATAGCCCTCATCTTCATTAAAACGAGCTGCAATACTTTCAGTTCCCATAAATGGTGAATAGCTCATGACTAATTCAATCCCAATTATATTAAATTCAATCTCCATCGATGTTCCTTTCTTTTTCAAGTATATAAAGCAAACCATTACCGAGTATCAACATTAATGCCTTTACATAGATTATCAATAGTAGTATATCACAAATAAACACCTATTTCAATATATCAATACCATAAACCAAATATTACATAGCTTACACTATTGTTGTTTTGTAATCAGCAATTTTGAAAACAAAGATTTTGTCCCAAACCTATTGACTTTTGTCCCAAAAGTTGATATAATACAAGAAAGGGGTGTTGCACCATGAAAAAGCAGGATGTATTGAATCTTATAAAATACCACGTAGAAAGGAATGAAAATGCATTTCGTAACGAAGCTATAAATATAGCAAGGTACTTTGATAGCATTGGAGATAGTCAGATTGCCGAGTATATCATGGGCATGATAGCACAAGCAAATCAGTTTGTACCTCAAGGCAGTGATTTTGAAAGCGAGTATTTAAATCAAATTGATACTCATAATCTTGAGCCTCTTAATCTTCCAATCGCTATTTCCGAAGATGTAAAAGGAATAATAAACGCAATTAACCATAATATTGGGATCAACAAATTCCTATTTGAAGGAGCTCCGGGTACCGGAAAAACAGAAGCTGTCAAGCAAGTTGCTCGTTTATCCGGGAAAACACTATTTTGCGTTGATTTTGACAATCTCATTGATAGCAAGCTGGGACAGACGAACAAAAACATATCACATGTATTTCAAGAAATAAACTCTTTGCCATTTCCGGGAAATGTCATCATACTCTTTGATGAGATAGATGTAATTGCATTAGATAGAATAAACTCAAACGATGTGCGTGAAATGGGTCGTGTTACCTCAACGATTCTTAGAGAATTGGATCGGCTCTCAGATTTGAATAAAGAAATAGTTATTATTGCTACAACAAATCTGTATAAAAACTTTGATAAAGCCCTAATAAGGCGATTTGATGCTACAATCAACTTTAACAGATACAGCAAAGAAGATCTTATTGAAATTGCAGAAACATATCTGAACTCATTTATGAAAAACTTCAAAAGTGTTTCTAAAGATATCAGGCTTTTCAAGAAAATACTCAATAAAGCAGAATCGCTTCCTTGTCCCGGAGAGTTGAAAAACCTTATAAAAACATCATTGGCTTTTAGTGATGCAGATTATGAATATGATTACCTTCGCAGACTATACAGCCGACTAATAAAAAGTCTTGACGATATCAGTGTAAACGAACTATCAGAACAGGGCTTTACCGTCAGAGAGATAGAAAAGTTAAAAGGAGAATCCAAAAGCACCGTGGCGAGGAAACTAAACAAGGAGGAATAAACATTTGAATAATGTGTTAGAACTAAAAGGTAAGCGTTTTGTCCAAGCATCTAATCCAGCAGCAGGCGGCGGTGCTTCTATGAACGGGAATATAATCGTAACATCTGATCATATTGAAAACCTGATTGTACAACTACAAATGATCAAAAGCTTTTGGGCAAATGAGAAAAGGCCGTTTCAGGGGGTTTTGATTAGTGTGCATTATAATAAAATAGTTGCTAAAAGCAATCGTATAGCTGGTTTATTCAAAGGTGTTAACTCCAATTATTCTATTGTGGGCGCAAAATTCAACAAAGAAAAGAACAAGCACATCATAACATATTATATCACTCTGGATGATCTTAATAAGTCTATCGAGCTGTTAGTATCAACTAAGCGAGTACTGACCAAGCATTTTAGTAGCAGTATTAGCAAAGAGATATTTGTTGATCGAGCAATTATGGACAGCATTGCCTATAAAGAATATGGTCTAAGCAAGTCCAGCTTTAAGCAGGTCATCGCCGATGTATCATATATCGAATTCTTTGAGGATTATGACAGAGATATATTAAAATCCAACAAAAAACAAAGCATTATTACACTATACGATACCGGGATCGACACTCAAAGGCTCTTAAAAGAACTTGGAATCGATGTGTTATCCAGCAGCATTCTTGATAATCTGACAGTTTTTCTTGATGACAATCAGGTACAAGCACTTATAGAGAAAGCTCCATATCTTATCTCAATGGCCACAGAGAACCTATCTTCTTTGTCCCCCGATGATTTTAAAACCGATGAAGAGACTGGTTTAATGTATATTCCTGCACCCGGTATTGAGCCCACTATTGGTGTAATTGATACCTTGTTTGACGAAAGTGCATACTTTCACGAGTGGGTCGAGTATCATGACTTGGTAGATAAATCCATCAAAAGAAGTACCGACGACATGAGGCATGGAACAGCCGTATCATCAATTATTGTAGACGGTCCAACATTAAACCCGTGGCTGGACGATGGATGTGGAAGATTTAAGGTTCGGCATTTTGGCGTTTCTATCCAAGGCGGATATACATCATTTACAATTATTAAACAGATAAAGCAAATCGTCGCAGAAAACAGAGATATAAAAGTGTGGAATCTTTCGCTCGGAAGTGAAGCAGAGATAAGTGATAATTTTATTTCTGCTGAAGCAGCAGTGTTAGATCAACTACAGACGGAGTATGATATTATATTTGTAATTGCCGGCACAAATAAAACTAAATCAGACATCTCTAAAATCGGCTCCCCTGCTGATTCAATAAACAGTATGGTTGTAAACTCTGTTACAATGCAAGGTCTGTCTCCAAACTATGCTCGAAGAGGGCTGGCTCTGAGCTTCTTTGCTAAACCGGATGTCAGTTATTACGGCGGAAGTTCTGACAAATACATCCGTGTATGTGAGCCTTTTAATTACGCAGATGTTGCAGGAACATCATTTGCCGCTCCCTGGATTGCTCGAAAACTTTCTTATCTGATTGACGTGCTCGGACTTAATAGAGAACTTGCAAAAGCAATGATCATCGATGCAGCAAGAGGATGGAATACTCAGCCAACAGCTGAACAAATTGCTTTATATGGGCACGGAGTCGTACCTATAAGAATAGAAGAAATTATTCAGTCGCAAGACGATGAGATCAAATTCTTAGTTACTGATATAAGCGAAAAGTGGAATACATATAATTATGACTTCCCTATTCCTATGAAAGATGATAGTTATCCTTATGTTTCAAAAGCAACTATGTGTTATTTCCCAATATGTAATAAGCTGCAAGGCGTAGACTATACAAATACTGAGCTAAACCTAAAGTTCGGAAGAATAAAAAGCAACGGAGAAATAGACTCTATCAATGATGATAAGCAGAATCCGACTGATGACGATCTCGGTTTCACGAGTTATATCTATGAAGGCGCAGCCAGGAAGCATTTTAGAAAATGGGATAATGTAAAATACATATCTGAAAACTCAAAAAAAGCCAAGCGACCAAAAGCATCTAATAATAAGAACAAAAACTGGGGTATGGAAATCAAAACTAACAACCGCTTGGATCCACAAGACGGAGTCGGTTTGCGATTCGGCGTGGTCGTTACAGTTAAAGCAATCGACGGAATAAACCGCATCGACGAATTCATCAGGAATTGTCATCTAAACGGCTGGTTAGTAAACAACATTGTTGTTCAAAACAGAATCGAACTTCACAAGAAAATCAACGAGGAAATTGAGTTCGAATAGTAAAGCGACTATTCCTTCTTTATATTACTCAACGCTCAAAACGATATCATATTTTTCCACATATCACATAGGCTATATTAATCCAGAAACGGGGATGTCGTATGGAATTCAAAAAACTTCCGTCCAATTCAGAAAAAGTGCTATTAGAGTTAGTTCACGGAGAAAACCCTACAAAAGCATTATACAGTAAATATAACGTCTGCACAACACAGTATCGTCAAGAACTTGACGGCATTGTCAGGGAATTGCTAGCAAACGGATTTATTCAAATTAAGTGGGCAGATGATATGACTTATAGCTCATTCTTAACAATTCCGCAAGAACATACAAAGAAGAACTTGAAAAAATGTATAAACAAACTGCCGAAGAATTATTGGAAGATGCAAAAATGAAAGATATTATTTTTATTAGTCATAGATCAACTGACAAGGAAATTGCAGATATACTTGTCGATTTCTTTTGTGGGACAGGAATTGCAAAGGAAAAAGTATTCTGCTCATCGTTGCCGGGAAATGATGTTCAAGAAAGAATATCTGATGAAGTTAAAACAGCTTTAAAAAGAAGTGCAATTAACATAGCAATACTTTCCAAAGATTATTACCAAAGTGCCTATTGCTTAAATGAAGCAGGTGTATTATGGTATGATGATACACCTGTAATTCCTATAGCTCTGCCAGAAATCAATCCAAACAACATGTATGGATTTCTAAACAGTGAATACAAACTCCGCCGTTTGGACAGTGATACAGATGTTGCGTATATTTATGATGCAATAAGCGAAGCGGTATCAGCACCGCATACCAAAGCTAGCGTTATCACATCTGAGAATAATAAGCTCAGGAAAAAATATGAGGAATTAATGAATTCAAGAATAATAACCACTCCCGTACTTGAGCTGTCAAATACCATTAATCTCTCAGAATTGACCACTGATGATGAGAGGATTGTTCTATATTACATACTCAAAAAGAATGTGCGAAAAATAACTAAGTCAGATATCACTGAATGGCTTATAGATAATGAAATTCATAATGTTAACATCGACAACGCTTTTGATCTGCTATCGTCATTTGAGGATGGCGTAATAAGTAATGATACATTAGAACTTGGAATTAAATCTTTTCGAGAATACTCCTCAAATGCTGTATCCATATTGCCCTTACTCAAAAAATATGTTAATCAACATACAAGACTAGCATCTGATTCATTCAACTCGATTTGGGAGTCCAATACACTAACTTCCACAGAAAAGCTATTTATTGCATATATAGTTGATGAGAGAACTGTTTCTTTGGGTGATAGATGGATGGCTAAAGAAGAGATTGCAAACATAATGCAGTGGGAAAATAAAAACTCGCTTAAACCAGTACTTTCATCAAACTACGGTTGTTGTCTTGAATTCTTTATTCAGAACAAACTGGTATACGAAAGTGATTGGACAAGCCATGGAAACCCACGTAAGTATTCACTGTACAGTTCATTATGTGACTTGTTATTCAACTGTCCAACAGAGATTAAAGAAGAATTGCAAAAGGTAAAGCAAGAGTATATCACCATAATACCATTTTGACATAATCTCCTCATTTCCTTTATAATCAAAATTCAACATAATACCCATCAATAAATCGTCATACGCCTAAGGAGGTATATCATGGCATTTAAAATAATAAAAACTGAAGGATCAAATTTTTCTACTCCACAGGAAATGTTTCAAGACAATAAAATGAAGAATATTATTGGTCTAATTGATTATCAAAGTAAAATGATTGACAACTATATGTCTACCATACAGGAAAATGGAATAATAAATGATAAACATGTTGCATTTGAATTACCAACAGGTAGTGGGAAAACGCTGATTGGATTACTTATTTGCGAATTCCATAGGCGAAAATATCATCATAAAGCATTATTCTTATGTCCTACGAATCAGTTGGTTGCACAAGTTTGTCGTCAAGCAAAAGAGCAATATGGTATTGAAGCAATTGCCTTTATAGGAAAACAATCTGAATATTCTCCATCAGATAGATCAAGCTATTCTTTAGGTAATAAAATAGGTGTAACTACATATAGCTCTTTTTTTGCAACTAGTGAATACTTTGATGGCACAGATATTCTTATATTTGATGATGTTCATTCATCTGAACAATACATTGCTGATAATTGGTCTGTAAACATTCAAAAAGAAGATTACCCTGTATTATATCAGGAATTAGCTGAGGTAATAAAAGATACCAAGATCGGTGAATCGTTTTATCATAGAATGTCAGCATCATCTCCTTATGAAGGTGACATTATGGATTGGTGCAACCTAGTACCTATTCCAATGATAGAATCAAAGCTGGCTGATATATTTAGTATTATTAATTCATATGCTGATGGTTCTAATTTAAGCTATTCATGGAGCAGGATTTGTGATCATTTAAGGGAATGCAATATCTTCGTAAGTTGGGCTTCTATATTAATCAGACCATTTATAGCTCCAACACTTTCGTTCTCTCCATTTAGAAACGCTAAACAGTGCATATATATGTCAGCTACACTTGGAAAAAGCGGAGAATTAGAAAGAATAACAGGCGTTGAAAAGATTAAAAGATTGCCTATCGTAAATGAATGGGATAAAAAGGCAATCGGTCGAAAGCTATTTATCTTTCCAGATTTATCCTTTGAGGCAAAAAAACATACCGATATTATAATTGAACTTCAACAACTCTGTAAAAAAAGTGTTGTGATTGTACCTAATAGTAGGGAGCAAAAAGAGCTTACCGACATTGTAAAATCACTCCTTCCCGAAACGAAAGTGTATGATACACAAGATCTTATAAAATCAAAAGAAGAATTCAAGCATCAGAAAGATGCAATGGTTATAATATCTAATAGATTTGATGGAATAGATTTTCCAGATGATGACTGCAGAATGTTGATTATACAGAATCTTCCTAAAGTTACCCACTTACAAGAAAAGTTTTTTTATTCAAAAATGGCCGCATCCATTTTGTATTCAGAAAGAATAAAAACAAAAATTGTACAAGCAGTTGGGCGCTGCACACGTAATGCTAAAGATTATGCTGCAGTTTGTGTTTTAGGAAATTCTGTTTTGAGTGATTTTATCACTGACAGCAACTTGAAAGATTACAAGCCAGAGTTAAGAGCTGAAATAAAACTAGGAATTGAAAACTCAATAGAATTACCTGATATTGCTGAGATTATTGAAAATGTTAAGTTGTTTTTATCCAGAGACAGTTCATGGGAAGAAGTAGAGGAACAAATCGTAAATCTTAGAGACTCTTATATACAGCAAGATGCTGAATGTCAAGACAATTCTCTGTTTGAAAAACTTAAAGAATCTTCAATCAAAGAGGTAAAATTGCAATATGTTTTATGGAAAAAAGACTATTCACAGGCGTTTAATATCATTAGTGAAATAATAGATGTTTTGAATGCTCCTAAACTGAAGGGATATCGAGCGTTCTGGAGATACTATGCTGGTCACATAGCGTTAAAACTCGGTGGTGACTATTTAAAAAAATCTCACGAACTCTTTAAATGTGCATCTTATGATGTGCTTAGCATATCGTGGCTTGCAAATTTGGCTGACATAGGACAAGAAATACATGTTGATGCTAAAACAAGCACTGGTATTAATTCAACAATAGAAAGAATTGAAAAACAACTAACAATGTACAGTACGGGCTCAAAGCTTGAAAAGAAAATTAAAGAAATACTTACTGGACTAACAAATTCAGGTGGAGAGGCTTTTGAAACACATCATAAAAATCTTGGAGAGCTTTTAGGCTATAATGCAAGTAATCCCAAAGAAAAAGGATCTCCAGATCCTTATTGGATTATAAACGATGATATATGTATAGTGTCAGAAGACAAAATATACGACAACAATAATCATGAAATTCCTCTTGCACACATATCGCAGGCAAAGCGTCATGAAAAATGGATAAGAGAAAACATTAAGACTTTACATCATAGTGCTAAAATATACACTGTCTTCATTTCCAACGCTTCGGCTATCGAGGAAGAATGTCGCATTCATGCCGATAACATATATTATTGTAATCAGAAAGACTTGATTACATGGGCTCATAAAGCTTTAAAAGTTTTAAGACAATGCTACAACACATTTACAGAAGAAGGAGATGCCGAGTGGCGTGAATTTGCAATATCTGAATTTACGAAAAATGCTGTAACCCCAAAAGATTTTATAGATCTTATTACCAAGACTAAGCTCAGCGAGTTATAATTATTACAAAGTCAAAAGGCATAAACATCAAATCAAATTTCTCTTTTAACAGGACAATTACAACTTATAGTGACGTATTATTCAGTAGCCAATCATTTTAGGAAAAAACACTATCATTGAATAAAAGCAAAGGATAGTGTATTATACAATGATAAGCGAGGTGGTAATTTATGCATGACTACTATCAAAGTGACAACATCGAATACATAACGAATAAATATGGCAAAGAACAATGGGTACAAGTATCTGGGAACAGAGTCATCAACAACGCAAAAGCCAGTTTCTGGTGTTGTTTGTTTTCCGTTGACCACATAGAAGAAGTTTTGTCTGTGCCGACTTGGGATTCAAATTATAATGACGGACTCCCAGGTCTTATAAAATCTGCAGAAGGAGCATTTTATCACAGATTTGCATCGACACGAGACTATATTGAACCTTTACTATTCTATCGGGAATTTTTCGGTGTAAGAAAGAATTATATTGAAATAAATGAAGAATTTCGTTTATTAAATAATATGTATTATAATAGCAACGACCATAAGTATTATGCTGTTTTAGACAGCGGTAATTGTGAAGAAGTTATACGTATTGAAGACGATGAAAAGGCTTTTATTAACCTAAAATACTTGAATCGTTACGCTGCAGCAAAACAAATGGGAATCATTTTATTCTTTGACATCACATATGAAATTCCTGGTAGCTTAACCGATAACAATCTATCTAATATAAATAATATCATTAATAATGAATTATTGATTTACGAAATTACAGGTATGGAAAGCAAATCTCATCGCTCATATTCATTTAGTAGATTACTTGGAAAAAAAGTATTGCTGCCGCATCCGGTTTTAGAATGCGGTTATCCACCATTTGAAAAAGAACGCCATTATATCGACTATATTATAGGCTGCGATGATAATGGTAATGAATTGACCTATATCTCAGATCCAGATAAACTGGCAAATTATTTTGGTGCAAATCCAGAAGCCCCTCAATACTTAACTCCTGTTTTCTTTAAAAGAGAAGTACTTGATAAATATATAAAGCGACCAGAATTATATGAGATTACCGATGGAAGATTAACTTGTGGCTCTTTGTGGAGTATTGAAATTGACAATGATCACAAATTGTATGTTGCAGTATATTTAGGCGATCTTGGACGTGATTTACCAGAGGATGAGCAACTTCATTGGAAGAGTTACAATGTTCTATGTGATGAAAAGCCAAGCAAAACAGCTATTATGAGAGATTTTTATAATTTTCCAGCTGATCCAAAAATAATAGATTTAAAATTCAAAAGAGATTATTATCTATTACAAAAGAAGTGGTTTAATAAATACAAGTGGACAATATTTAAAGAATTTTCGCCGCAAGACAAATATAATCTTGATAATATTAGAATACCCTCAACTAATAGTCAAGAAGAATTTGATATGCTTGTGCTCTCTCTTGTAAAATGTATTATTGACTCACTAAATGAAGAAATGTGTAAGCGCCAACCATTCCCAGCCCTCGACCGGAGAATATAATGATGATATAATTACTCTGAAGGCAAATCGAAACCTGAAAGGAGTAAGATATCATGGGAAG
>Ga0256404_1009923_pt1 | contig 13399 bp, 6 predicted proteins | sample RumenRJG_01DNA_FD_185990 | JGI IMG/M metagenome (GOLD analysis project Ga0256404, IMG submission 185990) | Bovine rumen microbial communities from Lethbridge, Alberta, Canada - RJG_01 | ecosystem: Host-associated > Mammals > Digestive system > Stomach > Rumen | place: Canada: Alberta | collected...
CTTCGTGCCGGTTGGGGTGTCAGTGGTAACCAGACTGCTCGTTATTCATCATTGGCACGTGTGGACTCTTCTATAGGTTACATCTTTGGTGATGGCGCTTCTTCTGGTGTAATGCGTCAGGAGTTGGTTTCTATGGAGAATAATGATCTGAAGTGGGAAAAAACCTCTGGCTTTAACTTTGGCGTTGACTTCTCATTACTCAACAACCGTATCACCGGTAATATTGAGTATTATACCACCAAGACCACAGACTTGCTTTATGCAGTCTCTATTCCTTCAATCACTGGTTTTACATCTATTATGTCTAATGTAGGTGAAATTCAGAACAATGGTTTCGAGTTCACGATCAATACTCGTAATATCCAAACCAAAAACTTTGAGTGGACTTCTATGTTCAACTTCTCTACCAATAGCAATAAGATTAAGAAACTTGCTGGCCTTGATACAAATGGTGATGGTAAGGAAGACGATCTCACTTCATCTTCTCTCTTTATCGGTCAGTCACTCTCTGCAATCTATGACTATACCATTGATGGCATCTATCAGGTAGGGGATAATATACCAGAAGGTTATCATCCTGGTAACTATCGCATCGTTGACATCAATGATGATGGAAAGATTGATGAGAAAGACCGCAGTATCATCGGTAAGGCAGATCCTTCTTGCCGTATGGGTTTACTCAACACTTTGAAGTATAATCGTTTCACCTTGAGTTTCTTCCTTAATGCTGTGATTGGTGGAAGTAAGAGCTATTTGGGTAAGAATACCTATGCTGAACTTGTCAACGATAATACCTTGCGTCATAATCGGTTGACAGAACAGGTGGAGAACTTCTGGACACCAAGCAATCCTGATGGTATCTATGCTCTCTATAATGCTAATCCTGCTATCAATCCAGGTCGTTATGAGAACCGTTCTTTCCTGCGTCTACAGGATATCACACTCTCTTATGATCTTCCAAAGACATGGATGCAACGTATCGGTATTGATGGTATCAACGTTTACTTGAGTTGTAAGAACTTGCTGACCATCACAGGATGGCATGGTTGGGATCCTGAGCCAAACGTGACCTATCAAGACATCAACGGTCAGAACCGTATGACTGGTAGTCGTTATGAGGACCGCCCTGTAATGAAGAGTATGACATTAGGTATCAACATCAATTTGTAAAACCATGAAAAAGATATATTTAATACCATTATTGGCAGTAGGATTGCTGCTCTCCGGATGTAATGAAGACAGTTTTCTTGAGGAGAAAGCTCTTGACTTCAATTCTGCATCTAACTCATATGAAACATCTGCAGACTTTGATGCTGCGGTGACGGAACTCTATTATCTCACTCGTGAGGAGTTCTATACCACATACGACCGTACTACAGATCTCTCGAAATTTGCTGATATGTGGATCACCGCCGACCCATTGAAGTCAAATATCACCGCTGATCTTTCTCCGTCGGGTGCAATAGCAAAGTTCTATTGGGATGAGAACTATAAACTTATTGCTCAGGCAAATACCGTGATTAGTCGTGTCGGAAAATCAACAAAGTTGAACGAAGAACAGAAAAAAGTGTATGATGCAAAGGCTCGTTTTTTCCGTGCCCTTGGTTATCGTACCTTAGCTTATCTCTATGGTGGTGTGCCACTCCAAACAGAGGAGGTAACAGCTCCTAGAACGGATTATACTCGTGATACGAAAGAAAATGTGTTGGCTCAGTGTGTTACAGACCTTGAATTTGCTGTTGCCAATCTTCCGGAAATCGACGCTGTAAAGGATGGTGAAATCAGTCGCCCTGCTGCAAATATGTTGCTTTCAGAACTTTATCTGGCAACAGGAGCTAACGAAAAGGCTGTTAGTGCAGCTTCTGCCGTAATCAATGATCCAAATCTGAAGTTGATGACCGAACGTTTCGGTTCACAGAAAAATGAAGCGGGTGATGTGTTCTATGACCTCTTCCGTCCGAATAATCAGAACCGTGCATCTGGTAATACGGAGGGGATATGGGTTATCCAGTTTGAAACTAATGTAGAAGGTGGTGGCAACAATACGAGTCATTTCTTCTGGAATCCTGGTAGCTTCTGGGGTGAGCGATTCTATGCACCTCAGGTTGATAAGTTTAAGATTATAGCTCCTGATGGTACTAATATTCAACTTTTCAATTGGCCTATCGGTGATATGACAGGTGGTCGTGGTATTGGTACTCATTATGCAGATGAGCATCTCTACAGAGGTATTTGGGAAGGTGATTTCAATGACATGCGCAATTCAGAATACAATTGGCCTCGTAAGTTTAAAATTCATCGAACACAGGTGTTAGATCAATATCCTGAATTGAAGAAGGCAATGCCTGATGGTGTATTCGATCTCGAAAATACCAAACTTCCTGCTGGTTACTCTATGGAAACAGGTTTTGCCGGTGGTGTGAACGCCACTACTCAGTTGCCTAACCGTTTTATGTGTGGTTATTCTACCAAGATGACAACTCCTTTCCATCATCCGGATGCTCAGTATGGTGATAAGTCAACACTTACCCTTGCCGGTACTGCAGGAAAGACCTTTACCGATCAGTATATGTTCCGTTTGGCAGAAGCATATTTGTTGCGTGCTGAGGCCTATGTGAATTTGGGTAAAAAGGCTGAGGCTGCTGCAGATATAAATGTATTGCGCCATCGTGCAAAGGCTAAGGAGGTCACAGCAAGTGAGATGGATCTCGATTTCATCCTTGATGAGCGTCTTCGTGAACTCACATGTGAGGAGAAACGTCGCCTTACCCTTTCACGTGTAGGTAAGCTCAGTGAGCGCATCAAGAAATATAATCCATATTTCAGTGCTAAATATTCCGCAGAAGGTAAGGACTATGATTCTCACTTTGATCTGTTCCCGATTCCGTTGTCAGCAATCCAAGCTAACAAAGATGCTGAGTTGAAGCAGAATCCTGGTTATTCTGGCAATTAGTATTTCAAAGACAATATATGGTTAATAATTTTTAGTTAGTATAATAACGTAATCTTTCATTAAGCCTGGACTCCAAGTAAGTCTGGGCTTTTTGAAGTTAATTCCTTGAAAATGATAGTAAAGAAATATCTATTTCTATGTTTGTTCTCTCTTATATCCCTATGTTTGCAGGCTGGCAACTTTAAGGTCCTCCATGCTCGTATCAATTATGATGCTCACGAATCTCGACAAGTTGTGCGGGCCATCACGGATTTGCGTCATGACATCTTTCAGGTAACAGGTAGCAAACAGACATCCGGAGGTCAGATCGTTATCGGTACTTATGGAAGGAGTAGATTTATCTCTGAGTTAATAAAGAAAGGTATATTGCAGGCTTCCGATCTGAAGAATAAACATGAGAACTATGTCATCACCATAACGCGTGAACATCATCCTCGTCTGATCATTGCTGGTAGTGATATGCGCGGAACGATATACGGTATCTATGAGGTGTCTAAGCGTATTGGCGTGTCTCCATGGTATTGGTGGGCAGATATTCCTGTTAAGTATAATCCTGATGTTGCTGTCAGTTTAGATTATGATGTGTCTGGTGAACCAACGGTCAAATATCGTGGCATTTTTATCAATGATGAAGATTGGGGTATGAAGACTTGGGCTTCTAGAAACTATGAGAAAGAACTTGGGGATATCGGTCCAAAGACCTATGATCGTATCTGTGAACTCATCTTGCGCCTTAAAGGAAATATGCTCGCACCGGCTATGCATTCATGTACGGGTGCTTTCTATAGTCATTCGGAGAATCAGAAGGTTGCTGATGAGCGGGGAGTGATGATCACGACCAGTCATTGTGAACCCTTGTTATTTAATAATGCCTCTACTTTGGAGTGGGATAAAGCCAAGGATGGAGAATGGAATTATGAAGTTAACAGAGATGCTATCTTGAAAAAACTGGATGATCGTATTCGTCAGACTGCTCAGTATGACAACATCTATACGATGGGTATGAGAGGATTGCATGATGAGGCTATGAAAGGAAGTTCGAATCCCAAAGATCGTGCCCGTACATTAGAGAAAGTCTTTGGTGAGCAACGTGCTATTTTGGAAAAATATAAGGGAATAAAGGTATCTGAATTGCCACAAATCTTTGTTCCTTATAAGGAAACACTTGATATCTATGATGCAGGTCTTCGTGTACCGGATGATATAACATTGGTATGGCCTGACGACAACTATGGCTATATGAAACGGGTGAGCAATGTCAAGGAACAGAAGCGAAAAGGTGGTAGTGGTGTGTATTATCACCTAAGTTATTGCGGTACCCCTCATGATTATCTTTGGCTCTCTACCACAGCTCCCCAACTTATGTATGAAGAGATGCGCAAGGCATACACAGCCGGTGCTGATAGATATTGGTTGCTCAATGTCGGTGATATCAAACCTATGGAAATAGAAACACAGATGTTTATGGATATGGCCTGGAATTTTGATGCTTTCAGTTATCAGAATGCTAATAGGTATCAGGCTCAGTGGCTTGCTTCCGTCTTCGGAGAGGAATATAAAGCGCAATTTCAGAATATCCTTGATCATTACTATCGTCTGGCATGGGATAGAAAACCGGAATATATGGGGTATGAGTTTGAGTGGGATAGCGAGGAGAATTCTCGTTTGCATGATACGGATTTCTCTTTTGAGACGGGTACTGCTCAGAAACGACTTGTTGAATATCAGAACATCTGTTTCGACTATGAAACTATTGAAAGAGAAGTATCGGAAAATTTACGACCGGCCTTGTTCGAACTGCTTGGATATTCTGTCCTTTCTGCTTATCAGATGAATCGTAAGTTCCTGTATGCACAGGCCAATCATGAGACTGGTAATGCTTCATATGCGGCTCAGTCACGTGATGCAAATGAGCAACTTCAAGATCTCATCGACCGTTATCATAGTTTGTTTGGTGGTAAATGGAATCAGATGATCTCTGAAATACCACCGGGTTATACGGCTCTTTATCAGAATATGCCGGAACTTGTTGATCAGTCAACCGATAAGTATCGTCTGCCACAGGAACAGATACATCCTGAGTTTGCGCATAAGATAGACCTTACAAAGGTTGAGTTGATCCCTCCTTTCCAGTTGCTTGAAGGTATGGGTACAGACTGGCATGTCATCCAGATGGGACAGCCACTAGACTTCAAATCGTCTGGTTCTATCAGTATTCCGATTACAGAGTTGAGAGGAAAAGACTCCCTGCATGTGTGTATTTCTGTAGTTCCGATGTGGCCTGTCAATAGTGATAGAGATAATCGGATACGTATCAGCGTGGATGGATCGAATCCTGTGGTCTGTAAGAATGAATTCATAGAGTGGGGGCCTAGATGGAAATTGCAGGTGATGGAAAACCGTAAGGAGTTTGTGCTATCATTCCCTATTGACAAAAAAATAGATAGTCATATCCTTACGATATCCATTGTTGATCCTGGACAGATGATCCAGAAGGTCACGTATCAATAATGATTCCCTGTAACTATAAGTTTAGGAGTATTCACCTATAGTTTCTCACTAAGGAACTTTCCTGTATAGCTAGTCTTGCACGCAACTATCTGTTCAGGAGTTCCTTTTGCTACAAGGTTACCGCCTTTGTCGCCACCTTCGGGACCTAGGTCGATAATGTAGTCAGAGCATTTGATGACATCCATGTTATGTTCGACAACAACGATACTGTGTCCACGCTCTATGAGTGAGTTAAAGGCTGCCAGTAATCTCTTGATGTCATGGAAGTGCAGACCGGTAGTAGGTTCGTCGAAGATGAATAGTGTAGGTTCAACCTTCTCCTGTCCGATGTAGTAGGCAAGTTTCACACGCTGGTTCTCACCACCTGATAGAGTTGAAGAACTTTGCCCCAATTTGATATATCCCAGTCCTACGTCATCTAAAGGCTTTAACCTATTTACAATGGTCTTTTGTCCATATTCTCCAAAGAATTCAATAGCTTCGCTTACGGTCATATTCAGCACATCATTGATGTTCTTCCCATGGAAGCGTACTTCGAGAATGTCATGCTTGAAACGCTGACCATGACATGCCTCACATTCAAGTACAAGGTCGGCCATGAATTGCATCTCGACAGTGATGACACCGGCACCCTTACATTCTTCACATCTTCCTCCATCTGCATTGAAACTGAAATACTGGGCAGTAAATCCCAATTGTTTGGACAGAGGTTGCTCGGCAAATAAGGAGCGGATGGCATCGTAAGCCTTTACATAGGTAGCTGGATTAGAACGTGTAGATTTTCCTATCGGATTCTGGTCTACAAGTTCAACGTGCTTAATGTCTTTCCAGTCACCATCAAGCGAGACATATTCACCAGGAGCATCTGCCACCTCGTCAAGATGTCGCTTAAGAGCAGGGTAGAGTATACCCTTTATAAGAGATGATTTCCCGGATCCAGATACGCCGGTGACAACAGTAAGAACATTAAGAGGAAACTCTACGTCGATTCCCTTTAGGTTGTTCATGCGCGCTCCTGTGATCTTGATACTTTTGTTCCATTTCCTTCTGCTTGAAGGAATGTCAATGGTTTCAGTTCCCGTAAGATACTTTATCGTATAGCTGTCTGGATATTTCTCGTTGAGTGCTTCCTTGTCTTTGATGTCTTGTATCTCCTCTGTCGAACCCTGATAAACAATTTCTCCACCAAGTCTTCCGGCATTCGGACCAATGTCGATGATGTAATCTGCGGCTCGCATCATGTCTTCATCATGCTCTACGATGATGACGGTATTTCCAAGACTTTGTAGTTCCTTGAGAACATGGATCAGTCTTTCTGTATCACGACTGTGCATACCAATACTTGGCTCGTCGAGAATATATAGACTTCCCACGAGAGAACTGCCTAGACTCGTCGTCAAATTGATTCGTTGACTCTCACCACCGGAGAGTGTGTTCGATGGTCTATTTAGTGTGAGATAACCTAATCCTACTTCGACAAGGAAATGTAATCTGTTTCTTATCTCTGTAAGAAGACGCTTGGCGACATCTGCATCATGCTCATCAAGTTGTAAGTCGAGAAACCATTTCTCTAGGTTTGCTACAGGCATTTCTACAAGATCGGTAATACTCATACCATTGATTTTGACGTAGGTAGCCTCTTTTTTCAATCGAGTTCCATGACAATCAGGACAGGTGGTTTTGCCGCGATATCTGCTCAACATCACTCGATATTGAATCTTATATTGATTCTCCTTGACCATCTGGAAGAATGTGTCGATACAGATTCTGTCGTGAATGTCTGCATTCCTTTCACTTTTCAAGCCATGCCATAATTCGTCTTTCTCTTCGCGTGTTAAGTCATAATAGGGTTTGAAAATCGGGAAATTATCCTTGGCAGCTCTGCGTATAAACTCCTTCTGCCATTCTCCCATCTTGTCACCATGCCAGCATTGTACACAACCGTCATATACACTTAATGCTGTGTTGGGAATAACGAGTTTCTCATCAATGCCTATAACACTGCCGAAACCTTCACAGGTAGGGCATGCTCCTAATGGAGAATTGAAAGAGAACATATTGTCGTTGGGTTCCTCGAATTTTATTCCATCTGCCTCGAAGCGGGTAGAGAAATCGAAAGTTTGATGAGAAGGCAGAAACATCAGACGTAGATTTCCATCTCCCTCATAGAATGCTGTTTCTGCAGAATCCGTCAAACGGGAGATGTCGTCTTTTTCATTCGATACGGAAAGACGAGAGATGACGAGCCAGATGTCGCCGTTGCTGACTGCATTCTCATCGTGGCTCTCAAGCCAATCCTCAATACGGGTAAAGTCTCCGTCAATATAGATTCGTGAGTAGCCCTCTTGATTGTACATCTCCATCTGTTTGTGGAGAGTTCTTCCCTCAATGACATGGAAAGGGGCGAGAATTACGAATTTGGTACCTTCTCCGAATTGCCGAGTGCATCGTAGCACGTCCTCGGTGGAATGGCGCTTTACCTCTTGTCCGGAGATAGGAGAAAACGTACGACCGATACGGGCATAAAGTAGTCTGAGATATTCGTATATCTCGGTAGATGTGCCAACAGTACTACGCGGATTGCGTGCGATGACTTTCTGTTCTATGGCGATGGCAGGTGGAAGTCCTTTGATAAAGTCACATTCCGGTTTGCTCATTCTACCAAGAAACTGACGGGCATAACTCGACAGACTCTCTACATATCTTCGTTGCCCTTCAGCATAAAGAGTGTCGAAGGCAAGTGATGATTTTCCAGATCCGGAAACGCCGGTTATGACAATCAATTTGTTGCGCGGAATCTTTAGCGAGAGATTCTTTAAGTTGTTTACCCTTGCACCTTTTATCTCTATAAAGGCATCTGTATTTTTACTCATGATGATATGGTTCTCCTTTAATTATTGTACAAGCGCGATAAATCTGTTCTGTGAAGATTAATCGGACCATCTGATGTGAAAATGTCATTTTAGAAAGAGAAATAAGTTCATTGGCACGGTCGTATACAGGTTGCGCAAATCCGTATGGACCGCCAATGATGAAGACAAGCCTTCGGGATGTGTTCTGTTTCTTTTGGAGCCACTTCGCAAATTCGATAGAACGAAATTCAGTACCATGCTCATCCATTAGCACTACCGTATCAGAAGGTTGAATCATCTTGAGAATCAATTCTCCTTCTTTATCTTTTTGTTGCTGCTCAGAAAGCGATTTCGTATTTTTTATTTCAGGAATTACTCTGATCTCAAAGGGCATATAATGACCGATGCGCTCAGTGTAGTCTTTTATCCCAGCTACGAAATGCTTGTTTACAGTTTTGCCTACAAGTATTAATTCTGTTTTCATTGACTATGAATTTCGTTTCGGATATATCGGAAACTTTCCAATCTTTCTCCCTTTTTATTCTACAATTTACAAAAATACGAAATTTTTCCGATTAATTTCTTATAACCCGAAAATTATTGCTATCTTTGCGTAAATAATATTTTTAAAACTAACAATAATATGGCAAATAATGCAGAACTAATAGCCCAGTGCGAGGCTAAAGCTAAGCAGTGGCTGACTCCTGCTTTTGACGAGCAGACTCGTAAAGATGTTCAAGCAATGATCGATGATGAGGATAAGACTAACCTCATTGAAAGTTTCTACAAGGATTTGGAATTCGGTACTGGTGGTCTCCGTGGTATCATGGGCGCTGGCTCTAACCGTATGAATATCTACACAGTAGGTATGGCAACTCAAGGATTTGCTAACTACCTGAAGAAGAACTTTAAGGATAAAGATCAGATTTCGACAGTTGTATGCTACGATTGTCGTAATAATAGTGATGTCTTCGCAAAGAAGGTTGCTGATATCTTCTCTGCTAATGGCATTAAGGTATATTTGTTTGAGGAAATGCGCCCAACTCCAGAGTGTTCTTTCGCTATTCGCTATTTCGGTGCACAGGGTGGTGTAAACCTTACAGCAAGTCATAATCCTCGTGAGTATAATGGATATAAGGCTTATTGGGAAGATGGTGCTCAGGTTTTGGCTCCACACGACAAAGGTATCATAGACGAAGTAAATAAGGTTAAGGTTGAGGATGTGAAGTTCCAAGGTAATCCTGACCTAATTCAGCTCGTAGGAGAGAATGTCGATAAACCATATCTTGAGAAGATTAAAACATTATGCATTGATCCTGAGGTTATCAAGCATCAACATGACCTAAGTATTGTATATACTCCTCTTCATGGTACTGGTATGACAATGATTCCTCGTTCTTTGAAGTTCTGGGGTTTTGATAATGTTCATTGTGTTAAGGAGCAGATGATAAAGGATGGTAACTTCCCTACAGTAGATCGTCCTAATCCAGAATTTGCTGAGGCTCTTACTCTTGGCTTGCGCGATGCTAAGGCTATCGATGCAGATATCCTTATGGCTAGTGACCCTGATGCCGATCGTGTTGGTATGGCTTGCAAGAATGATAAGGGCGAGTGGGTTCTTATTAACGGTAACCAGACCTGTCTGCTCTTCTTGTGGTACATCATCACCAATCGTCAGGCAGTAGGTAAGATGCAGCCAACTGATTTTATAGTTAAGACTATCGTTACAACTGAGGTGATCCGTAAGATTGCTGAGAAACAGCATATTGAAATGCGTGATTGCTATACCGGTTTCAAGTGGATTGCTAATGAAATCCGTGTTTCTGAAGGCAAACAGCAGTATATCGGTGGTGGTGAGGAAAGTTATGGCTTCCTTGCTGAAGATTTCGTTCGTGATAAAGATGCTGTCTCTGCATGTTCTTTACTTGCTGAAATCTGTGCTTATGCTAAGGATCATGGTAAGACTCTTTATGATATATTGATGGATATCTACACAGAGTATGGTTTCTCTAAAGAGCATACTATCAATGTAGAGCGTCCTGGTAAATCTGGTGCAGAGGAAATCCAGCAGATGATGGCAAACTTCCGTCAGAATCCTCCAAATGATCTTGGTGGCAGTAAAGTAATCTTGTGGAAGGACTACAAGACCCTGGAGGCTACAGATGCTCAAGGTAACAAGACAAAGCTTGACATGCCGGAAACAAGCAATGTTCTGCAGTGGTTCTGTGATGACGATACAAAGGTAAGTGTACGTCCATCAGGTACTGAACCTAAGATCAAGTTCTATATTGAGGTTAAGGGTGTAATGAATAGCGCTTCTGAGTATGAGAAACTTGATGCTGAAGGAACTAAGAAAGTTGAGGCTATCAAGAAGAGCTTAGGATTAGAATAATTCTATATATAAATAAGGTGCAAAGGTAATTTGAAAAAAACTTCAAAAATATTTCAGAAAATATTTGGTGGGATAAAAATAATTCATTACCTTTGCACTCGCATTTCGGAAAGATATGCTTGGCAACTCGGTTAGCGAGCCCTGACTGGAAGGATGGGTGAGTGGCTGAAACCAGCAGTTTGCTAAACTGCCGTGCGCATTTCGCGTACCGGGGGTTCGAATCCCCCTCCTTCCGCTCTACGGGGGTCAAGCTATTTCTAATGCACTAACGGTCGGTTCATCTAACGGTTAGGATACAAGATTCTCAATCTTGGCATAAGAGTTCGATTCTCTTACCGACTACCAAATCCTCTGCAACCATTATGATTACAGAGGTTTTTTTATGAAAAATCTAACGGTCGGTTCATCTAACGGTTAGGATACAAGATTCTCAATCTTGGCATAAGAGTTCGATTCTCTTACCGACTACTAGAAGAGGCATAAATCAATGATTTATGCCTCTTTTCTTTTTATGTGTATATTGTTATATCAATGCCTAATACTATTAATTAGGCATTGAAATATTCGTTTAACTCTTCTTGAGCACTTTGATACTTATTGTCTAAGTCCTTGATGATGCAGCCATGCTCCATGAGAGCGATACGAGAACTGATTTCAATCGTATGTTGTAGATTATGGCTCGATACAATAATAGTGGCATTTGTCTCTTTATTGTATTGTGTAAGCAATTGTTTCAAGTGGTTCTGACTAGATGGATCCAAGAAGTTAAACGGCTCGTCAAGGATCAAAATCCTCGGAGAGTTTAATAAAGCTCCTACGATACCAATTTTTTGCTTGTTACCAGCAGAGAACTCTCGGATGAGTTTTTTCTGATTAAGAATCTCATCACCCATAAAGTCTCTGTATTTGTCAAGTATGTTATGAAGTTCCTTTTCTGGGATGTTGTTGACCTTAGCTATAAAATTGAAATACTCCTCGGCTGTGAGGAATTCTATAAGGAATCCATCATCAATATAAGAACCAGTGTATAGTTTCCAATCCTCACATGTTGCAGGATTTAAGGTATATTCAGTACCATCTTCCTGATGGATATTGACTTCAACTCTTCCTTCTGTAGGGTCTAATAAATCAAGTATGAGGCGGAATAGGGTAGTCTTACCTGCTCCGTTGTTTCCTACAAGACCTAGCATCTCTCCTTGCTGGATAGAGAAATCGGGGATAGACACAGCTGTCTTATCCCCGAATTTCTTTATTAATCCAACCAGGTTTTCCTTAATGGAAATCTGTGTTTTAGTATTCATAAATATATTGGTTGGGTTGATTTACATTAAATGTTGCGTCCGTGGCAATTCTTAAATTTCTTGCCACTGCCACAAGGGCATGGATCATTAGGACGAGGTGTCTTCTCTGCAATATATGGAGTATGGTTTCTTTCAAGATTCTCACGAGTATCTTGATGCATTGCAGCCTGTTGTGCGGCACGTTCTGCGCGCTCACGTTCCTCTTCGATATCAGCCTTTTGCTCCTGATAGCGCTGACTATGCTCCTCAGGTGCAGCCTCCTGAACAGTCTCCTGTTGTATCTCAGGAATCTGACCACGCATAAGGATGCTTGCTATACGGTTGTTCATATCATCGATCATGCTATCCCAAACCTTAACGCTTTCAAGTTTAAAGATTAGCAATGGATCTTTCTGCTCGTAAGAAGCATTCTGCACAGAATGACGAAGTTCATCAAGCTGACGAAGATTCTCTTTCCAGTTATCATCAATGATCTGAAGCATGATTTGTTTTTCGAAGGCCTTAACAACAGATTTACCCTCAGAATCATAAGCCTCTTTAAGATTACATGGAATCTGATATACTCGTTTACCATCGGTTAAAGGAACCATGATGCGCTCATACATAGAACCTTGGTTTTCATATACCTGTTTGATGATAGGCCATGCGACACTCTGAATGCGCTCAGTCTTACGTTTGAAACTTGTTATCGCCTCTTGGAAAGCGCGCTCAGCCAATTCATTCTTGTTACCATCCTCGAACTCCTCCTCAGTGAAAGGAATCTCCATAGCCAACACCTTTAAGAAACTTTCTTCAGCACCTTCAAAGTCATTGTTGTTGACAATATTCACGACACGGTCCCAGATGATATTTGTGATATCCATTCCGATACGTTCACCCATTAAAGCATGACGACGCTTCTCATAGATTACGGTACGTTGTTTGTTCATGACGTCATCATACTCAAGCAGGTTCTTACGGATACCAAAGTTGTTTTCCTCAACCTTTTTCTGAGCACGCTCAATACTCTTAGAAATCATAGGACTCTCGATGCGCTCACCCTCCTTGAATCCAAGGCGGTCCATCACATTAGCGATGCGCTCACTAGCGAATAGTCGCATAAGCTTATCCTCGAGGGAAACATAGAATACAGAAGAACCTGGGTCACCCTGACGTCCGGCACGTCCACGAAGCTGACGGTCTACACGTCGACTTTCATGGCGCTCCGTACCGATGATAGCAAGACCACCGGCAGCTTTAACTTCGTCAGAAAGTTTAATATCGGTACCACGACCGGCCATATTGGTTGCAATCGTTACAGCACCTTTACCATTACTATCTTGCTGACCAGCGAGGGCAACAACCTGAGCCTCATGAGCATGGAGTTTTGCATTCAATACCTGATGAGGCA
>Ga0256404_1009924_pt1 | contig 13399 bp, 14 predicted proteins | sample RumenRJG_01DNA_FD_185990 | JGI IMG/M metagenome (GOLD analysis project Ga0256404, IMG submission 185990) | Bovine rumen microbial communities from Lethbridge, Alberta, Canada - RJG_01 | ecosystem: Host-associated > Mammals > Digestive system > Stomach > Rumen | place: Canada: Alberta | collected...
ACGCGGCACCCGCCTCTCTTCTCAGAAAGACGGATGCCGCAGAAATGGCTTAAACACGGGCTTTTCCAGCCCTCTTTCATTTTGTTCTTGTTAGCAGAGCCACTGTCTCAACATCATCATCCTTAACCCGAGAATTATCCGGCACCCATGAGCTGCCGCTTCCGTCCCCGGGAACGAACGCGTCAACGCTCTCGTCACCGTACGTTATCGGCACCCGGAGGAACGCCTTTTTAATCACCCGCTCGCCCTTCCGGTAGTTCGCATCAGGGTTCAGTTCGAAGTGCTCAAACATCTGGTGATACAGAACGGCCTTCTCCTCGTCGCTCATCTGATAAAGCCCCTGAAGCGCCTTCGTGACATCGTTCACCACGCGCTCAATCGTGTCCCGAAAGTCGTTCCGGGCGGCCATCTTATCGTCCACGGCCCCCTTCTCGTCTTCCAGATGCTCCCGCTCCTCGTACAACGAATCAAGACGAGCCTGCATATCGTCGTACTTACGGTCGTAGGCGGCATCCTCCGGGTCCAATCGGTCGATGGTCTCGCTGAGCTTCGATATTCTCCGGTCGCACCCGGAAATGAGCTTCGTCAGCCTTTCGGCCTCATCCTTCAGCTTCTTCATGTCCATGGCCTTGTCCGTGTCCTCTATGACCTGACCGAACAGGTTCGTGTCACGCCATATCATCTCGAACAGCTCGTCCGCCTCCTCGTGCAGGACGTGCTGCGGGATTTGCTTCGTGAACGTGCATATCGCCCCATGGGACTTCCTCGTGTACCGGCACCGGTAACCATAGGTGTCCTTCCCGGGCGTCCCGTCCTTCTTCGTCCGTCCCTTCGTGTGCGTGGATATCAGCCCGTGACCGCACACAGGACATATCAGAAGGCCGGACAGAATGCTCACATGGTTGTCCCGCTTGCGCGGGAATGCGACGCTCTCACGCTCGTGCCTTGCCTTCGCCTTCGCGAACGTTTCGTCGTCCACGATGGCCTCATGCAGACCGTTGTAGACCTTATAATCGTCCTGCGCTTTCGGGCGGTACACGTTGTCCGAGCCCTCGACGAGCGTCGACTTACGCACCCCGTAGCGTATCTTGCCGGCATAAACCGGATTCTCGATAATCTTCTTGACAGCATATGGCGTGAAGAACGACTGACTTCCGTTGCCTCGCGGCGTCCGCCGCACGCCGTTCTCGTTCAAGCGCGTCGATATGCCGGCAATACCGACATTATCGTTCACATACCAGTCGAATATCTGACGGACGACCTTCGCCTCGTCCTCGTCAATGATTAATATCCCCGACGACGTACCGTCCGCATTTATGCCTATCCGATACCCGTACGGGGCCTGTCCGCCGTTCCACTTGCCCTGACGGGCCTTCTCATAACGACCGGCTCTGGTCTGTTCGCGGATGTTCTCGCGCTCCATCTCGGCGAATATCGACGACATCTTCAGCATCGCATCGCCCATCTTCGTGGACGAGTCGAGCATGTCCTCGATGCACCACAGCGCCACGCCGTGGCTCTGCAAGGTCTTCAGGGCGGTCAGGACGTCGCTTGCGTTACGCCCGAACCTCGAAAGCCGGGTCACAAGAACATAGTCGATTTTCTGGCCGTTCCGGATGGCTTCCAGCATCTTCTGGAACCCCGGACGGCCGCTTATGTTCTTACCCGACTTGCCCTCATCGCGGAAGATATCCACGAGGGTCATGTCGTTGGCCTTGGCATGCTGCCTGATTCTGTTCTCCTGGTCGTCCAGCGAGTACCCGCCCTCGACCTGCATTGCCGTCGAGACGCGGATGTAGCCGAACGCTTTCTTCTTTTCTTTCTTTGTCATAGTCTTTGTCTTGGTATCTATTGATAGCTATAAATAGCTAAACGCTTGTTACTCCTGCGCACCTTTCTTCAGATTGCAGTCACGGCAGAGCATCTGACAATTATCCGGCGTCGTGTGCCCGCCCTTGGACCACGGAATGATATGGTCGGCGTGCATCTTCTCGATTTCGAAGTGCTGACCGCAGATAGGGCAGATGCCCTGCTGGCGCTCATATGCCGCACGCTTGTCACGGTCCGTGAACGCGCGTATTGACAGCGCCTTCTCGTTGCCGCTCAATACATACTCGTAGACACCTGCCTTGCGCGTCACGTCCTCATCCGCCATCAGACCTGATATCTTCGCCTCAAGCTTCTTCGCATCAAGGTCCTTGCGCTTGCAGTTGGCGTTATAAAGCAGTCCCCACGGCAGACCCTTCATTTCCTTGCGCTTCTTCGGAAAAATGGCCTGAACCCACTCGATGACACTGCGGAAATAGCTCCACAGCTCCACGGCGTTGGCATCATACTGATGCTTCGCCATGTACTGCTCGATACTGATTTTGTCCTTGGCAGCCGCCCACGAGATGGCCGTCTCAAGGTACTCCTGACGGATGCTCGACCCGCGCAGATAGGCATCCGCAAGCGTCGATGCCGCACAGCCCGTCTTAGAAAAATACCGCTTCGCATCGGCGATGAACGGACCGGCATACACGGCGTTCCTGAGCTCTTGGTCCGTGAGCTGCTCGCCGGCAATGTTGATAATACGGAACCATTCCAGCTTCTCGGAATCTGTGCCGCTGCACACATAGACGAACAGCTCGTAGTCGAGAATCTTCTCCTGAATGTCCGTCGGCAGATTACTAAAATACTTGTCATCCACGGAGAACGACCCGTCGACGTACTCGCAAATCGAAATCGTCCGCTGCTGGCCGTCCATGACCTCATAGCGGGGCTCGTCCGGGTTGTCCTGAACGAACTTGTCGCCACGGTCGACCCAGTACATGACGTTGAGCGGCAGGCCCTTCATCACCGTACGGATGACCTCGTCGCGCTGCTTGTCCTTGTAGACGAACTCGCGCTGGTACTGCGGGCGAATGTCAAGCTGGTCATCGTACCCGCGAACACCCTCCTCGGCGTCATTGAAATATCCTTCAGTGACCTCTCTGATAGTCACTTTCTGCTCATGTATATCCATTTCTTATCCCTCCTTCGGTGCTTCCGGGTGACGGTTACGGATGAAAATACGGGCATAGACCAGCTTTCCGTCAACGATTCCCAGACCACCCTTGTCATGGTCGTCGGGACAGTACCCGACAGACGACAGAACGCTCTGCTCCGTATTCGTCCTTGCATTCCCATTCGCCATCATCAGCATTTCAAACTGTTCCGGGTTGTAGCTGTTCACAAATGTAATCGGAACGCCCATCACGCCGTCATAATCACAAGGAATATCAGCAATCTTATTCACGTTCACAGCGTTATAATTGCTGTACTTCGGATAATCTTGCACATTAAATCGCTTCACGAGAATCAGCTCCTCATGACGCTTCTTCAAATCTAAATTCGTGAACCAGCAGACATTCCCGAACTTGGCGATTATCGTCCCATCCTCACGTACGTATGTGTTCTTTCGACCTTCCATGTTCTTCGGGATGATGAATTCCTTTGGAGCAGTCGAACCCATCCACATACGGTCAGACATCAACAGCTGAAACACTTCTTTGTACGTAATTGCGTTCTGGTTGCCGATGATGATGAACTTCTTCTTGCGTTCCATCAGCACACTGACGTACTCGCGGAACAACGAGAACGGCGGATTGGTCACAACAATGTCTGCCTCGTCCATCAGCTTCAGGCATTCCGGCGAACGGAAATCACCATCACCTTCCAGCTCCGTCAGCTCGTTCTCGCCGTTCTTGAACAGCTCGGCAATGTCGAGCATATCAATGCCGCCGTTGCCGTCTGCGTCATGAACCGTAGTCACAACAGCCTTGTACGGCTTATTCTGATTACTCTCATCATCGCCAATCACATCAAACAGCGATAACTGCTTGCCAGCGATAGGAGAGCCCGAATAGCACGTCGCAATGAGCTTCTTCAGCTTGAGCTTGTTGAAGTTCAGAACGAAATACTTGAAAAAGTTAGATTCGAACGGGTCATCGCAGTTGCAAAACACCGTCTTGCCCTTGAAATGCTTGCGGTAATACCGCATCTCTTTTTCAATATCCGTCAACTGGGTGTAAAACTCATCCTTCTTTGCACGTCCAGCCGCATTCAAATTACTATTTTTTGCCACGATTACCCCTCCTTGCTTCCCTCAATGAATTTATCTATAGCGATACGAACGAGAGAAGACATGCTCATGCCGTGCGCCTTGGCGAACGCCGTGTAGCGTTCCTTCTCTTCTTGCGTCATAGAGATAAGAGACGTCGCACGTACGCTTTCACCAGAAGCTACAGAGGCCTTCGCAGCATGCTCACGCTGTGCCGATGCTTCGAACCCGTCGAGCATCGACGCCATATCTTTCTTAGCCATAACCTTGTCCTCCTGATAGTTACAAATATCTAATCATGCAAATTATACCATGGATATCTACTTGTAGCTACAATTAATTATCCTGAGCCTGTTCAGGTACAGGCTCAGGATACCGGCGGCGAATAGCAATACGGTCATATAAACGACGACCATTTATATAAAAACGTCCTGTTTTACGCTTGCCGTCAATTAACAAAGGATTTGCTAAATCGCCACTAATTCCAATAATCTCGAACTGCGCCGGGTTGTACTTGTCCAAGAACGTAATCGGCACGCCCATGACGCCGTCATAGTCGTACGGAATATTCGCCACCTTATTGACCTCGATGGCGTCGTAGTTATCGTAGTGCGGATATTCCTCCGGCGTGTACTTCTTGACCATAATCAGCTCTTCATGTCGCTTCTTCAGGTCAAGATTCGTGTACCATGCGATTGCAGGCACCTTGCCAACCTTGCGGCCATACTTGTCAATATGGTCCCAGCGCTTGTAATCGTCAGGCAGGCAGAACTCCAACGTCTTGTTGAATGACGACCCCGGCCACATCTTGTTATCCTTCAGCAGCGGGAAAATCTCCTTGTACGTCACGGCATTCATGTTACCAAGGATGATGAACTTCTTCTTGTGCTGCATCAGCACCTTTACGTACTCCCTGAACAGCGAAAATGGCGGGTTCGTCACAACGATGTCCGCCTCGTCCATCAGCTCAAGGCACTCCGGCGAGCGGAAGTCACCATTACCGTTCAACTCGGTCAGTTCGTTCTCGCCCGACTCGAACAGTTCCTTAATGTCATCCATGTCGATGCCGCCATCGCCGGTCGTGTCGCGTACAGAAGTCACAACGGCCTTATACGGCTTTGCCTTACCGTTACGATACTCGGCAACGGCAGAGCCCTCATAGCAGGTCGTGACCAGCTTCTTCAGCTTCAGCTTATTGAAGTTCAAAACGAAATACTTGAAGAAATTAGACTCGAACGGGTCATCGCAGTTGCAGAACACCGTCTTGCCCTTGAAATGCTTGCGGTAGTGGCGCAGCTCCTTTTCAACGTCCGTAAGCTGGGTGTAGAACTCATCGTTCTTAGCAACACGCGCAGCACCCAAATTTGCATTGCTCATAAATAAAAGCTCCTTTCCATCGCGCAAAACGACGGAAAGGAGCCCATGCAAAGCAAAAGCGACGCCCGGAAGAAACTATGCGCTCATAGTGTCTTCCGTTCGCCGCTCGTCTGGTGCGATTGCCGGTATGTGACTTTGTCTCAGGCCACGGTGACCGGTATAGGTGCTGACCCTCAATATCAGGCACCGCCCTGACATATCAACGGGTATTACTCACGAACTCCGTCTATTCAGATTTCAAAGTCATTATACCAGATATATCTATTTGTATCTACAAATATCTATCAATTCTTTGCCTTCGTCTTCGGCATCAGCTTCTGCCTCGGCATCATATACTTCAGCCCTGCGAGCTTCGCCGCATCATTTGCCATACGCTCGATGGCCAGAGCAGCGTTCCCGCGCCCGGGCAGCTCGCAGACGGACTTCTGCAACCCCTCGGCCTGTACGATGGCCTCTGACTGCGGCACGATGCAGACATGCTCAGCCCAAGGCTTCTTTTCCAGCCACGTGAGGAACGATGCAGACATGCGAAACCGATTGAACCCGTTCACGACGATAAGAACCGGCGCATCCGTGTTCTTTTTGATAATCTCAATCGTCCGCGTGAACGGCTCAATGTCATTCGGCGTCGGCCGCACAGGCACGACAATAACGTCAGAACCCTCAATAATCTCCTTCAGGTTGTCGGAGATAACGCCCGGCGTATCGACGATGGCCACCTCGGCGTCCTCCACCTTATGAGACCGTGAGTTTTCCTCATACTGACCGTCAAGCGAATAGAGAGACGTGCGATAGCCCTGGCGGGTCATCGCCGCGTACAGTTCGTTGGCGAGCACGGACTTTCCCGTTCCACCTTTCTCGCAGACGACCGATATCGTCTTCATGCTCATAGCTTCTCCTTTCAGTATCTATCAATATCTATTAATATCTAGTCTGGAACCATTTTCGAACCATTTTGAAACCACGAAACGCTCCGAAAACCCGACGGGATACTTTCGGGTCACTTTATGGTTATTTTTGTAACCACAAAGTATCCCGTCAGCCTCCGAAATCGCCGGTGTCCTTCTCGGCCTGCTTCTCACGCTTGTACTGCTCATACAAGTCATCAAACTCCGAAGCATCATGCTTCTTCCGTTGCTTCTTCTTTGCCTCAACAGGCTTCTCAGGTGCCTTCTCAGGCGTCTTCTCGGCCTCCTCCGGATACTCGGCATATTCGTCTGAAACGGCCCTCTCGGCAGCCTTCTGACGCTTCTCAACATCCCACATGCGGCGCCTTGCCTCATACAGTCTGCGCTCGGCTTCCTCACGCTGCCGCCGGAGCTCTTCCTGAATCATCTGGAACATCATCTGTGCGAACATCTGCTCCATCATGCGGTCGAACATGCGAAGGACAGGGTCCTGCTCACGGGTCATGCACATCGAGAACACCGACCGAATCGCGTACAGAGACGGAGCCTTCTGCCTGCGCATCCTGTCCGCATAGCCCTTGGCCGACTTGAACTCGGCGCGGGCCATGTCGACGTCCGCCTGAACATCCTTCAGGAAGTCGTCCGAATGTCTTCTACGGTCGTCCACCATGTCATGCAGACGGCCATTGCCTTCGGTCTGCTTGGAAAGCGCGTCCAGATTGTCCTCGACATCCTGCTTTTCGACCCTGTACGAATCGAACAAGCTATAGCTTTCTTTCTGTTCCTCGTACGGTGCCTGCTGATGTTCAGCCGGTTTTTCCTTCTGTGTGTCCGCCTCTTTCTGCTTCTCGGCGAAGTAGCTTTCGACGCTTTCCTTCGTGAACTCGTCGGCAAGGTTCTTTGCCTTCCTGCGGCGGATACGTCCGCCAGGTTCGCGCATCTTGTACGTCCACCCGGTATGCTCGGTACCGTCCTTGTCACGCTTGGTCTTCTCGACCAGGCTGACCCCGTCGCGCTCCAGATTCGCACGGAACGTGTCGACGGAATCCGATGCGTTCCGGGCCTTCTCGATGCGGTCGCCCATGTCCCTTTCGAACGGCGTGCACTCGTATTTCCGGGTGAACCATGTCTTCCCGGACTGCTTCGACGGGCCGACCACGGACATGTTTTCCTGACGGGAAATCTCGTCGTTAATCGCCGCCACACGGGAGTGCGTCATGCCATGCGAGAGGGCCTTCCCGGTGACCTCATCGTGGTTGCAGACGGCGGCATGAACATGCACGCAGTGTCCCTCGCCATCGGTGTGCGCCGTGAGCCAGCAGACCGAGTCAGGCGCCACCTCATGGCAGAGCTGATACGTGTGGTCAAGTGCGGCCTGAATGTCGTCCTCGTTGTCCACAGAAAGCTCGTCGGGTGACCACGAGACGCGAATCTCGAAGCCCTCTATTTTTCTTCCCGGATGCTGCCTGTGCATGTCCACGCAATACTGCGTGAACGCATCCCTTGAATCCATGTCGCCCATCTGGGCTGCGATACGGTTCGTTCCGTGCTCTACGTTGTCGCGATACTTCTCGCCTTCGCCAAGCTCGGTGTACCTCATCCGACCCGCGACGTCCGGCAGCGGCTGGATGTTAGTTGTCGACATCGGACATCGCCTCCTTCAGTTCCGCCGGAGTCATTCCCATCAGGTCAGCCTCGCGGGACAGAACATCGTTCTCGCGTCGGACCATGTCACGCTCAAGGTCATTCCTCAGTCCGGCGACTTCCTGCTTCAGCTCGTCCACCGACCGCGTCAGTTTCTTTATCTGGTCCTCGTACGTGATGGCGACAGACGACATGAGCCTGCCGTCCGACTTCGCGTGGTTGAACGCGCGCGCAATCTGATTCGCGTTCACGCCGATTTTGTTCACCTCGAACACAAGGCGGGCTACATCGGCGTTATGCGTAATCAGGATATTTTTCCCGCCGCGTACATCGTTCATTGCCGCGCTGCGGATGAACGCGGAACGCGACTGATGACGCTCGGCGCATCGCTCGTCCAGGCGCTCAATCTCGTCATCGCCGAAGCGCACCTCGACCCTGTACTCGCGCTTCGGACGCGCCCGCTTGCGCCACTGCTTGGCGCTTCTTTTCTCTACGTCGTCAGCCATAATTTCAGCCTCCTTCCTTCGACTTCAAAGGGCATACTTCTGTGGACAGGCCACATCTTTCCCAAGTCGGGGATTTTTTCCCCTTTTGGGAAAAGAGAAGAGAGCAAGCAGGGTTTGTGTCCGTACACTTCGTGACTTCCACAACCCGCTTGCGAAAGGGCGCTGCCCCTTCGAACCCCGAAATGTCCACTGGGATATAACTTCCGATGTCGACAACGAACTACTGTTCGTTTGTCGACACGTCCTGCGAATATCCCGTGGAACGGAAATCCTGCGACGACCTGTTAGGCGTCTCCGGATTTCCAGCCTGCGGCTGCTGCATGGTCGACGACTCTCCCTTGCTCATATACGCGTGATATACGCGGGCTACTTTTTCAAAGAACTTGTCGACGTCCTCGACAACAGGAACGATTTCATCGTCCACGGTTTCCGACGCTTCAAGCTCCGGGAAATACTTGCGAACCGCCGAAGCGTATTCGTCGTTCATCCAGCCCACCGCACGACGCTTTGCAGCACGCGCAGATGCTTCCTGCTTCTTCGCCTTGTTCAATGCTTCAAAAGCTTTTCTAGCCATAGTCATTACCTCCGATTTTTCTATTCGTTCTTTTCGTCAGACTTCATTTCACTTGCCACATGAACAAGGGCGTTGCGTACACCCTCATCCATCAACGCGCGATTGACGAATTCCTTCAATTCATCGTCAGACATCGGCTTGTTTTCCGACGGCGCATCCGTGCTCGTATCTTTCAAGACATGAGCTGCGACATATGCGTCCACTTCATCAGACGATTTGCATTCAGCCACGCCGGGAAGACATTTCAAAAGAGCATCTGCATACATCTTCTCGCGCTTAACTTTTGCCGCACGACGAAGCTTCTTTGCCTGCGCTTCGTACTTACGGGCCTTCGATTCATCATCAAATACAATGTTGTTCATAATCGTTACCTCCAATTTCATAAATCAAATAGCCTGTTAATAGTTGTCTCTGCCTGACTGCTTCAGCAGGTCGGACATATCAATAGACTTCTCACCAGACGCATTGGCCGAACAATCGGCGTCATCGACTGATGTCCCGTCACCGTCCGAAGTGGGCTGCATCAAGACGTCACGGACAATTCCACGCATACGTTCATCAGGCTCGGGAGTACGGAACATCCTGTTCCGGTCAAGCCCGTGATATGAAATATCACGAGCTGATTCGACCCAGTACTCGGCAAGCAAAGGCTCCGGTCCCTTGATATACGGGCCAGCCCGGAACTGGGTCTTTTCTTCCCACTCAGGGAACTCATAAAGGAGGTCCCTTACATTACGCATGAACACCTGACGGCCAAGCGAAGGTCTCTTGTTATAGCAGCGCTGATACCATGCAACGTACAGGTCAAACAAGAGCTTCCAAGAAATGCCGTTCCAATGCATGGCCGGAAGAACCTCGCTAAGGAACTGACGAACAGGGTCATTGTTTTCCTTGACTTCCCGAAGCAATGTCTTACAAGCATCCGGCTCGTCGAAGTTTTCGTAGTTCATGTTCAGAACCCGGTACAGCACGTACTCAAGAACGTCAGAGCGGCCCAGGTAGTCGCTCTTGATATACTTCCGTTCAATTCCCGTGAAGCACTTTGTCATAGGCACGGTAAGAAGGCGGCGATAGAGCGAGCCGGACTTGTCCTGAAAACGAGGCAGGGCATTGACGCACTCGATAATGACACCGGTAAACCGGATGTCCTTCGGCTCCTTCATCTTGATATTGATACGAAGCACATCATGCGTGACTGCCGCTTTGAACGCATCAGCCGAACTAAGGAACGAATCCGTATCGTTCTCGTCGACGATGACAGAAGAAGCACTCATCAAAGGGGACAGCATGAACTCCTTGCCGAAGTCCTTCACAGAAATGCTTGCATAGGTCCCCTCGCCGCAGATGTTACGCATCAACTGGCACAGCGTGCCTTTGCCGTTGTTTCCAGACGTGGCACACAGAAGAATTGCCTTGTCCCAGCGAACGTTCGGGCGAATGACCGAACCGACCATCTGCCAGAGCAGATTCACGATTCCTTCGTCATCCGAAAGCGACTCCATCCATGATTCGACATCCCAGTCGAGGCCATCCGGCATCGTGATATGCGGATTCGTCGCCCCGTCGACGTAGTCGACATGGGACTTCGACGTGAATACAATCCCCGGGTCAAAGTCCATCAGCATCTTCGTCTGATAGTCGAAGATGCCATTGTTCACGGCGATAAGATTCGGGTCATCATTACGCTTTGCGGCCGGCGCATACCTCATTGCCGTCGCAATAACTTCCTTGACGTCCTTTATCGTGTAGGTCGGGCAGTACTCGCCAATGACCTCGCCGATATACTTATCAGAGAAATCATAAATTCCCTCATCAGGCCCATCGGCATGATACAGAGCAAGGCTCGCATTATCCCTCGCGCCAAATCCAAGCCAGTACAGCCGCACGGCATGATGCCTTGCAATCAGAATCTGCGCCATCTGATAGGGAACAAGCATAGTGGCAAGACGCATCCGCTCGCCTTTTTCATGGCACTGATTAAATGCATCGAGACTGATGTTCGTCGCAGTCAACAGCTCGTGCTCGACCTTCTCAGGCGACCAATCAGGGTCAGCAGTCCCGAGAAAATCCCCTGTCACGTGCCGTATCAACGAACTATAAGTTGTTTCCTCATATTCCAAGCTCATAGCTAAATCCTCCAATGATTTCAACTATGAAAAGCTTGAATACGAGGTCAAACCGTGATAAACTGTCCATAGTTGATTTGTTAAGAGTCGCCCAGTTGTTAGCAGCAGACGGGGCGGCTTTTTCTTTTGCCTTATTTCTCATCTGATTACTTCCGACCGAGATAAGCGGCCATTTTCTCGCGGTCATATAAGTACTTCTTGCTTTTCGGACTTCCCGCAGCGCTGATGCGGAAATCACAATCATCAGCACGGCCAATCTCATAGATACGGCAGATGCCGATATTGAAAAACGTTGCCGCTTCCTTCGTTGTCAGGAACGGCTTCTTCGCCAGTGCATCAATCAGCTCTCCGTAATCTTTATAGGTCATCTCGCCAAGCGGCGTCTTAATCAGGTTCTTTTTCATTTCGATATCTCCTTTCAAGTCCGATAAACAAAAAGACGCGGCGAACCTCGCAGACAATTTGTCTGAAAGATTCACCGCGTCTTATAAAAATCCACAGCGTGCTGAGCTCATCCCGCTGCACTTTCTACCATGCAGAAGTCCCGGACGTTACCGTCCATTGAGCTTTTTCGTGAATACTGATATTCGATTTACTTTAATATTATACGCTATCCAACTATCTATTTCAATATCATAATTCACCGCCGGGTCTGTCAAAACGCTCTTGGCCTTGAACGCCACGGCTCATATTCGAAAAAAAATAATATAGGCCGGCAGAAATCACAGTACAAGGTCAGGGCGAGAATCCATGCTTCGAGCGCGTGACTTTCCTTGTCACAAAATTTTTGTGACATAGAAAATCGTTGGAAATCAACGCCCTCATTCGAATCATGCATTCCATGTCACAAAACAGGAAAACAAAACGTGACATACAAATTCGTTGGAAATCAACGCTCTCAGAGCGTTTGTCACGATGTCACGTTTTTTTCCAAGAGCATACTCGCGTGCGCGCGTGCGCGTACAAACCCTAGTACATATGTACTAATAATAATTCGCGCGTGCGTGTATGGAGTTCTAGAAAAACGTGACATTGTGACAAATTGAATCTAGCCCTTGGAAATCAACGAAATCATATGTCACGTTTTCATTTTGAAAAACGTGACAAGAAATCTCGCATCGCAATCTAGGCCTTGGAAATCAACAGAATCATATGTCACGTTTTCAAAACCCAAAAACGTGACAAGCCTTCCTCGACCATCCACGCCCCACGACCTGTACTGTGATTTTGATTGCCATCGAACGACCGGCCGGTCAGGCCGGGAGTGAGATGGTCACCCTCCTTTTTATCGTCCCCGTCACAAGCGCCGCCGGAGGCGCCGCGAGGGCCCGTATGAGCAAGCCATTGGCTCTCAATCAAGAAGGAGGAATCACTCATGAGTAAGAAATCAAAGATTGACGTGGTCGGAGTCCGACTCGTCAGGGAGCGTGCGTTCTACAGCACCCGTCCCATCAGCAACCCGGACATTGCCCTTGAAGTCGTAGGGGAACGTCTGTCCCAGTATGACCGCGAGGTGCTCGCCGTCCTGAACCTCGACTCGGCCGGGCGAATCGTGAACGTCAACGTGTCCGCCATCGGATGCCTTGACAGTGCGCCGGTGCATCCCCGCGAGGTCTTCAAGGCGGCCATCCTGTCGAACGCGCAGGCCATCATGGTCATGCATAACCATCCCTCGGGAAATCTTGAACCGTCAAAGGAAGACCGAGGCGTCTGCCGCCGTCTGGGCGAAGCAGGTCGCCTGATGGGCATCCCGCTTCTGGACTTTTTGATTACCGGCGACGGCCGCCTATACAGCTTCGCCGCCCATGACGAGATGAGAAAGGAGGCCCACCATGACTGATGCAGAACTGCTTCGCAGCTTCCGCGAGAACATCAAGACCTATGCAGACTTCGCCCGCCAGCTTGGCGACATGGTTCTCTGCAACGAGATGGCGAACAAGCAGCTCGACATCGTAAGCGGTGAGTGGGACGACGATACCGAGATTTTCCAGTGGTACATCATCTCGGACCCGTCCTTTGCCATCGACCACACCGACGAGCTGGTGTTCCACGACGACGAGCTCGACCTGTACGTCCTCGGCGTCCAGATGTTCGGAACGGACTGGAATTACTGCCCGGCTCCGGACTTCCACTAGAAAGGAGACATCTCATGGCTAACGAGTTCTTCAAGCAACATAACATCT
>Ga0256404_1009925_pt1 | contig 13398 bp, 10 predicted proteins | sample RumenRJG_01DNA_FD_185990 | JGI IMG/M metagenome (GOLD analysis project Ga0256404, IMG submission 185990) | Bovine rumen microbial communities from Lethbridge, Alberta, Canada - RJG_01 | ecosystem: Host-associated > Mammals > Digestive system > Stomach > Rumen | place: Canada: Alberta | collected...
TTTGATTGTCGATCATCGTTGTGGGTGTATCTCGATCATAAAGTGAGGCCTTTTTTTATGCAATTTTTAAATCACTGAAGGCAGAGGTCTGGGTCCCTGGCCACACAGAAAAAATGATTGACCCTTAATTTTTTAAAGAATTTGCGCAGATCAAATTTAGCTGGGGAGTGGGTTAAAGAACATAAAACGGGAGCATGTCAGGTTGGTCAGAAGGAGGACACTATGCTAGTTTTCGGACAGTCTCCCCCTCCCCCGAGCAGGTCATAATAATTCATCAATAAGCTCACAGCGGAGCCTCAAATATCGTCCCGATATCGACGGGCTTCGCGCCATAGCGGTCATCTCGGTTGTTCTCTTCCATGCCTTTCCGGACAGCATTTTCAAATCAGGTTTTGTAGGTGTTGACGTGTTCTTCGTCATCTCTGGATTCCTCATCTCAACCATCATCTTCAGGGGGATGAACGAGAGGATGTCGGGGAGAGGTGAGGGGAAGCCTTTCTCGTTCATTGACTTCTACTCAAGGAGAGTGAGGCGCATATTCCCGTCGCTCATATTCTGCCTCCTTACCTTCCTGGTGCTGGGGTGGTTTGTGCTCCTTCCTGATGAGTACAGCCTCTTCGGGAAGCATACTCTGGGAGCCTCTGCCTATGTCTCGAACCTCCTGCTCTGGTCTGAGGCCGGAGACTACTTCCAGACCGCGTCACAGACGAAGCCTCTCCTTCACCTGTGGTCCCTGGGCATTGAGGAGCAGTTCTACCTCATCTGGCCTTTGGTTCTGTTCATAGCCTATAAGCTCAACTTCAACATCTTCACTCTTGCTCTCATGGGAGCCATCGCCTCCTTCGGCTTTGAGCTGCACTTGGTGAAGGGGAATCCTACTGCGGCGTTCTACTCACCGTTTTTGAGGTTCTGGGAGCTGATGGCGGGAAGCATCCTTGCCTGGCTGAAGCTCTACAAGTCTGAGATGTTCGCGAGGCTTGCCGACAGGCTGACTCCGTACCTTTCCAGGGTTCTTCTTCGTGATTCCTCAAGGGTAAACAGCGTCAGCTTCTGCAGCAACCTTCTTTCTGTGCTTGGGCTGGTATCGATACTTATAGGCATCTTCGCGCTGAACGGCAGGCACTTCCCTGGCTCCAAGGCACTTTATCCAGTGCTTGGCGCAGTGATGATGATAGCCGCCGGAAAGGATGCATTCCTTAATCGCTATCTTCTATCGAACAGGGTAATGGTCTGGTTCGGTCTCATCAGCTATCCTCTCTACATCTGGCACTGGCCGTTCCTCTCATTCGCGTGGATTGTTAACGGGGAGATGCCGGAGCTCAGGGTAAGGATGGCCTGTGTCGTTCTTGCCGTTGCGATGTCTGCAATAACCTATTACCTTGTAGAGCCGTACCTCCGCTGGGGGAGGTATGGCGGCTACAAGGCGGCAGGGCTTCTCAGCGTCATGGTTATCGTGGGCGTTACCGGCTATTCAATCTCGCATCACGCAGGCTATTCAGATCGTGTAACGATCGAAACCGATGAAAAAAAATGGGACAGCATTTTAGTGCTGTTTGGGATGCAGGAGTAGAACGGTACAATAAGCTTTTTTCCTATATACCGAAGGTAGATGGCCAGATGACGGGATTCATGGAAAAAGATGATGGACATAACAACATCGCTCTTATGGGAGATTCACACGCAAATGCATTGATTCCTGGGCTTTTGATAAATGAGGGGATAAACGATGGTATACTTTTTTTCGGTACAAACTGCGCTATACCTTTTCTTGGTGTTCAGACTGGATACGGAGAGAGCTGGCTTTGGGCTCATCGGCTGAATTACGAGACCATCGAGAAAGGCTATGAGTATGTGCTCTCACATCCTGAAATCAAAAAAGTAATACTGACCAATTTCCCTGGGTGCTTCCAGTTTTGGGGGATACGTTCTCTCGGCAATCCTTCTATGACATCAACCGAGGAGATACTTTCAGTCGCAGTATCACGAACGTTCGATGCCCTTTCGAAAGCAGGCAAGGAAGTTGTCTATGTACTCGATGTGCCGACCTTCAGCAAGGATGGTGCAGACCGTTCAAAAGTCGATGCATGTGCAGCCAAAGTCAGTTCACTACATGCTCCAGCTCTTCCGCTCAGATCAGCACTTTATCTCAGTAAAGATCAAAAGAGCCTGGACGAGGTTTGCTCGATGCCTGTAAGCGATAATGGAGCAGCAGAAGGACATGCTCTTATGGAGAAGCTGGTTAAAAGAGAATCTGCGAAGTATAGTAATATTCACATAGTGGATTTGAACAGATTTTTCTGTGACGACAAAACCTGCAGCATGTCACAGAACGGCAGGATGCTCTACTGGGACTCTCAGCATCTGAACTGGACGGGAGCAGCATTTGTAGCTCATGACATATTCAAAGCATTTGGAGAATAAGCTGTCATGCTATTAGGTGCACTTTAGCATTGTGTCTGATGCTCACGAAATTTACTCAGACAAGAATTAGGAGCCACATTGCTCCTGATCACATTGGCCAACATCCAAGGGCCAGCGCCGTTCTTGCCTTCAGTAAAATCATACGCCGGGCTTTTACTTGCATCTTCCAAAATAATACGCACTGCCAGGCGACGACGAAATAATGCAACCAGTCATTATTCTAACCTTCGTGTAAAACAGCACTGTTATGAATAATTCCCTGCACCTGTGAGAACAGTGGCTATTGTTCCTGAGCGTAAAGGGATTCAGTCACCAATCAGTAATCTGACAGATTTTATGTATTTCCTCAGACTGGCATCTATGTTAAGGGCGTTCAATTTCCCGCACGACCAATAATAGTCCGAACTGATCCTAAAGAGATAAACGTTTTTTCCTTCCTTAATCTTAAACCTGAACCTGTTCAGCGCAGTGTACTTTCCATCTTTCATATTCCCTAAAGTAATAGAAGAGGAATTCGTATTCTTCAATAGCTCCTGGTCTACAGACAAATCCAGGCGAAGATACGCCGGTCTGCTTTCCTTACCTGAATAATCCCAGGAATAGGTATCTCCGTTCAAAGAAACTGCAGTCAAGTCTGAATTTGAGGCTGCATTTTTTGAGTCAAACTGTCCCCATATGAATGGCAGGTACTCCACGTTATAATCATGAGCGCTGGAAATATATTCCGCACCAGGAACAGCGCCTGCTGGCAATGACACAAAATTGTCGTATCCCCAATCAATCAGCTGAAGATTTGATGAAGATATTGAAGCGGATTTGATAACAGTTGTCCCCTGCTCAGGAACATCAAGACGCAGCCTGTCAACCTGACCGACAGAGTTATAGAAACTCCTTAGATCAAAGATTTTCATGGCAGGCTGACTGCTTATTGCGTGAGAGGAGTTAGCTTCAGAAAATTCACTGACCTTGTCATTGGCAACATAAACCTGATAGTCTTCAGTATTGTTCTCTGCCAGATAAAGAGCCAGCTTGGTGAATGACTTTAAGTCACGGACGCCAATCAAACTGTCAAAATCTGAAACAAATGGATCAGTACCGATAGGCTTGATTTCCAGCCCTGAACCAGTCATTCTGATAATGCAGTTGTGGCAGTATGGCAGTTGCGTGCTGTTCACGCTGGACGTAAACTCTGTTACCTTCAGCTGAATGTTATTGGCATTCAGCAAACTCTGATTCTTCAGTCTGCCATAGAATTCATCGAAGCGCGATTTTAAAACCCAGACTGAAGAATGGTCATTGAACATGATTAATGGCCTATAATGAGTGTAAATCCACTCCGCCACAAGATAATGCCTGATATTGTTGTTGATCCCATCAACGAACAATGCCAAATACCAGCTTTTTTCAGTAGGCATGATTGCAAGCGGGACCTTATCAATCTTTGACTCAATTTCCTTTATAAAAAGCCTCTGACTCTTTTCTCCTGACAGCATTGATGGTGACTGCACTACATAGGAAGGATCATTCCGACCGCTCCATGCATATGCCGCCCCCTGGTTGGTAAAATCCAAAAATGTCTCATCAGGAGACAGCAGCAAATCAGCAAAGTCTTTAATTTCCTTGGAGTAAATCAACCCCTCAGACCTGTTCTCATCATAGAAGACTCGGCTTCCACGGCTGAAAACCAGACTTACATCATTCTTTCTTGTCAAAGTGCTGACTCCTGATGATAAGCTTCCTGCCCTGCTTGCGGCCTTTTGCAGCGCGGAATCATCATGAACAGTTGTTCCCTGAAAAAATACGTAAACAAGCAAAACAAAAGATGTCTGTACAAGAACAAACAAAGATCGGCTTGAAAGCATCCTTGAAATCATGAAAGGCAAGGCAAACAGCATAGTCCAAAGCCAAAGACTCAGCGTAAAGATACCGTATTCAACCAAAGAGTGCCTGACAAGAAGTCTCGGAAGGTTGGCATAATACGCAAACAGCAGACACATGAGAACGGCAAACGGCACGACAGAGAATTTTTTCCTCCAGACAACGGCAGCAACGAGACATATTATTGAAAGAACCGGAATGACAAAATAGAAAAAGGCATAGGAAGTCTTCTCAGCATCTCCGAGATTGTTATATCCCCAGTTGTCATTGGATGCAGCAACCGATAGGTACTGCTGAATTCGGAACAGCGGATCTATATCCTTGACATAACACGTAACAAGAAACAGCGAAAAGACAGCAACACCGCCCAACGCGAAATAAAGCAGAGTTCTTGAGATTATTTTCCTGCCGTAAAATACCTCCACACAGAAAGATGAACAGAGTATCGCCGCTAGAAACGCAAAGCCGATATCCAGTCTATAAGCCAGTACGAAAATTGCGAGAAGAACCGTCCAGACTAGATACTTATTTCTCAGTGTCCTGACATAAAGCATAAACGGCAGAATGACAACTAGCCCTATACCATAAGATGAAGTGTACCTGACAATGTAAGGCAAAAGTAAAGCTGCCGAAACAGCAACGAAGCCATTGGATATGCTTTTCACAAAGCAATATACAACCAAAACACTGAGCGCCATAAAAAGCCAGCCGCTCCATGGCGCAAATACTGCTCCTTTGTAATCAGATGTTATAGCACCATAAGCTATTGAGCTGATAACCCCGCTCAGGCCATGCCCTGGAAAATTCTCAAACCATGGGAGCTTGCCAAAATTGAAAAAATCGCTAATGGGCACTGCATAATTTGCACTTTCAAAAATATCCAATCCAGAGCCAATTATCAGAGAAGGCTGTGCCTGGATCAGCGAAAGTCCCAGAACAAAAGCAAATAAAGCCGCCCCGGCAGTTTTCTTGTTGACCTTTTTCCTGACACAACAGATCCATCCAATAGAGAGCCAGAGAACGGTATAGAAGGCCATGCGGAAGATTGTTTCAATATTGATGAACCTGCCTGTCTTCAGTGCATGGATGTTAAGAGACTCAAAGGCAAGAGAAAAGAACACAAGGGAGAGGGCTCCCAAAAGGGAAAGTACTGTTACCTTTGAGTACACTGCTCTGTCACTGAAGAAACTGAACTTTCTGGTGGCAACAAAGAAGATCAATGAAACAAGCAGAACAACATCCAGAATATCGCTGAATCTGGCAAAATTCCTGGTATCGAAATAAAGAACAATATTCACCGACAGAACCAGCGAGAACAATGCGAGCGACAGCATAACGCGCACATCCTGCACCTTCAGCTTTCCTGTTTCCCAGAGGCAGAACGCTGGAACCATGAAAACCAAGATGGATTTCAGTAGATAAAGTGTCAGATCATAGCTGTACTGGCTGGAGAACTGCCTGTAAATACAGACCAACAGGAATGAATACCCGACAAAGAGCAGAGTATCAGCAAACTCCCCAAGTCGCCTGATCTTGCTGCTGCGGTTTCTCAGCAGGGAAAGCCATAGAGTCTGATAGAAATTGAATACCAGCAGACCGTATATGATCATGGCAAAATAAAAATAGTGAACTTTCCTTGACACAGAGTAATCATTGATTACCCCCATGCCGAAAATCCGGTTGAACTTATCGACAGGATAAGCAGAAGGACTGGCTATAGGACCAACACCGACAAGAATAACGGCGGGGATCAGCGCCGCCCAGGCAAGAACCTTTGCCCTTGATTTCCAGTCCTGCCACTTTTCTGGCTTAGAACTGCCGTCTGACGTGAGACTCCCGGAAGCTTTGTAAAGGCTGTAATTCAGAAATACAAGGATCAGGATAAGTCCAGCGCAGAGATATGTGTTGGTAAACCACCTGCTCAGCCCAGGGATCATCGGGCAGGCTAGCAGCGCGGCAAACAGGCAATTGCCTGAGATAAGAATGCTACTGATGCTCTTTGGGCTTGTCGCGTAACTGCTCTGAACTGAATTGAAGGACATGATTCTTGGCTGTTCCTATGAGGACAAAAGTTATCACCAGTACCGCCCCAGGATTCATTTGAATGCCCAGTACTTGTTCAGCATAAAATTGACCGGCACGCAGATAACCAACGACAGTATCGGCGCAATATACACGGATATGCCAAGAACTGAGATGAATATATAGAGCAGAACGTTATTCAGCAGGATCCCGCTTACTGAATACGCCAGGTACATTTTTACAAGCGCAACCACCCATTTTCTCTTATCGCGCCCATCCCTGAAGACATACCTGCTGTTCCAGAAGAATGACCAGAAGACGCATAGCGAAAATGAGACAAAGCTCGCCGCCATGTAATCATACTCCAATCCACTTTTCACTGCCCGGATGATGTTCAGGCACGCAACATAAAAAAGGTAATTCAGCAAAGTGTTGCTGAGCCCTATGAAACAGTAGCGGATAAACTGTGTTAATCCATACCTTAAGGACTCTGCTTTTTCTCTGTTTCGCAGCGCAATGGCTGTCAGCGCAACAAGGATGCCTACTACAGACTTTTCAAGGAAGAAATATATGTACCGTGGTGTAAAACGCATAGCGAACTATCAGAATGTATCAAATTCTCAGTTTAATTTTTCCTACCTAGTACAGACTGCGAGAAGTGATAGCAATCTCAGAATTTTTCTTTTGAGCTGTGATTCCTTCTGCATGGCAGGTTTTGGCATACTTCAATACCTTGAACATTGCCAGTGCTCTCGCTGCACATAATTTCAGATTACTCCAACTGGGCCTCTCAGCCGCAGAAAGATATCTACCCGTCTCCCGCGGACTGTGCAAGTACTGACATGCCATATTCTTCTGTTCTCGTCCCACTGTGTAGACAAAGCCCTTACAGTGGTGTACGAATTAGATTCAGGAGTAAGTCTGCTATTCTTGAGAATTCACGCGAAGAACTTAGCCTCAAGCATCGCGCAAAGCGCATGGTACACAGGAAGATGCAGTTCCTGAATCTTGAAGGTCTCCGTCTCCGGGACATGGATCACTGCGTCACAGCACTTGTCTAGCCTGCACTCTTTAGATCCCACAATCGCTATGCAGTTCGCACCTTTGGCGCGCGCCGCGACTGCCCCCAGAACAACGTTCTCTGAATTCCCCGACGTGCTTATGCCCCAATACACATCCTGAGACCTAATCATGCCGTAAGCAATCTGGGCGAAGACAAACTTTCCGCCTATGTCGTTCTCAATAGCTGTCGAGGCCCCTGGCATCCCGCACATCGAGACCGCAGGGATCCCGTACTCAAGCGCCTTTCCGAGCTCGTCTCCTTGTTCGGGGGAAATGGACATAAGCCTCTCCCTGTCCGCATCGTTCAATACTCTTTTGAACCTGAACGACTTCACGAGCTCGCCTGCGATATGGAGGCTGTCCGCCGCGCTTCCGCCATTCCCGGCAATATAGAGCATGCCGCCCTGCTCATGCATCGAGGAGAGGATCCCGAACGCCTTCCGGATCTGATCACGGCATGACTCAAGCTTCGGATAGCGGACATAGAGCTCAGCCTCTATCTCCGCGCTGGTGTGTTTTACCGTTTCCATTGAAGATCCTCCTCACAGTTCAGACTGCGACTATGTCCTTGCTTCCGTCCTTCTCCTCGACTCCCTCGCTGTACATGCTCACAAGAAGAGTGTCCTCGATGTACGAGAAGGAATGGACCACCATCGGAGGGATGACGAACATGTCTCCGGCGGAGTACTCATGGCTCTCACGCTCGTCCCCGAGGAAAGCATCAAGCCTGAACTTCCCCGAGACAACGTAGAACGCCTCACGGTTGTGGCGGTGATAGTGATTGCCCCTCACCACGCCCTTCTTCGAGGTGATTACGTTGAACTGTTTGTATCCATCACGCACGAGCTGCACCAGCGAGCCGCGCTCATCCTCAAATTCAAAATTAGGCTTAACGTTCTCAATAAGCATTGGAAGATCCAGCGATTAATCAAGTAAACCAAAGAAAGCAACACGGGAATACGCTGCCCTGCCACTCATCCTCCGCATTAAAATCAGCGAGTAAGGAATCTTCCCTTCTTAACGCGCTCACGCCAGTAGTCAAGAAGATCCCTCATGGTCTTCTCATAGGGGATCTCAGGCTCCCAGCCGGTATGCTCCTTGAACTTGCGGCAGTCAGGGATCTGCAGGTCAGCATCAATCGGACGGAGCCTCTCCGGATCGGTCTCAACCTTAATCTTATCCTTCATCGGGGAGAACGAGAGAAGCGTGTTGAGAGTGTCTCCTACCTTGCAGGAGTAGGAGCCGCCGATATTGTAGTACTCACCGGGGATAGGGTTAACGGTCACGAGCATGTAGTAGGCCCTTACCGCGTCACGCACGTCAGCGTAGGTCCTCATCGAGTCAAGGTTGCCGACATGCACGACCGGCTCGATCATACCGTTCTCGATCATCGCGATCTGCTTCGCGAAGGTTGACTCATGGAACACGTCGCCGCGGCGCGGTCCGGTGTGGGTGAACATGCGGGTGGTCATCACGGTCATGCCAAACGCGTCAGCGTAATACCTTCCGAGGAGATCCGTTCCGACCTTGGAGATGGCATAGGGTGATGCGGGATCGAACGGGCACTCCTCGTTGATGCCGCCCGCGGGGATTTTTGCCGCGGGGATCTTGCCGAACACCTCCGAGGAGGCGCAGACGTGAATAACAGGCTTGTAGTCCCCGAACTCCTCCATGACAAGATGGAGGCTCTCAAGGAGGCGGCAGGTTCCGAGGATATTGGTGTTGAGCGTGTCAATTGGAGCGGTGAAGCTCGTCAGAGGATAGCTCTGCGCGGCAAGGTGGAATATGTAGTCAGGACGGTACTTCCTGACAACGCGCACGAGGGACATCTGATCATTGAGATCAGCGTACTCGAAGAACACGCGATCCTTCCTGTTCACCCGGTCAAGGAGATGCTCGACGTTGTCCAAGGGGCTTCTCCAGCGGCAGACTCCGACAACATCCCAGTCTGTATGCTCCAAAAGGAAATCGCAAAGATGCGATCCCACCATGCCGGTAATTCCGGTAATCAGCGCCCTTTTGGTCATTTGTCTTCCTCCTTGACGTATTCCTCAGACCTGTAATACATAATCCTGGTGCCGCGATCCTCAAACTCAAAAGGAACAAGCATCAGCTCTGAAAGCGCCTTTCTGACAGCTTCCTGCTTATCGGGCTCAACATAAAAAAGGAGGAACCCGCCGCCGCCAGCCCCGAGCAGCTTGCCGCCCAGTGCTCCGGCCTTCATGGCCCTCGCGTAAAGCTCATCGATGGTGCCGGTTGAAATATCTGCTGTAAGCCCATGCTTGAGCTTCCAGTGCTCATGGAGGAGCCTTCCGAAATCCCCTAAATCGCAGTCAGCTGTCAGGATGCGCTGCGCCTCGTCAACAAGCCTCAGCATCTCCTTGAGATCAGCAATCTTGTTATGAATGGCCTTCTCCTGGGACGAGGCTATTGCCCCAGAGAACCTTGAGAAACCGGTAAAGAAAAGCATCAGGTTGGAGTTCAGGAGACGCTTCCTCTTGTTGCTCACGACAAGCGGATTCACCGTGAAGCCGTCAGCGCTGAAGTCAATTCTGTTGAGACCGCCGAAAGCAGCCGCAATCTGATCCTGCACGCCGCCGCTTTCCTGGCACATGACACGCTCGACATGGATGGCGTCAAGCGCAAGCTGCCTCTTGTCTACGTATCTGCCCTTGAGAGCATAGAAGGCGAGCAGCATGCCGACAGCGAAGGAGCTTGATGTGCCGAGACCTGAGCGAGCCGGCAGATCTGCCTGATAGTCAAGCCTGATATCGCGCATGTCAAGGTACTTCATGGCATTCCTGACAGCCGGATGCTCTACATCATCTACTGTTTTAGCGCGCTCGACCTTGCTGTAGGTAATCAGGCAGGTATAGTCAAAGAAAGGGGGAAGATGGCTTACCGAGACCGTGCAGTACTTGTCGAACGTTGTGGAGATGACGCTCCCGCCGTATTCCCTGTAGAAATCTGGGTAGTCAGTGCCCCCCCCGAAGAACGACATTCTGAAAGGAGTCTCGGTGATAATCATGCTGTATCTCTAAAGAACCAATGTCAAAAGCCATCCAACAAGTTTCACAGGATAAAACTTCCTGTGCAGCAGTGTTTTCCAGCGTTCATCTCTGACTGCCGTTTTCAGCCAGATATGAGCTATTTTATCAGCTTGTTCACAAAGCCTGCAAGATCAGGGAAACATTCTGCCTGCACTCCGGCAGGGAGTGGCTCCTGTCCGACATATACCGCATGACAGCCTGCATTTTGAGCGGCCTCAACATCCCTGAGATCGTCCCCCACCATATAGGATGCAGAGAGATCAATGTTGAAATCTTTCGCTGCCTTCAGGAAAAGCCCCGGCTTCGGCTTGCGGCAGTTACAATCAATCTTGAGCTCCGGAACCTCACCGGGAAAGCCCTTGTCCGGATGATGAGGGCAGAAATAAATGCCGTCAAGATAAGCCCCTTCAGAGCCAAGAAGAGTCTCAAGGGCTGCATGAATGCGGCGCAGCTCCTCAAATTTGCACTCGCCGCGGGCGACAACTGGCTGATTGGTGATGACAATCGCGAGGTAGTCGCTGCCGTTGATTTTCCTGATGGCCTCAGCAACACCCGGGAGAAGCTCAATATCCTCAGCTTTGGTAATAAAGCCCTTGTGGACATTGAGCGTTCCATCCCTGTCCAGGAATACTGCCTTCTGCTTCTGTATGAGGTTCTTACGGCCGATTCTCCCGGATTCATAGTCGCGGCAGACCTGTGCGTAGCGGTCCGGAGTGCCCATGTCCTTCACGTACTCCGGAGAGTCATAGGCGAAGACCCTGCCTGACGCGATAAGAGGCCTCAGGATATCCCTGTCAAGGTCATAGACAGCGTTCTCCTCAAGATTACTTATAACATCAGGCGACATCACATGGATTCCTGCGTTCACGCGGTTCTCGCAGAATCCCCTCTTGTCCTCCTTGGTAAGCCAGCCGGTGACTTTCCCGTTATCATCCGCGATAACGAGGCCACTGTCATAAGGATGGCTGTTAGGATGGGTAAAGAGCGTTGCGAGGGCCTGATGCTGCCTGTGATAATCAATAACCCGCCTGAAGTCAGCGTCAATCATGATATCGCCGTTGAGGAGGAGAAAATCATCCCGCAGCTGATCCTTCATAAGGCTCAGGGCTCCGCCGCTCCCCAAAGGCTTCGTCTCATTGCAGTACGCGATGCTGACGCCCCATTTTGAGCCGTCTCCAAAATAGTTCCGGATGACATCGCCGAGATACCCGATGCTGATGACGAAGTCGGTGAATCCCTGCTTTTGGGCGCACATGATGATGTGCTCAAGGACAGGCTTTCCGCCAACTTCGATCATGGGCTTAGGGACATCGCTCCTGACTGAGGCAATGCGCGAGCCCTTCCCTCCTGCCATGATTACGACTTTCTCAGACATTGGCCAACTCTCCTGCAGGACTTGCTTCTAAACGTAGCGCTAGGCAATTATGCTTAGATACGTCAGTTAACGCTTGGGCAGTTTGCTCTCATTGCCCGGGTCATAGTGATTGAGCAGAGCGTGCCAGAGCATGCTCAGCTGATAAATATTGCCCTTTATGCCGCCGATTTTGGACGGAACCTCACCTTTCGGATATGCGCGAACTACTGGCACCTCCGTAACTTTAAAGCCCAGGCGGCAGGCGCGCACAGGGAGATAGTAGATCAGCTCATAGCCGTAGAAGATGTCACGGAACGGAAGAACCCTCGGATCAAGAAGGAACTTTCTTGAAAAGGCCTTGAAGCCGTTTGTAGTATCCGTGAGATGGCGCCTTGCAGCTAAAGACATGACAGGCTCATTGATAAGCTTCAGGGCAAAGTAGCGCACAGGAGGCGTGTTGACGGCCTTTCCGCCTTTCATGAAACGAGAGCCCTGAACATAGTCATACCCCTCGTCAAGCTTCTCCAGGAACTCAGGCAGTGCCTCAACTCCGTCCTTGTTGTTGCCGTCAACGGTGATGAAGCCTTCATAGCCTTCCTGCACCGCCCACCAGTAGCCCATGCGGATATCGGTGGACTGCCTTCCCTTCCCGTGACGGGTAAGGAGTGCACGGTGGCCCGTTCTGGTCAGAAAATCAGGAGCCGTTGTACCGTCTTTCGAGCCTGCATCGCAGATGATTACATCAGCAAGGTCAAAAATGCCCGCCTTCTGCATCTTCTCCACCTGCTCAAGGTACCTCTGCCCCTCATTAAAGAGAGGGATAAGCAGACAGTACTTAGTGCGCTTCTCGCGGAAAACCTGAGCGGTAAATTCAGGAACCTGGATTTCATTTTCTGCCATGTTTAAAGCACCTTGAATTTGACTGAATCGATACCGAGGATCTTCTTCAGCAGAGTGTTGTCCAACAAAACCTTCTTTGGCCTGGTGCCGTTCCAGATAGTCTTATCCTCATCAATGGAGACAGGCACAACGAGATCACGGGAGTATCCGTACTTGTCCGCCATGCGGCAGGCCATCTCGTATTTGGAGAGCGACTCGTCTCCCGCGATATTCACAACCGGGTAATTTCTTGCCTTTTCTGAGAGAGTGAGCCTCACCAGCATCTCTGCAGCAGTGCCGAAGTCAAGCATTGAGCGGAATGAGTCAGTGAAGAACTGCATGCCCTTGCCCTCGGAAAATGACTTTATTATTGCGTCAAAGAAATGCTTCTTCCTGGGGCTCAGGGAAGGTCCCATCATAACCGGGAAACGGACGATATTGTATCCCATTGCCTCCATCATCCTTTCCTGAATAGCCTTGTCACGGGCATAGTCATTCATTGGAGCGATGTCATCGTGCTCTGAGTACGGCTCCTCGCGGGAGTACTTGAAGAGCATGTCGGTTGACGTGCTGTAGAAGCACTCGAGGCCAGGGCACTCAAAATCACTGAGGAAATTTGCGAAGTCAACGACGTTGGCCTGCCAGGCAATCTTCTTTTCCTCTTCCTTGTCTTTGGTATTGAAGAAAGCAGGAAGGAAAATTACCCTGACGTTTGAAAACTTCTTTAACATG
>Ga0256404_1009926_pt1 | contig 13397 bp, 10 predicted proteins | sample RumenRJG_01DNA_FD_185990 | JGI IMG/M metagenome (GOLD analysis project Ga0256404, IMG submission 185990) | Bovine rumen microbial communities from Lethbridge, Alberta, Canada - RJG_01 | ecosystem: Host-associated > Mammals > Digestive system > Stomach > Rumen | place: Canada: Alberta | collected...
GGGACTTTTTATTGTCAGAAGCAAGATGAGAGTAAACAAAAAAGACCACCTTGGCAAGAGGCAGTCTTTATTGTAGTCGATAAACTTGGCAGGCTATCGCCGACAGGTCGGCGATTTGGTTCAAAGTGATTTAGCTGTCACAATAATTAAAGTAAAAGAGGGTGATACGATAATAGAAAGCGCCGCACCGAGAATTAGTTCTTGGTGCGGCGTTGTGTTACTTATCTTTACTTATGGTAAAAAAAGGAACGAACGGGAACGGAACGATACGGAACGATGAGTAACATCTGTATTTAAAAGCATCGCAACGCGATGCTTTTTGTTGTTTTGTTCGATTTTTAGACCATCTCACGAAATGAAGGACTACTGATAATGAATTACCTTTAGTATGAGAGTATAATTATATTGGAGCAGAACGGTTACTTATATATCAGAGTGTAGAAGGCAAGTTCAAGTATTTCATTAAGAGGTAAGGAACTATTAAGAACGGAGAGAAAAAGGAATGCTAGGGAGAACTCATAAAAAAATTGGCATCGCTGCCTCATTCGCAATTTTACAACCCACGACTGTACCTGCATGCCTTGGAACATTAGCCGCTGGATCAATTGGTGGATTCTTATGTGATATTGATATATTGTTTCGAAATCATCCTGCTAAGGATGAAGAACAAGAGCGAGATGACCATTACGATGGAGAATGGGAAGACGTCGCATCAAGCATGATACTCTTTTTTCTATTTATAGTAGTTGACAATTATTTTGGAAGCGGGGCAGTTGATTGGTTTATGAGCCATCTTGGAATTCAGACACTTGTTGCAGCGGCTGTCTTTGCTCTTATTATTGTATGTGGAATGATTGCACCACACAGATCGTTTATGCATTCACTTATAGCTGGCGTTACTTTATCAGGATGTTTATCTTTGATTTGTGCTCCAATTTCTCCTGCATTTGCAATCGGATATGCATCACATATTCTATTAGATTTATTTAACAAAACAGGCGTACGGGTATTATGGCCTATTCGAAAACGATTTATGCTTAAATTATGTGCGTCAAATAAAACTGCAGACGCAATTCTTTTTACTATTGCTGAGATTATGTGCGATTTATTAGTATCGTATTATCTTCTCATTGCAGTTATCAGCTACGATCGGGCCACAGGAGTTTTTGGAATTTTGAGCGCGCCGTTTTCTGACGGAATTACAAACCTAGGCGCCTGGATAATATTTATTAATATTATTACTTATCTTGTAGAACATATTAATTTCTTGCTGTGGCGAAAAGGGATGTTTCCATATCAAAACCATGATGCATTCTTTAATAAAGAAAGGGACGATGAGACAGCAAGTTTTATGCAACGAAATATATATATACTATTTGTGCTTGGGGGGGCTATAGGTGGGCTTCTCAGCTACATTACAATTGGAGCAAGATGGAAAGAGTATATAGAAAATGGTGCACTTGGTGTTGCGATACCTGCTTTTGGCGCAGTATCTGTCGCCATTGAGTGGGCATGCATATATGCCATAATAGTGAATCCGATTTCTACATCGAATTGGCTTAGAGTAAACTTTGGGGGAACTAGTGTTATTTATATGGTTGTTTATTTACTTGTTATAAATGTATTGTCTTTTGTTGTGTATATAAATGATCATAAAAGCTTAAAACGGCTTACGGTTAAGGCTTTTCTTGAGTTATTGATTGCATTTATTGGTGGAGCTGCAGGAAGCTTTTTGGCTATTTGCTTGCAAGGATACCTTTGCGCTCAAGCACCATTAGGAGGTGCGGTAAATAAGATGTTACAGACACATTGCTTATTGATTATTGTAGCTATAGTCCTGCTTCTATCGAAAATGTATTAATGGAGCAAATATATCGTGATGGATTTACCTGATACAATGAATTTAGAATAAACTATGTTAAATAACAATTTTGGTGTTTGGCGATACATCTGAAATCATATGTTAGAAGATGGATACAAACTAAAGATGGAATGCTTTATTTCAAATTGCCAGAGAATTAATGGATTAGGGGGATAAAGATGAATTACAGAGATCTTGACATCAAAATCAGTTATCACAGCAAAGGACCGGACGGTATTACAGAAAAACTGCTTATCCCTGCGCTGAAGTGTACAAAACTATATAGGCGGGGGACTGGATTCTTTTCTTCAAGCGTGCTCTCTTCAATTACAGATGGAGTAAAGGAACTGATTGAGAATGATGGAAAGATACAGATGGTAGCAAGTCCTAAGTTCCAGCAGGAGGATATTGATGCGATAAATGCCGGTTATCGTGAACGAGATGAAGTAGTAACCGAAGTGTTTTCCAAAGAATTTGAAGAAGAACTGGAGAAGATGCTTGATGACGACCTAGTTATGCTTGCTAAGCTGGTCGCCACAGGAGTGTTAGATTTCAGGATTATCGTCACCGATACAAAAGATGGGGACGGAATGTATCATGACAAACTTGGGATTCTAGAAGACTTTGATGGCAACAGGGTTGTCTTTTATGGATCACCGAATTCTTCCCACGGTGGTTACAAGTCGAATTATGAAAAAATCAGGATTGCTAAGAGCTGGGTCACCGGTCAGGCAGAATCTGTTATTGATGAAGAAACAGAATTTGATTCCCTTTGGAACAAGTACAACGAGGAAGTAACAGTATACGACTTTAAGGAATCCATAAAAAAACATATCTTCATCGTGATTGAGAGAAAGGGGTTGAAAGATCGGATTGAAAGCTTTTGGGAAAAAGAAGGAAATGATGTGGATCCTAATACTGGCATCCGACTCCGTAAGTACCAGAAACAGGCAATCAATGCATGGGTAAATAACGGGTACAAAGGATTTTTTGTAATGGCGACCGGTACCGGGAAGACGTGGACCGCAATATACGCCACAAAGGAGATTACAGACAATGAGGCTATACTGCTTGTGATCTGTGCGCCGTATAAGCACCTCGTCAAGCAGTGGTCTGAGGATGTTAAAAAAGTGTATCCAGATAATGAGATCATACTGGTTTCTTCCGAGAATCCGAGGTGGCAGGCAGAATTGACAAATGCTGTAATGAGTGCCAAATATACGGAAAAGAAGACTGTGATCGCTATATCGACGATTATCTCTTTTAATCTTCCGGTCTTCAAAAGAATTGCGGACAAAACAAATATGCAGCGGATGCTAATTGTAGATGAGGCACATCGCTTTACAAACAGGGAGCCGTATATCCAGGATGATTACAAGTACCTGCTTGGACTGTCTGCAACCCCCTCCAGCAGAAAAAACGACAAACGCGGGGACGAGTTGATGGAGTTCTTCGGAGGAAAGGTATTTGATCTTCCGATTGAGTATGCAATACAAAGGGGGTATCTTGTACATTATAATTATTATCCGATTTTTGTAGACTCAACACCCGATGAAGAAGAAAAGTTCAAAAATATCACCAGAAGAATGATGGCATGCTGGCGAGGAGATAAATGCATTGACCCGGAGGAATTTGTCAAACAGAAGCGGAACCGTTTGAGAGTGATCGCAATGGCGGAAGAAAAGATGAAACAGTTCCGCTACATAATGGGACACGTAAAGGAGAAGAACCACTTTATCGTTTATTGTGGCGACGGTAGAATGTTCAACAACCGGGGAGAAGAAAAGAGACATATTGAACAGGTCAAGGATATCCTGACGGAAGACAGATATCGTGTGAGCCAGTTCACAGCACAGGAAAATATGAAGATCCGCATGGAGCTTGTTGATTCTTTCAATAAAGGAATGATTGACTGCTTGGTTGCAATCCGTTGCCTTGATGAAGGAATCAATATCCCGTCGATTAACGGGGCACTGATTCTGGCAAGTAATGATGATTATCGCGAATTCGTACAGAGACGGGGAAGGATTCTGCGAAAATATGCGGACGAATACAGTGGGGAAGAAAAGAAAGCTGCAAATATTTATGATGTGATTGTGTTGCCTGACTATGATATGAACACTTGGGCAGCAATCGAATTGAGAAGGTTCCATGAATATGCAAGGTTAGCAGATAATGTGGATGAACTAATGGAACGATTATCCCAGATGCTTGGAGATTATGGATTGGAACTTGATGATATAGCAGAGACTGACGAAGAGAATGAGAGGGAACTTGATGAATAAGAAGATCAATACAGAAGAAAACGCAGAGATTTTAAAGAACTTCATTCTTAAGATTGAAAACAACGCTATTAAAGGGATCTCATCGTCAAGAGGGGATTCGCAGGAGTCTGCAAGGGGACGCGCTGATTCGGAGACCGTCAACGCGATCCTTATGTGCGTCAATTCGACGAAGATTATGGGGGAAGGCGAATGAAGATACAAAAAATATCATATTTGAATTTCCGCAATTATGGAAAAAGGGGAGAAGTAAAGTTTGACGACAGCGGAAAAATTTCTCTGGTATACGGGGAAAACGGAGAGGGAAAGACAACATTCCATCAACTTTTTCAGTGGGTCTTATACGGGAAGGTGAACTTTAACCAGACAACGATACCCACAAAGCTCTATAACCTGAGAGTCGGAAAGAACCTGCCTCTGGAAAGGGGGTTAATGGTAGTCGGCGAAATCGCCTTTGAACATGATGATGTCAATTATCTTGCCCACAGGGAATGGGGCTACTATAAAAACTCCAGCGGTGATATTCAGAGAAGGACCGCCAGTGACAGTTTTTATATCATGAAGCAGTTGCCGTCAAATGACTGGCGGAAAGTAGACAGGCCTGACGACCTGGTTGAACAGATTTTGCCTAAAGGATTATCCCCATATTTCTTTTTTGATGGTGAAACGATGATTGCAGATTTGAAGATGCGGGGATCAGAATCAGCTAAGATGCTGAATGCTGCACTCACGAATCTTTTTGATCTTGCTGCATACCAGAATGCATTGGTCGATATTGGAAAGAGCAATGCAACGACTACAGTACTGGGAAAACTGAATGCGGAAAAGAACAGGATCATCAGACAGACAGGAAATGCGGATGCTGCACAGCATGAAAGAGCGATCAGGCGGTTAAATTCAGAACTCGAGCGTTATGAAGACGAAAAGGAGAAGACCGATAAAGAAGTAAAAGAACTGGAAGAAAGAATAAGCCGTCTCTCGGAGATGATCGGCTCAAGCAGATCAAATAGAAAATTGGAAGCGGACAGAGCAGCTTGGAAAAGAGCCGCAGAAAACGCTGAGAAAGATATTGCCAGAATCCGTTTGGAGTTTGGAAAGGAAATTGAAAGGAACTATGCTTTTCTCTTGATTGATGCTGTCGTAAAAGACGCTGAAAACCGTATGCTCCTCAAGGTACAGAAAGAAGAAAAAGATGTGATACCGGGTCTAACGAAGGCGCTTTTAAAGAGCCTTCTTGAACAGGATGAATGCGTTTGTGGAAATCACCTTGATGAAGCGGCAAAAAACAGGATTCGGGAATGGATGAGCTATTTTCCGCCAGCATCCTACAAGTCCACGTATGATAAATTTAAGCAGCAAGCTGCAAGGCATGCAGGTCACTTTGATGAAGAAGAACTGAGTGATTACATGGCAAGGATCTTTAGAAAGCATAATGAGATCAGGAATGCCGAAAAAAAGATAGAAGAGATTGATGAAGAGCTGAAAGAAAATGATAGCATAGACGAACTGGTAGAGGAAAGAAGTGATAAAGAACGGAAACGTGATGAGGCACTAAGGAGAAGAGACGATCTAGCCGGAAAGATCAAGCATAATGAAAACCAAATTGGTTTAAGGGAAGCCAAACTCAAGGCACTGGATAAGAGCAATGGAAAGGCTGAAAAGATTGCCGAGCAGATCGCACTGGTGGAGCGTGTCCGCGACATGATCATTGCTGAGAAACAGGAAAAGACAGTTGAATACAGTAAATCACTGGAAGAAGAAATTCAGAATCTTGTAGACACGATGATGACCACGAAGCGGAGGGTGGAGCTCAATGAAGACTTCCAGCTCAGGGTGCTTGATAGCTACGACGATGAATCAAAATCTGAAGGCCAGTTCGCTGCGGTTTCTTTTGCATATATCAGTGCAATATTAAAAGTCTTGAAATCACATGACCGCCTGAAGGGCAAGGAGTATCCCCTTGTATTAGATGGTCCGTTTTCAAAGATTGACGAAAGACAGAGAAAGAACATCCTGGAGATACTGCCACAGTACGCAGACCAGGTGATCATCCTGTCCAAAGAACCGCTCCATGACCTTCTGGACCCGGCGGATGTAGGAAATATCTATACGATCACCAGTAACGATGAGAGGAACGATGCGGAGATAAAGGAGGGATATCTATGGAGATAAGATCTGATATTGCTCTGAAAGGAGATGCATGGGCAAAGGCCATAGATGAACTGGTTTCAAAGACAAGAGGTGACAGGATGTGGGCAGCGTCGATTGAAAACGGCGACTCAAAGTTTTTTGACACGCAATGGGCGCTCTTCAAGGTGTGTCTGGCAATTGGAATCCTGTATGACCATCGGATTGAGGAACTGCCGAAAACAGCAGAGGTTGAAGAAGAGGGGAGCAGAAGCATACCGAGGAATATGGTTGCGACCCATGCGGCCGATATGAACTATTTTTTTAATGCTGCAATCTTGACCACGAATATGACCAGCCTTAACGAGACAGATCGACTTTATCTTGCATTCTCCGAGGAGATTACGGAAGAAGAGATGGAGGGAGAAGACATCAACGTGATCCGCCACGGAGTGAGTGAAGAAGCACTGAAGTTTGATAAGGTCGGGTTCTTGATCGGATTTGCTAACTATGGCGTGACAAAAATCTGTGAACAGATCGACCATAACATCAACGTTACAATGGAGAATATCTCAGAATTCCTAATCATGTCCTATCAGGGCGAGACACCGGAGCTACGGAAAATGCGGGAAGTGGAAGATATACTGGAGGATGAGTTCTGAGAAATAAACAGAGAAATTGACAGTTTGACGCTAATATGCTAAATTATACTTACGTAGTATACGTAAGTATATTTTTTTATGAGGTAATGCATGGATTTTACATATAACTTCCCCGCAGTGAAGGGGATACAGGCTAAAAAGGAATACTATATCGCAATGGTACCGCTCGGGATCATAGGTCACCTGTTTCCGGATGAAGAACAATATGTATTGCCAGAGTTCCGGGCACAGCGTCGGCTAAACGCTGCAAGGATACCTATAATGAGCCGTTATATACTGGAAAATAGAGATACCTATGTGTTCTCTGCTCTTGCAGCGACGATTGATGGCGAATACTCTTTTAGAGGAGATAATTTCCTGAATGGACTAGGTATGCTTCAAATCTCCATGGACGCTGCAATCCTGATCAACGATGGGCAGCATCGTAAAGCAGCAATCCTAGAGGCTCTTAAAGAAGACCCGTCATTGAAAGAAGAAACAATTCCGATCGTGTTCTTTGAAGACAAGGGATTGGAGCGAAGCCAACAGATATTCACGGATCTTAATAAGAACGCGGTGAAGACATCAAACTCAATATCTGAGCTCTATGACACTAGGGATGAGCATGCAGTCCTTACCAGGGAAACGATAGCGAAGATTGACTTTCTTAATACATATACAGATAAGGAGAAGGACAATCTGGGGAAATTTGATGCCTGCTTGTTTACGCTCAACATGTTTTACACATCAAATAAAACAATTCTCGGAAGAAATGTAAAAGAAGGAGATGGAGAATTCCTTTATCGCTTTTGGTCTGCAGTTACGAAAAACATGGGACCGTGGCAGGAACTTGCAGAAAAGGAACTTTCTAAAAGAGCATTGAGAGAAGACTATATTGCCACACAGAGCGTGATCCTTCAGGCATTCGGGCGCGTGGGAAGATACTTTTACCTTATTCATCAGAAAGAGGATTTTAGTACGGCATTGTCAGGATTATCAAAGATAAACTGGAAACGTTCTGCAGGGATATGGGACAAAAGGGTGCTGAAAAATGGGAGAGTACTTGTAAACAAAAGGGCAATCATGCTGACAGGGAATGTTATCAAGACTGCGGTTGGGATCCCCCTTGACGAAGATGAAGCAGCTGTAGAGCAAGAGCTTACCAATGATTAACGGAGAACAGAAATGTCAGAAATGATAAATAAGGAAACTATAGACGGACTGATCGAGACAATCCAGAACCTCTATCTGTCAGATTCAATTCCGTGGATGATCGGCTACTCAGGTGGTAAAGATAGCACTGCGGTTGTTCAGCTGGTATGGATGGCAATTGAAAGGCTTCCTGAAAAACAGAGAAAAAAGCCTGTTCATATCATGAATACGGATACTCTCGTCGAATCCCCTGTGGTATCCAGATGGGTTAAAAGATCTCTTGAATGCATGAATAAAGTGGCGAAAGAGAAAAAGATGCCTTTTATCCCTGAACAACTGATACCAGATTACAATAACACGTTTTGGGTAAACTTGATTGGAAGGGGATACCCGTTTCCACGTATGAAATACAGGTGGTGTACGGACAGGCTAAAGATCCAACCGGTTAACAATTTCATCAAAAACAAAATTGCAGAGCATGGGGAAGTTATTCTCGTATTGGGGACACGGAAAGCAGAGAGTGCAAGGCGTGCGCAGACCATGACAAGGTTGGAGAAAAAGAGGGTCAGGGAACTCCTAAGCCCGAACCCCACTCTCGCCAACGAACTTGTCTTTTCCCCGCTCGAGGCATGGACAAATGATGACGTCTGGGTATTCCTTATGCAGTACAAAAACCCGTGGGGATACTCAAACATGGACTTGATGACTATGTACAGGGGAGCGACGGCTGATAATGAATGCCCTCTAATGGTCGACAAAAGCATGCCATCATGTGGTAAGAGCCGGTTTGGCTGCTGGGTTTGTACGATGGTAGAGAAAGATAAGTCCATGGAGGCAATGATTGCTAATGACAAGGAAAAGGAATGGATGTCTCCACTTCTTGAGTTTCGCAACAAGTTTGGCAGCGAGGAAGGTGACCGTGAACGAAGGAGTTTCCGGCGTTCGAACGGTAATCTTCAGGGTAATTACGGAAGGCTGTTCCACGGCCCCTACCTTAAGCATGTCCGTGAGGAATGGCTCGAAGACCTGCTCCGGATACAGAAGAACATCAATGAGAATGGGCCTGAGGAGTTCAGGAATCTCGAACTGATCAGGCAGGAGGAACTGCAAGCAATCCGGCGGATCTGGGTCAGGAAAAAGCATGAATTCGATGATTCTGTTCCCCGAATTTATAAGAAAGTCTTCGGTAAAGATTTCGAGGACCCGGAGTGGATTCCAAATGGAAGCTTTGGCAGTGAGGAATGGGATATCCTCAAACAGGTCTGTGAAGAATTATGCCCAGATGAGAAACTTGCCTTCGAGATGATGTACAGTATGATTGATACGGAAAATGCTGCATCCGGGATACACCAGCGAAGCACAGTACTTGACGATCTGCAGAAGGTGGTCTCAACCACTTTCTATAGGGATGAAAAAGACGCATTGGATTACTATACTGATACGATGATGCGGAAAAAGGATCTTGGAGGAAGGTACAACGAGAAATTTCTGGATTACATCCATGAAGACGATAGCCCTGAGGCGGCGGAGGAGAGCGCTACATGATCATCAAACGGCTTACGCTATACAACTTTGGTATTTATGCCGGAGAGAATACATTTTCATTTAAAGGAGAGAAGCCTGTCGTATTGATCGGTGGCCTGAATGGTCGGGGAAAGACCACATTTCTTTCGGCGATACTACTTTCCCTGTATGGTGAAGGTTCCATTGCATACAGGGAAAGCGGATATAAATCTTATGGGCAATATCTCCGTTCCTATGTGAATAACGACTGTTGGAACAGGCAGTCATATGTTGAGATGGTGTTCGTGGTTACTGGACCCGACAGTGCAGAATATCTGGTCCGCAGGGAATGGGATGCATTGGGCAAACGGACAAAAGAACAGGTCACTGTTGAAAAGAACGGAGTCAAAGATGATTTTCTTACGGAAAACTGGTCCATGTTTGTGGAGAGTATCCTTCCGGGGGCGCTTGCAGGATTCTACTTCTTTGATGGGGAAAAGATAGCCGACATGGCTGTTGACAGCACCAGTCCCCAGCTCAAGGAATCAATTCGTGCTATGTTAGGGATCACTGTACTGGATGTCTTAAAGAATGACCTTTTCAGGATCATGAAGAAGGTTCGGAAAAAAACAGTAGGGACAAGGTCTGCACAGGAACTCGAAGAGCTGCGCGGAGCAAAGGATGCTGCGGAAAAAGCTCTAGCAGAGACAGATGAGAAGATTCGCACTGTTTATGACAGGATCGTGGAAAAAAAGGCTGAGATTGAGGAAGCATATCATCGTTATGACGCACAAGGTGGGACAGCACTGGAAAAACGTGACGAGATCAACCGTAGGAAGGCGGAACTCCAGGCAGAGTATGCGAGGAATGAAGAAAAACTGTTGGTAGCTGCGGCGTCCGTACTACCGATGGCGCTGATATCTGACTTAATCGGTGAAATTAAGCTTACAGCCCAAGACGAGCACAATGAATATGTCCTTCAACAGGCAGTCGCTCAAATCGAAGACCTACTTGACCAGTTTATCGATGAAAACCACGCTGCTGCTGAAGGTGGCAGAGAATTCTTCCAGTTCCTGAAAGAGAAAGCAGAAGGCACTGGCGACCAGTCAGTGTATGGCCTTTCAGATCAGGCACTGTTTCAGGTTGGTGATATCTTCGAGACGCAGCTGAGCAGTGTCGTAAAGTCTGCTGGCGATTCTCTATCAAAAAAGAAGGAGCTGAAAGGAAAGCTGGCAGAGACTGACAGCTTATTGCAACTTGATATAAACGAGAAGAAACTGGAAGAGATAAGGGAAGCGATTAGAGGCTTGGAAGACGAACGGGTTAAGCTGGAGGTTGAGCTCAGGACCTTACAGAACGACAGGAGTTCCCTTAACGCTGCAGTGATTACAAAGACAGCTGAGTTTAGTCGATACGTTGAAGGGTATCTACGTGAAACAGAACTGACTGACGATTCTGATCGCACTATGAAGTATACCAACCTGGCGGTGCAAATTATAGACAGGTACACAATGGCCCTTCAGGAGAGAAAGACCGGACTTCTGGCGCAGACCGTAACATACTGCTATAAGCAGCTTGCAAACAAAGTAAATCTGATCGATAGAGTTGAGATCAACAGTGAAACCCTCGAGATAAGCTATTATGACAGCAATGACAGAGAAGTAGAGAAAACATCTCTTTCTGCAGGAGAGAAGCAACTTGTCGTTGTTTCAATCTTATGGGCGCTTGCAATCTGTTCTCAAAAGAAACTGCCAGTGATTATAGATACCCCTCTGTCAAGGCTCGACTCGCTGCACCGTGAGTCACTAATTACGACCTATTTTCCGCAGGCAAGCGAGCAGACGATTATACTTTCTACGGATTCGGAGATTGGCAAGGCTGAGTATGAACTTATGAAAAATAATGTTGGAGACGAGTTTACCCTCTATTATGACGAAGGCGAGAAGAGTACAAAGATCAAAAAAGGTTATTTTGAGGAGGCGGCAGTATGATCATAAAACAGGTTCGCCTGTCGCAACAGGCAAAAGATCAGTTATCTCGTCTAAAGGGGAAGACGGGGATTAAGAACTGGAATACCTTATGCCGGTGGGCATTATGCTATTCTCTTGCAGAGAAAACGATACCGAATGATGCTGTTCCGCCCGCGGACAGCAACCTTGAGATGTCTTGGTACACTTTTGGCGGTGAGCATTATGAAATTTATGAGGCATTAATTAAGGCATGGTGCATCAAGATGGGTCTCCAAACAGATGACGATACAGTGGCTAAATACTTCCGACTTAATTTAGAACGCGGGATTGCACATCTATGTGGCACTGGATTCATAAAAAGCATTGATGATTTACTCATGTTGGCTATTAAGGAGTAAGTAATGAGCCTTTATCTTGACTATAATGCATCTGCACCGATTGACGAACGAGTTTTGGATATGATGGTAGATGTATACAGAAACCATACAGGTAATGCTGATAGTCGAACACACGGACACGGTGCCGATGCAAGAAGTATTGTCGAAAATGCTCGTCGGCAGGTTGCTGAGCTGTTGGCAGTTAGTCCGACCGAGGTGTTTTTTACCAGTGGTGCCACAGAAAGCAATAATATTGCAATTCGTGGGCTGGAACAATATGCGGAGCAGTCTGGCAAGAAACATATTATTACAACTGCAATCGAACATAAGGCCGTGTTAGAGACCGTAAAAGCTATGGGTAATCATGGCTATGATGTGGATATAGTATATCCCGGGAAAGATGGGCGAGTTTCGGTAGTTGACATTATGAACAGGGTACGTAGCAACACACTTCTTGTCAGCGTGATGCATGTCAACAATGAAACGGGAATTATCCAACCTGTCAATGAAATAGGGAAGGCACTGAAGAACAAGGGAATTCTGTTCCATGTTGATGCCACACAAAGCTGTGGCAAGCTTGTTAATGAGATTAGGGAACTGGATTACGATATGCTCACTTTCAGTGCGCACAAGCTGCGTGGACCACAGGGAATTGGCTGCCTGATCCTCCGGAGGAATAACTATTCGCTTCCACCGGTAAAAGCAATCATGTACGGTGGTCAACAGGAAAACGGAATCCGCCCTGGTACTATCCCAGTAGCACTTGTGGCTGGCTGCGGGAAGGCATGTGAGATCGCTGGGAAGGAATACAAAGACAATGATATAAAGCTTTCAGAGTTGAAGAAATGTCTGGGGGTGCTTTTGGAACAGTCCGGGCTGATCTATCATTTCAACGGCGACCAGAATTTCTGCGTGCAGAGCACTGCCAATATTTGCGTGGAAGGTGTCTCTTCTGAAGCGTTGATGATCATCACCAAACAGTACTGCAGCGTATCTAACGGTTCTGCATGTACTTCAAAAAGTTATGATCCTAGTTACGTGTTGACAGCAATGGGGATTACAGAAGAACAGGCAGAGTGCTCCTTACGAATCAGCTGGGGACCTGATACAGACCAAATACAGTTTGTTGATAGTATTCGAAAGCTTTTAGAAGCTGCAAAAAATCTGGTATAATGGCGTAACTGATAAAGTTATTCTTTTGGCTTATGAAAATAGTTAAGCACTGGATGCTCAGGTTACATTTAGTGGTTACATTGGTTGACGGTGGCTCAGTAATGAGCCGCCCTTTTTTATTGGTCTAATTCTGGGCCAGGCGGATTGATGTAAATATACAGTTCGTGATTTGATAATAGTATAGTTGTATAATGGACCTAATTAGTGTTTGCTGAACGGATGATATCCATTCATAAAAAGCCCATAAATATGGGAAATCTACTGAGTCCTAAGTCTATATCTGGTAAAATAGATGCATGGTTTTTCGATTC
>Ga0256404_1009931_pt1 | contig 13390 bp, 13 predicted proteins | sample RumenRJG_01DNA_FD_185990 | JGI IMG/M metagenome (GOLD analysis project Ga0256404, IMG submission 185990) | Bovine rumen microbial communities from Lethbridge, Alberta, Canada - RJG_01 | ecosystem: Host-associated > Mammals > Digestive system > Stomach > Rumen | place: Canada: Alberta | collected...
GAACGGCCTGACGCCGCGCAGCTGCAGGATGCACTTGCTGCCATCCAGCACTGCCAGTTCATCAACTGAGAGCAGGTCACTGCAACATTGTCAAGTGACGAGTTCAGATTTCATATTTCTTCGGCTGACCATACCTCAAGCGCCACTCAGCACCTGCCCTCATCGGTATGTACACCGATACACGCACACGCTGATCTCTGCGAAATCCCTTGACAAAACGCCGTTTTCTGCTATTCTATAGTCAGCGGTGAGTCCTACCGAAAGTGTGACTGCTAAAAGCGTTAGGAACTCTACTGGAGTTGCTACACAGTGGCTATGCGGAGACGCATAGCCACTTTTTTTCAAGGAGAATCATGCAGACAGAATTCAAGCTTTACAAGGTGGATATGAAATATATCCGCAACCTGCATCATATAGATGACCGTGTGTTGTCCGTATCCCCGCAAACCGAAAAGGATACCCGTGTCTTTGTCGGTATTGTGATCGTCTGTGGGACGCATAAGTATTGCATCCCGCTCTCGTCTCCGAAGGAAAAGCATAAAAGGATGCGGAATTCCATGGATTTCTCAAAGATAAAAGTGGATGGAAAATTACTGGGTGTACTGAACTTCAACCTGATGATCCCAATCGAGGAAGCCCAGCTGCAGCCCATTGATTTGATTGTGAGAAAAAGAGACCGGTCTGATATTATCCGGTACAAGGAATTGTGTCAGAAAGAACTGGAATGGTGCCATCGGCACAGTGAAGTGATCTGCAATAAAGCAAATGTCCTGTATAAAGCGTATATGTCCAGCGATACGTTTTCCGGTCGGGATCGTTGCCTCGATTTTCCCAAAATGGAAGCAGAATGCAAAAAAATTAACATGAAAGCCCGGGGATCGGCTATAAGAAAGGAGCCTGCAAATGGCAGTCTACACCCGCAATGAAATAAAAACCGCCTTTATTCTGCTTCTTGATGAACGTCCGTTTACAAAAATTACAGTAAAGGATGTCGTTCTGAAATGCGGCGTTAACAGAAACACCTTTTACTACTATTTCCGCGACCTTCCTGACCTAGCAGAAGCCGTTGTTGAAGAAGACTATTGTCAGGTCACTGAGGGAAGTCTGGATATCCATACCCTCGGAGATTGTCTGGATGCCTGTATCCGGTTTGCCCTGGAACACAAAAATGCGGTTATGCATCTTTATCGTTCAACAGACCGTGAACGCTTTATATTATCTACCAGAAGAGTCTGTGACCACATTACAGAACAATACCTGAACACGATTCTGGAAGGACATCGGATCACGCAGGAAGACCGTAAGTATCTTCATACCTATTACCGGAGCATCCTTTTAGGCTGGACGCTTGATTGGCTGGAGGACGACATGAAAAATGATATCCGAAAACAGTCCAGGAGGATCAGTCAGTTGAAACAAGGACATATGGAAGAGATTATCCGCAGATGTGAAATAAATTGAATAGCCTTCTTCTCAAACCATTTCTGTGATTAGCCTGTATAGTGCCCCGTGTCGAAAACAGACACGGGGCACTTTTTTGTCTGTATCTATACCTGCTTGAACATTCTATGATAAAGAAAAGAAAGAACAGTCAAAAAGCACGCAGCATGGGAGGTGGTACAAATGAAAGGCATACAACTAAGAACTCTGCCTAAGGTGGCTGGTGCGGCTGTCGGGGTCATATCAATCGCATCTGTCTCTGCCTATATTTCCACAAAGTATCTGTTGGGGTTGGCGCTTGACAGAGAAGAGCCTGTACTCTTAAAGGCTGCAGAAAAAAGAATCAGCGGCACCGGGCAGGATAATGACTTTATTCGAGCCATGCAGGAATCAGCAAAAAAACTCGAAGAGAAACCAGGCGAAACTGTTTCCATCGTGAGCTATGATGGCGAGCAGTTGGTCGGACACTGGTTTCCGGTGGCCCAGGCCAGACGTGTGATCATTGCTGTCCATGGCTGGAGAGGATCCTGGACACAAACGTTCGGGATGGTGGCAGACAGTTTCGAGCAGAACGGCTGCAGCGTATTGTATATCGAACAGAGAGCTACAAACCAAAGCGGCGGAAAATATATAGGCTTTGGCCTTGTAGAACGGTATGACTGCCGGAGCTGGATCGATTGGGTTATTGAGAAGTGTGGCAAAGATATACCGATCTACCTTTGCGGCGTTTCCATGGGTGCCACTACTGTTTTGATGACAACCGGCTTTGACTTGCCGGATAACGTACGCGGCGTTATTGCCGACTGCGGTTTCACATCCCCCCATGCCATCTGGAAACATGTGGCCAATAACAATCTTCATATAGCTTTTAACATGAGAGGTGTTATCGCCGATGAGATATTCCGCCAGAAACTGCAAATCTCCCCGGACGAATACTCTACGATTCAGGCACTGGCTGACTGCCGGATTCCTGTCCTGTTTGTTCACGGAACAGAAGATCATTTTGTTCCCGTAGAAATGACATACGAAAATTATCAGGCCTGCCATGCGCCGAAACACCTTCTGATCGTACCCGGCGCCGATCATGGCATGTCGTACTACCTTGAGCCTCAGAAATATGAGCACGAGATGAAAGATTTCTGGAAAGAGTATGACGCATGAGAAATAAAAGAAACAAGCGCCCGATAAGCAAGAATGCGGTGTGTGCCACAAAAACGATTTATATCTGTTCATCCGCCGTTTTCTGTATCCTCGGTGTCTTTCTCTTCATGATAGGAAAAACCGGTACGATTCGTCATGCATGGATCATATGTTCGATTTGTCTGATTCTGCACGGTTGTATTGAGATCAACGGACATCATATAAAGGATTTGTATATGCTTGCCTTCAAAAATGGATCCTATGTTGGCGTGCTCTGCATACTAATGGGCATCATAATCCTGTTCTTTGTGAGAGGGCATACTGACTGCCTGTATGTGTTGCTGGGTACGGCGCTATTGGCCGATGCCCTGGAAAAGATCGAACTGACGAGGCCTGCGCGGTCATTTGGAATTGTATTCTGGTGGTTGATCCTGGGCGCCGGGATTCTCACCGCCTGCAGCAGTGCCTATCTCATTATATCCCAGATCCTGTACGATTTTGTCCCCGGTTGGAAAATGGGGCTGCTGCTTTTCTTTACAGGCGTTTTAAATGCAGCAACTGCACTGACTGCAGTCCATGGTCCTACGAAACCCCATCCAATGGAAGCCGTTTTTCTTGAGGATTCCCCATGGGGATTATAAGAAACTGTTCAGTCGTTCTTTCCGGCAATAATACCGGAACCGGGAATGTGTCCACTACGCACGGAATGGCTGATCACAATATAAGTACCTACAAACACACGAGGAGGATTGAACATGAACCTGGGAAACAGCTTAAAGAAACTCGGCATCGAACAGACCTTCCGATATGTCTATAAAGATCCCGAACCGAACATGCGGAAATTAATGGACTGGGCTGATCGCTTTGCCGGAAATGAATTCGAAGGACAAAGAAAAACCATACGTGAAGTCATTGAGAACAAAGAGCATCCGTATCATGATTTCGTGCTGCATTTATTTAAAGATGTGGATCAGGATGTCCTGACTACCCTAGTCACAAATTTCTTTATCAATGCGAATCTGATCGGCTGGCCGATACAGGAAAAGCTCCGCAACGAATTAGGCTGCAACATACCATGGGCCATTCTCCTGGATCCGACAAGTGCCTGTAATCTGCACTGCACCGGATGCTGGGCTGCGGAATATGGCAACCGCCTGAACCTGACATTTGATGAAATTGACGATATCATCAGGCAGGGAAAAGACCTCGGCGTGTATATGTATATCTACACCGGAGGCGAACCGCTGGTACGCAGGAAAGATCTGGTGCAAATCTGCGAAAAGCACAACGATTGTGTCTTCCTCTCTTTTACGAATGGCACCCTGATTGATGATGCATTTGCAGAGGAAATGCTCCGTGTACGGAACTTTATACCGGCAATATCATTGGAGGGGTTTGAAGAAGCTACAGACAGCAGGCGCGGGACCGGAGTCTATCAGAAAGCAGTCAAAGCCATGGAAATCCTGCATAAGTACAGGCTGCCCTACGGGATATCCGCATGCTATACGAGCGCAAACTATGATTCTATTACATCTGAAGAATTTTACGACAAACTGATAGAAATGGGAGCATATTTCATCTGGTATTTCCATTATATGCCCGTCGGAAATGATGCGGTTCCCGCACTGCTTCCCACTCCCGAGCAGAGAGAGCTTGTGTGTAAACGGATCCGTTACCTGCGTGCCAATAAGCCTTTATTTGCCATGGATTTTCAGAATGACGCGGAATATGTTGGTGGCTGTATTGCAGGGGGAAGGAGATATCTCCATATCAATGCCAACGGCGATGTGGACCCTTGTGTTTTTATCCATTACTCGGACTCCAATATTCGCAAAAAGACACTGCTTGAATGCCTGCAGAGCCCTGTATTCATGGCATACCACGATAATATGCCTTTTAACGACAATATGTTCCGCCCGTGTCCGATGCTTGAAAATCCGCATTATATCCGCAGGATCGTAAACGAAACCGGTGCTCCGTCAACGGATCTGCAGTCACCGGAAAGCGTGGAGCATCTCACTTCCAAAACGGAATCCTATGCAGAGAAGTGGGCACCTAAAGCAGATGAAATGTGGCAGCAGCGGCTGCGGGAAAAAGAATCCCGCAAAGCGTAATCCGGTTTATGAAGGGAGGAAGCACCGATGATTTTCAGTATGACTTATTATCAAATCTGCTGGTACTTCCTCTTTTATTCTTTTTGCGGATGGTTTCTGGAAGTCATCTTTCATGCGGTTGCCCTCGGCAAAATCGTCAACAGGGGCTTTCTGAATGGCCCGGTATGCCCGGTTTACGGGTTCGGGGCACTTGCTGTTTTTTCCCTTACCGGATATCTACAGCAATCGGAACTGTATCTCAATGACTTCTGGCTGTTTGTTTCAGGGGTACTGCTTGCCACGCTGGTTGAATTGATTGCCGGTTGGTTGATGGATAAATGTTTTCATGCACGGTGGTGGGACTATTCCGATAAGCCACTGAATTTTCATGGCTACATCTGCCTTGAGTTCTCGCTTATATGGGGTGTCTGTGTGCTTCTGGCTGTAAGACTCCTGCAGGCATATGTCGCCAATCGAAATATTGTCCATGATCCGTCGGTATACGGATGGGTAATTCTGGCGATTTGTTATATTACCCTGGCAGCTGATTTGCTTGTGACAATATTGGTGCTCCGCGGCTTTAATAAGACGCTGACAAAATTGGATGCCATACAGGAAAGCATGAAACTGGTCAGCAACCAGTTAAGCGAAACGGTAGGAAGTCAGGCAATCAGCGCTGCCCAGTTTACGGGAGAAGCCAAGGTTCAGGCTGCACTCGGAAAAGCCGAACTAAAGGACAAATTGAACCAAAAGTTATCCGGCCAACTTTCACAGGATGAGGCCCGTAAGAAGCTATCTGTCCTGCAGGCGCGCTTTGATGAATTATCCGTTAAAATCAGTGGGAACAACCTTTGGGGGCAGGGCCGTTTCTTATATGCGTTCCCTTCGCTGAAACACAGGGATCATCCGGATATCATCCGCATTCTCAGGGAACGGAAGGAGGGAAAGTGAGAAATGGAAAAAGATTATTTCCCTGTAATCGAGCAATTTGTTAAAACCCGCCTTTCCGGTGTCGATCTGAAGCAGATGCTACATGAATATGCCGGACCTTATCGGGAATTAATGGCATATTATCGCTGTGCCATGATGGAAGTAGAGGCAAAATTCAAAGTCCTGAGTGAAGAGTTGTCCCTGCAAAGCGACCATAATCCGATTGAAACAATAAAAACCCGTCTCAAGAAGCCCGAGAGCATTCTTGAGAAAGCTTCTGCCAGGAATATAGCCCTGAATCCCGAGGATCTGGAACAAGGCATCAATGACATTGCCGGCGTGCGGGTCATATGCTCCTTTGTCTCCGACATTTATATGCTGGCAGAAGCTCTGCTTAAACAGGATGATATCACGCTCATCCGGAGAAAAGATTATATACAAAACCCAAAGTCCAACGGATACCGTTCCCTTCACCTGATTGTTGAAATTCCTATCTTTCTTCATGACAGGAAACGTCTTATGAAGGTAGAAGTACAGCTCCGGACGATCGCAATGGATTGGTGGGCCAGTTCAGAGCATAAAATACGGTATAAAAAGAAGCTGTCAGAGTCTGTTTTACAGGAGATCGATCAGGATCTTCTGGAATGTGCCGGGATTGGTGCCATGCTCGATGCCAAGATGGAAAAAATACAAGAAAAGACATTGACCGGAACCGCTCCAATCCATACCGGCACTGCATCACTATCTGTTTCCCCGTCAAAATCAGAACTATAAGAGGCATATCCATGTCAAATATTACAAAACGAGCACTGGAAGACTCGTTGAAACACCTTCTCCTGAAGAAGCCGGTCAATAAAATCACCATTAATGATATTTCGGAGGATTGCGGTGTCAACCGTGCCACTTTTTACTATCATTTTCAGGATATCTATGCCCTGATAGAATGGTCCTGTGAAGAAGATTCCAGAAAAGCCTTATCTAACAATACAACTTACGACACATGGCAGCAGGGATTTTTGAACATCCTTCATGCGGTGGAGGATAACAAACCATTTATTGTCAATGTATATCGTCATGTCAGCCAGGAACAGATCCTCCAGTATCTTTATCGGGTAGTCTACGGTCTCCTGATTGCTGTCGTCGAGGAGTGCGCGCAGGGAATGACGGTCAGGGATGAGGATAAGAAATTTATTGCTGATTTTTACAAGCATGCTTTTGTCGGCCTGACACTGGAATGGATCAAGAGTGATATGAAAACATCTCCTGAAAGTATTGTTTCCCGCCTGAGCGATCTGATCGATGGCGATATTCCCCGCATGCTGGAGAAATACAGGTTAGATAAGCCTTTACATGAGCAGCAATTTCAATAATTACGCTGTTTTGTTGAAAACTCCGGCAATAGTAAATGGATATTGCTGTTTCCGATATTCTTGAAAGTCCGTTGGTTGTGAACGGAAAGATTACCTCCTAAACTGTAACTGTACTGGCAGACAGTACAAAAAATACGATTAAGGAGGTTCTCTTATGTATTATTCAAGCGGTAACTATGAGGCGTTTGCCCGCCCGAAAAAGCCGGAAGGAATTGATCATAAATCCGCCTATTTCATCGGGACCGGACTTGCGGCACTCTCTGCGGGATGTTTTCTCGTGCGTGATGCACAGATGCCTGGTAAAAATATTCATTTCTTTGAACGCGATCCTATCGCTGGTGGTGCCTGCGACGGATGGAACTACCCTGAGATCGGTTATGTCATGCGCGGCGGTCGCGAAATGGATAACCATTTTGAGGTAATGTGGGATCTGTTCCGTTCCATTCCATCTATTGAGACAGAAGGAGTCAGTGTTCTCGACGAGTATTACTGGCTGAACAAGGAAGACCCCAATTATTCTCTTTGCCGGGTTACAGAAAAACAAGGGCAGAATGCACATACAGACGGTAAGTTTTGCCTGAGTGATAAAGCGGCAATGCAGCTCACCCGCCTGATTTTCACTCCTGATGAAATGCTGGAGGAGAAGCGAATCACGGATGTTTTGGATGATGAAGTGCTGAGCAGCAATTTCTGGACCTACTGGCGTACCATGTTTGCCTTCTACAACTGCAACAGTGCTCTGGAAATGAAACGGTACATGCAGCGTTTCATTCACCACATTGACGGACTGCCGGATCTGCGTGCGCTGCGCTTTACCAAGTATAACCAGTATGAATCCATGATCCTTCCCATGGTTAAGTATCTGGAAGCTCAGGGCGTACAGTTCCATTTCAATACGCAGATCATGGATGTTCGTTTTGATATTCATGACGGACAAAAGGTTGCAAAACGTGTGGAGCTTTTCACGGATGGCCATCAGGATTTTCTGGATCTGACTGAAAATGATTATCTGTTTATCACAAACGGAAGTAACGTGGAAAACTCTTCCATTGGCGGACAGGACAAAACCTGTGAGTATATCAAAGAGATCCGTCCCGGCGGCTCCTTTGATCTGTGGCGTAAGATCGCCGAACAGGACAGTTCCTTTGGACATCCGGAAAAATTCTATGGCAATCCTGAAGAGTGCAACTGGATGGGTGTCACCGTCAACACGTTAGACGGCAGGATTCTGCCATATATCAAAAATATCTGCCAGCGCGATCCGCTGTCAGGCAAGGTTGTAACCGGAGGTATCGTTACAGCCAGAGATTCCGGCTGGCTCCTTAGCTGGACGATCAATCGTCAGCCGCAGTTTCATACCCAGCCGAAGGATCAGTGTCTTGTATGGCTTTATGGTTTGTTTACAGACCGCCCCGGTGATTTTGTCAGGAAAAACATGAGAGACTGTACCGGCAAAGAAATCTGCATGGAATGGCTGTATCATCTCGGTGTTCCCGTGGATCAGATCGAAGAGCTGGCAACGAACAGTGCCAGAACAATCCCTGTCATGATGCCCTTTGCCAGTGCTTATTTCATGCCGCGCAGCGCGGGTGACAGACCTGAAGTCGTGCCGGATGGCGCTGTGAATTTCGCTTTCCTGGGCAATTTCGCAGAAGTTCCCAGAGACACTGTATTCACAACGGAATATTCTATCCGGACAGCAATGGTCGCGGTCTATACCCTTATGAATATTGATCGAGGAGTGCCGGAAGTCTGGGGCAGTATCTACGATGTCCGTGACCTTCTGAAGGCCACAATCAGTATGCGTGACGGCAGACCTCTGACCGAGATGAAACTGGGGCTTAAGGAGAAGATCGCAGTAGGTAAGATGCTTGATTTCATCAAAGGAACGGATGTGGAAAAGCTTCTGAAAGAATATGGTGTAATCTGAACACCTGCTTTAATAACAGATTCCGGGGTCGAAGAAATATCGGCCCCGGAATTTGATTTATGCCGCCATTTCCGCAACTTCACCCACAAAGTTATAAAAGATCCGTACCTCCTGTACCTTCTCGCCGTTTACCTTCTTCACATCCCCGATCATGATCTTATCAATCAGATGGTTAAGAATGCCCTCATCCAGTTCTGTGATGGACGCATACTGGCGGATTTCTGTGATGAACTGACGGATATCACTCTCCTGATCAATGGAATCCCGCAGCAACGCCTGGATCTCGGCAATACGTCCGTTGTTTTCCTTCTGCTCGTTCTCCATCGCCATGGTCAGCTTCAGAAAACGCTGATCTGTCAGGATCCCCTTGGACTTATCCGTATAAAGAGAGAGGAAAGTATCATCGATCTCCTGATTTCTTGCCATCAGGCGGTTCAATTCCCTATGAAGGGAAGATGCATCCGTCTGATATCTGTTCTCAAGCCTTCTCGTAAGCCGCTGGTAAAAGGCATCCTCATCCCGGATCGCCTGTGCTGCCAGCTCCTGAATGTCTGTAAGGACAAGATTATAAAGAGCCCTGGCCTCGATCTTATGGCTAGGGCAGACCTTGCAGCCCATGCGGTTGTAAGTCTGGCAGATATAATAGGTCTTATCGATGGGTTCCCGCTTTTCCTTGGTGGTACGGTTTACATCTGTTCTTCCGACCTTCTCATAGCGCGCCTGCATGGACTTGCCGCAGTCCGCACAGTATAGGAGGCCATGGAAAAGATTATAGAAGGGACTGGGCTCTCCCTGCATGATCGGCGGCCTGCGGTCGATGATCTGCTGAACCCGTTCCCAGTCCTCCTTCGGGATGATGGCCTCGTGAGCACCTTCCACGATTTCCCACTGGTCACGGGGTATCATGTTATACGTGTTTGACCGGATGCCTTTCTGATGTGTCTTGCAAACCACATGATCGCCTTTATAGATCGGATTCCTGAGAATGCTTGCAATGCGGGAATCTCCCCAGAAATAATACCCCTCATCCGTCAGCGTTGTAGGCCTGAGTCTTGTGATCGGGATACGCTCCTCCATAAGGGTCTTTCTGATCTTCATACAGCCGTTTCCTTCAAGAGCCAGGTCATAGATATGGCGGATAATCGGCGCTGTCTCCGGATCGATGATGAGATGCCCCTGGTTATCGGGATCCTGCTTCAGGCCGAGCGGGGGCTGCCCGCCGACAAATTTCCCCTGGCGCGAAAGCACCATCTTCCCGGCGGATACCTTCCGGGAAATGTCACGGCTGTACATGTCATTCAGGATGTTTTTGAACGGCGTGATGTCCATGACCTGGTCATTCTGCCGGTTCGCGCTGTCATAGCCGTCATTGACCGCGATATAACGGATGTTGTGCTTAGGGAAATAGATTTCGATATAGCTGCCGGCCTCGATGTAGTTGCGCCCGAGGCGGCTAAGATCCTTGGTCAGGACTGTCCCCACGGTTCCCGCTTCGATGTCGGAGAGCATACGCTGAAAGCCCGGGCGGTTAAAATTCCTCCCGGTATATCCGTCGTCAACATAGTATTCGTAGGGTGTAAGGCCGTTTTTCTCAGCGTAATCAGATAACAGGAGCTTCTGATTGCTGATGCTCATACTCTCGTTATCCCGGCCGTCTTCAAGGGAAAGCCTGCAATAGATGGCAGTGACCTGCCGGATAGGGTTTTTCTTCCTGTTCATCATGATACCTCCATAACGAACAGGGACACGATAGAAGTATACTACCATGCCCCCGCCTGTAATTCAATCTGTTTTTGCGCTTACACGGGCCGTAAGCCGCGCGTTTGCGCTGTTTTCCGACCATTGGGCCTGCTTTTTGATGTGTTTCATCCGCCGCCCGATGGCGTCTTTTATCCCGCCTTCAAAAGCGTCTCCTGTCCGCTTTGAAGGGCAGCCTCCTGTTCCTCCCGCCATCGCTGATAATGATCCTCCGTGCGGCGCTCAATCAGATGGGAGAACGCATCCTCCATCGTCTGGTGCCCGACGAACTCACGGCTTATGATAAACCGCACCTTCTGTTTCCTGCCCCCGGAAGGCCCGGAAGCCCTCTGCTGCATTTCCTGCATGTTGATAATCTTTGCCATAAATACCTCCCATTGCGTCTCTGTCCTGTTGTCCCATCCGTCTGAACCGGAAGTTTCCCGCCCGGACATGTCCGGATGCCTGTCATGGTGAAGATGGCTGACTTCGTTTTTCCCACTTCCATGCACATCATCTGCAGATACCGGACAGATGAAAAACAGCTTTTCTTCCAGTAAAATCAACGGTTCAGACACATAGACACTTGTTTTCAAATACAAATCAGAAATCCGGATGATTCGTTTTTTCTCCATATGGTGTAGTAAACGTACCGATCCTGCGTCTATCCGTCTGGCCTGCCCTTATGAACCTGATCCGCCACCCTGCTCTGGCAGGATGCCTTCGTCATGAAAAACGATACTGACCGGGCGCATCCGTATTGATCTGCACATGGATCCCCATATAGCCCCTGGCCGTTTTCCCGTCGCCCGTCGGGATGTTCTGTGTGTACTTCAGCTTCAGTCGTTCCTCATTCTTCTTAAGATACCCTGTGAAGGTTTTCTCGGCAAAGGGCTTCTCCACGTTGTCATCGCACCATCTCCGGTAAGCCGTATAAAGCTGCCGGGAGGTGGCATGGGTGTTCTGCTCGAACCGTACATAGCCTTCCGATGCCAGGAAATCGAGGATGTTGTTGTCCTCTTTCTTCGCCGCCTCGATATTGCCTGCGGCGCGGTCGCTGATCGTAAAGGCATAATTGTTTGCAATCAGGCGGTGCAAGCCTTCCAGTTCCCACAAAAGGATCCCCTCTGCCTCTGCCCGGAGCTTCTCCCCGAGCCTGCGGTCGTCCACCCGGTCTGCATCCTTTTCACGGACATTCAGCACGATCTGCCGCCTGTAGAAACCGTCTGAGCGGTCATAAAGAGCCGAGAGGGATCCGTTGCCCAGGCCCAGCAGGCGGACATACAGAAATCCCTGATAGCTCTGCGTATTTTTCCGTTCCAGATCCATTTTGTCCTCCATGGTAATAATCGCTTTCAGGAGATTCGTATCATCCAGCGCCTGCAGCTTCATATCATCATCCAGCATCAAAAGCTTTCCCTCCTGATCCGCCCGGCAGAACCGGTCTTTGGAGAGCTTGTCAATGGCGGTCGTATTCATGTTGTCCCCGAGAATCGCCCGCAGGACACGCCCGATCCGGGACTTGCCCTCGCCGCCGTTTCCGATGATGATCATCATCTTTTGCCCCTTGTTGGAGGGGAGAAGGGTATAGCCCATAAATTCCTGCAGGGTCGGGATATCCTCCGGATAAAGAAGTTCATCGAGGAACTTCTCCCAGCGCACGGGTTCCGGAGCCTCCGGGTTATAGCGCACTGGCAGCCGGTTCAGGCAAAACTCCTTCTCCGGCGTAAACCGGCTGTCTTCCATGAAATAGGTCCCGTTTTTGAAATGGATCCGGTCCTCCTGGATCGGAAGCTCCGGACAGTACGCCGCAAGCTTCAGGGCGTTAAGGTACTTCTCCACATTTTTCGCCACATTGTTTTTCACATAAGGGCGGATATACTGCAGGATCTCGCTCTGCACCGCCGCGTCGCTGAGCAGGCCGTCAATGTCATAGAGCCGGTCATGAATGCAGCGCATCGGATGCTTATACAGCACATATTCGCTGAAAGCGATCTCGTCCACGCTGCTCCCGTCGAACCAGTCAGGCGGCGCGGCCTGCCCAAAGGCCGCCATCGTCTCCTCCAGCGCTTCCAGCTTTTCCGCCGGAATCTTCTTCAAGGATTCGCTCATATTCCTTCACCTTCTCTCTGTATCCATTCATCAGGTCGATCTTCTCCTCCAACGTGCCGGTCAGCATCGTGTCCATCAGGTACTCCACCAGTGTCATGTCCCGCAGGGAGTCGGTAAAACGCCGACCCCATTCCTCCTCCGGAGTCTTCGGCGCGTCCTCCTCCCGCCACCTGCAAAGCAGATGGTAATAATCCGTCAGGATACGGAAGAAGCGCCGCTCCGTCTCCGCGAAACGGTACTCCGGGGAAAACTTCCTGGCTTTCTTTTTCCTGCCTTTTTCATTGCTCTTTCCGTCCGGTTCGGACATCCTGCCATCGTCATAAGAAACGCCGAAATCCGAGGCCAGCTTCACAGCCGCCTCCTTCTTCCCGATCCCAAAGAGCTGTGCCGTAAAATCGATCACATCGCCATCCGCACCGCAGCCGAAGCAGTGATACCGCTGATCCAGCTTCAGGCTCGGCGTGTGGTCATCGTGAAACGGGCAGCACGCCATCCCGTTCCGATTAACTTTGATTCCATATGCTTCCGCCGCCTTCCTCGTGCTGACGGATTCCTTCACCGCTTGAAATACGTTCATGCCATTTCCTTTCCGACAAAGGGGTCCCCGTTTCGGAGATGCCTTTGCCTGTTACCCCTGT
>Ga0256404_1009933_pt1 | contig 13389 bp, 11 predicted proteins | sample RumenRJG_01DNA_FD_185990 | JGI IMG/M metagenome (GOLD analysis project Ga0256404, IMG submission 185990) | Bovine rumen microbial communities from Lethbridge, Alberta, Canada - RJG_01 | ecosystem: Host-associated > Mammals > Digestive system > Stomach > Rumen | place: Canada: Alberta | collected...
CTGGTGGAGGTGGAGGGAGTCGAACCCTCGTCCGAACATATTGCCATACAACTTTCTCCGAGCGCAGACAGCATACTTTGTTTCGCTCTGACAATGCCTGCCGACCGGCCTTGCCATCGCTAGTTCGTAAGATTTAATCCGGGGCTACGAACCTTACTCTCGGACGATCCCGCTAAGTGACGTCCTTACCGCTCCTGCGGGAGCCGGAGCAGCAGGACGGGTTGCTTAAATTAAGCAGCCAGTGCTAATTCGTTATCTGCGTTTAAGTTTAAACGTCCACCGTTTAACGTGCTGATGGAACCACGGCTCGCTTATCGTACACCACCTATACCCGTCGAAGCCTTTACACCCCCGGTTAGGAATTTGAGGAAAACAACTTGATCAGAATGCGCAGGATAAATTTCTTCCAGATAAGGCGGAGGAGTGAGACGTAGCGGGGCTACGTCAAACGACGACAACGAAATCTGGAAAAATTTAGACAAGCATAATGGAAAAGTTGTTGACGAAAATTCCGTTTAGGCCCCTGCTTAAAGCAGGAAAGAGTAACAGCTGAACGCCGGCTTATCATCCGATACGTCGCGCTGTCAGAACAGGTTGCAAGGCAACACTGTCTCCGCAGATTTTGTGCAGGATGATTATAGCATAATTTAAATAAAAAATCAACAATAAAAGATTTCTGCGTCTGTCAGAACTTTTTTCTTAACACATCCACACAGCTTAACCTGCCGCCCTGTATCGCCATCGGGCAAGTAAAAAAATGCCGTTACTTTTTACGTATCACTTTGTGTCCCCTGTTGAAACCTGCTAATGATTTCTTTCTCACAACTATGTAATGTGAAATTAGCTCCCCTTATTCCCCATTTTGGAAGCGACTTTCTGCTTGCCCATAAAGTCCTTTTAAAATACTTGCGCATACAAATTTATGACCAGACCCGCGTTCGCTGTCACCAATCACCATGCACTATCTGTATCTGCAGTCCAAAAGGTGGTCGTTAACCATTCCGATCGACTGCATGAAAGAGTATGTAATGACAGGTCCAACAAAAGCCATTCCCAATTTCCTGAAATCTTTACTCATCTTTCCTGAAATCTCCGTCTCGGCAGGAATTTCAGAACTTTTTGCCCAGTGTCCCACTATTTGTTTCCCATCCGTATAGGACCATACAAATTTATCAAAGCTTCCGTACTGTTCAATCACTTTCATAACCACAATTGCGTTCTTACGGACACTGAAGATTTTATTTTTGTTTCTGATCAACGCTGCATTCTCTAAAAGACTATAAAGATACTCGTCGGTCAAAGATGCGCATTTTGCTATATCAAAATCAAAGAATGCTTTTTTATACGCCTGCCGTTTGTTGATTATCGTCCTCCAGGATAACCCGACGCTTTGCCCTTCCAGACAGAGCATTTCAAAAATATGCCTGTCATCGTGTGAAATTTTGCACCACTCATGATCATGGTATTCCGTTAATAACGGATCCTTTATTGCCCATAATCTGCAATCGCTTTCTTTTTCCAAAAGATTGTCAGGTTTCATTTACTGTGCTCCGGCACAACGGCAAAAAATGTCAGGTCTTCCGTTCCGTCATTTATTACCGTATGTATAGAACCTTCCGGACAGTAACAGGCCACGCCGGAAATGAGTTCTTCCTTTTTCCCATCGCAGATAACACAGCCTTTGCCGGACAGACCGTAAATAATTTCACTGCTGCCTTCATGTTTATGTTCTCCTACCGTAGCGCCCGGAACTAACCGACCCAGCAAGATTTTATTGTTTGCATCGACATACATCTTTGCGTTCAATTCTTTTTCTCCGCCTTTAAAATGCGGCAACGCCTTTTCTTCCATCGTCTTAAAATCAAAACGCATGACGACCCCTCCGTTCCATACTGTTTTACCGTCAATTAACTGTAAAAAATTTTATCGTTTCCACCACAATTTTATCCGACAAACAGCCCTTCGATATGGAACGGCCTTTCATGCCACTCCATGTCTGATCTCATCGCACGTCACCTTTACGCAAAAACATCTCTTGCAGTTCCACCTCCGGGTGCCGGTACTGGTTTTCCTTCTTGATCGCATGGCCGTTTACCATCATTCCCCCCTGTGGGCAGGTATGGACACAGGCCATGCAAAAAGCACAATGGTCGCCAACGACGGCCATCCCGTTCTTCATATCCAGATTGTGCGACGGGCATATTCTGATACAAAGCCCGCAGCCAACACAGGCATTCTTGTCAACTGATACTTTAAATCGCTTCATCCCGATGCTTTTTACAAGATCGCTGGAAAGGATGCTCCCCATGATGGATGATTTTGTCATAGAATAATCGATTTGTTTCTGTTCCACGGCCCGTGCTACTTCCCGAACCAGGTCATTTTCCCCGTCCAGCTTATGATAATCATAACTTACATTCTTCTTCCATGTTGCCGTGCTGTTTGCAATCATAAAAGATACCTTGCCGTATTTCAGATCGCAGCCCCGGCTCTTCAATATCTCACGCAGGTGGCACAACGAATTCCCATAGGAACCGCCACAGGTAGCCACTCCATAAAAATAAGTGTATTGACTCAGTTTCACAGTTTTAAAGAACTCTTCTACCGGCTTTGGCACATCGCCATAATACACCGGGAATACAATACCGATGCGATCTTCCTTTTCCAAATCATAACTGTCCGGATTTTCCGCTAACCGAATTAGCGGAACAGCTTCGTCCCCAATGGCGGCCGCCAGTTTCTTTGCGACACTGTAAGAATTACCTGTTCCTGAAAAATAGATGATCATAACATATTTCCCTCTATGAACCTGTTGTTTTTTCCTTTAAAGCCCTCCATTTATTTTCCGCCACCGCAAGGACCTCTGCCGGCGGATTTAACTGTAGAGACCGACGGACTTTATTTTCCCAACATCAGCTTCCGGATCTCTTTGTAGTATTCACGCTGCTTTTTATCCAGTTCATCCTGAGAACCCATGGACAGGTCCCACTTTATCCATGACCAGGGTTCCCCATAGGTTACGGTAAGGGTAACGGTTGGAGCATCCAGGGCGATCAGATCCGTTTCCGGGAAAAGGGGCCAGGTATCAACCGCATACTTGCGGCCCAATGCTTCCATTTCGTCCAGCGACCTGGCATCCACAGTCTTCTTCTCCGTTTTTTCCGGGGCATTGTTCCATTGCTTAGCGCTGCTTTCGTACAAGGCATCCCGGTCGGTAATCCGTTTCAGCTCCACATGGCGATGGCCGCCGTCCATACCGCCTCCGCTGCTGTACCGGCATGCCATGACACGGCCCAGCTGCACGCTGCCATCGTAAAGCTTCTGCCCTTTCTCCTTGGCCAGCTTTTCCATAAAGGCCGCCAGCTTCGCCTCGGTTTCAACCCGCCGGAAGGGGCCGTCCTTGCTGGGACGGTTCACCGTAACGTGTTTGCCGTTGTTATATTCCACGTAAAGAAGGCGCAAGGGTTTTACTTCTTCCGCTTTTGCCGTTGCCGCGGCCGCCGTTACGCCTTCTGCCTGCAGCATGGCATCCAATTCTGCCAACATCCCTTCATCGGCGGTAAAGCTGCAGCCCCGGGGAAAGATCCGTTCCCCTTTTTTCGGCGCGTCGGTGACGGGCTTCATGCCTACAAAGCCGGAATCAGTTGGCGCGTCGTAGTCTTTTCGTTTCAACGTGCGCATGGTGCAACGGATTATTTCCCCGTCCCGGTTCATCACCAGCTCATAGCTGCACTTGTTGTAATAAAAGGAAATTTCGCTTTTCCGGATCCGGCTGGGAACAAAAGACGCTTCCGGCTTCTGCGCCGGCGCCGGTTTTTCTTCCGCCTTGCCGCACCCGGGCAGGGCAAACAGGCTGCAGCACAGTAAAAAGATACCGAACTTCCAAATTTGCATGGCACACCTCCCCTTTTGTGATAAACCAAAAGGTTTCCCCATTTTATTTGCAAAATTTTCAGGACAGCAGACGTTTTCTCTGTTGGAAGAACCGCCGCTTCACAGCTTTTGATCTCACATCCGCTTTCGTCTCGTCAAGTCATTTCTTCTATATACTAATTATAGCAATATTATATGAAAAAAACTACTGAAAATGATGCCGCCGGCGCTTTTTTATGATATAATTTTTACCGTAAATTATTTTACGCAATTTGTTTTATACTTTGCCTGCCCATCGATTCGTAATTTGTTTTGCGTTTTATTTTTCAAAACAAAATCCACAACGACAAGGACGCAGCATTTTTACTTTTATTTTTTCGCCGCCCCACAGCGGCAGACAGGAGACTTTTATGAAAACCATTGGTATTATGGGGGGCATGGGCCCCATGGCAACCGTTGACCTGATGCAAAAGGTCATCGTGGCTACAAAAGCAATTAAAGACCAAGAGCATATCCATACGGTCATCGACAATAACACCAACATCCCGGATCGTTCCGAATGCATTTTCGGGAAAGGCCCCAGCCCCGTGCCGGAAATGGTAAAATCGGCGGAACGCCTGACCGCCATGGGGGCCGACGTGATCATCATCGGCTGCAACACGGCCCACTATTTCCTGCCGGAAGTGCAGAAACAGGTAAAGACTCCCTTTATCAACATGATTGAAGAGACGGCGGCCTTCTGCAAGGAAGAAGGCTATCACACCCTGGGCCTGCTGGCGTCCGCGGGAACCTGCGCCTCGGGAATCTACAAAAAAGCTTTTGAAAAGCTGGGCATGGAACTGCTGCACCCGGAAGAAAAGGAACAGGAGATCATTCACGAAATGATCTACGACGGGGTGAAGGCCACCAATTACAACTACGATGCCTCTGCCGCCCAGGCCGTACTGAAAGCCATGGAACAGCGGGGCGTGGAAGCTTTTATTTTAGGCTGCACGGAAGTGCCGGTGGCCGTACAGATGTATGACCTGCAGGGCTGCTTCGTTGACGCAACGGAAGTGCTGGCGGAAAAAGCCGTAGCCTGGGCCGGCGGCGAAGTTAACAGCAGCCTGCCCCGGAAAAGCAAGTAACTTCGGAATATTTTGCAGTCAAACATCGCCGCTGCAGGCAATTGCCTGCCAATGTCATGCTGCGGCGATTTCCGTCATGTTAAGGTAGTTTATCATGGATGCTTACACCCAATATTTTATCATCTGCCCCCTGCTGTTTTTAGGAGGCTTTGTGGACTCCATCGCCGGAGGCGGCGGCCTCATTACCCTGCCCGCCTATCTGCTGGCAGGCCTCCCTCCCCATCTGGCCCTGGGCACCAACAAGTTCAGCTCCGCCATGGGCACCACCATTTCCACCGCCCGGCTGGCCCTGAACGGGTTCATCAAACTGCGCCCTGCCCTCATCTGTATCGCCGGAGCTTTTATCGGTTCCTCTATCGGATCCCGCCTGGCCCTCCTCATCAGCGATGAAATTTTCAACAAGCTGCTGATTATCGTGCTGCCCATCGCCGCCTTTTACGTAATGCGCAACAAAGGGTTAAGCCAGGACCCGGAAAGTTACGTGGATAAAACCGACAGCAGAACGCCCCTGCGGATTGCGGTCATCGCGTTTTTCATCGGCGGCTACGACGGCTTTTACGGGCCCGGCGCCGGCACCTTCTTGCTGCTGGCCCTGACAGGCTGGGCCGCGTTGGACGTGCGCAACGCCGCGGGCCTGACGAAAGCCGCCAACCTGACCTCCAACATCGCCGCCCTCATCACCTTTATCCTCAGCGGCAACGTAGATTACCAGCTGGGGCTGGCCGGGGCCGTCTGCAACATTGCGGGGGCTTACATCGGCGCCGGCATGGTCCTGACCAAAGCCAATAAAATTGTGAAGCCCCTGATCATTGTGGTACTGGCATTACTGTTTATCAAAATCATAACAAAATAAATTTTTTCGATACAGGCCGCCTTTCCTGTTCTTCAGGGAAGGCGTATTTTTTTACCGGCCTTACCGTTGATTCCGCTAATTTATATTAATAAAACATATATTCTTATTGATAATAAATCTTATAAATGATAAAATAAGGTAGCGGCATAAACAGGCAGAATCTCTTCAGCAGCACCTGCCTCCGCGTATGGGGCAACAGGAATAAATGGAACGCTGATGGAATCGGATTTTTATAATGCTATCAACACAATCAACTAACGAAAAAGCTTTTCAGCTTGGGAGGTTAACATGGCAGAACGGAGAATCACATACGACAACGAACTGGAGATCATGATCGAAGATTATCTGGCCAATCCGCTGGAAGCGGAACTGGAACGGGTCATTGAGGGGCTGACGGAAGAAGAACAGGCAGAACGGAAAGCCAACGTGCAGCAGGTACTGGAAGGCCGGGAAAAATTTGAGATACCCAGCGCCCAGGTGCTCCACAACATCATGGAAGTGTGGCGGGCCTTCCGCCCATCCGTTTACAAAAAATTAAAACGCATGGAAAGCATGCCCCTGGAAGCGGAACGCCTGTTGCAGGAACAGGGACGCATTAAATCCAAGCTTCCATACAACCGGGAGACCACCGACATGTTTGCCATGGTTGGCAAAGACGAAGACCCTCTGAATGAGTATCCGGATTATTAACATATTAGCAAAACAAAAAAACTGTACAGTATTTGAAACCTTGCACGCTATTATTATACTTAAAGTTAAAACCCCTGCCCGCAGTACAACGGACAGGGGTTCATTTATTGCACAGCAGCCAAGGCGGTAGCCGCTGTGAAACGCCTTTTTATACGCCGGGCCTAAAGCCGGCAAAATTTTTGCAAAAACTTTAGCAACTGACCGGCAGGAAGTGATCAGGTTTCCTGCCCTTCTTTTTTCGCGCCATTGCGCGTCGTGTTTCTTTACAGCTTGCCGCTCTCGTAATGCTTGGCAGCCGCACGGTCCATATCAAAGCAGCGGATCAGCTCGGTAACGGCCTGGCTGGGAGAGATCAGCCCGTTGACCACGGAATGTTCAACCAGCGGGATACGTCCTTTGATCATGGGATCGTTAAAGAACAGGTTATGCAGGTGTTCGTCGATCATGCCGCGTACCCAGGACAACAGCTGGGCTTTGCGGCGCTTCTGGAACACGCCGGACTCTTTCGTTTCTTTTTCAAACTTCCGCATCACGGCCCACAGTTCGGGCAAACCGTCGTGGGTCAGGGCAGAGCATTTATAAGCATGGGTCTTCCACCCTTCCGTAGCCGGACGGATGAATTCCACCATACGTTCGTATTCGCCCTGGGTCACGGTAGCCCGGGCCAGGTTCTCGCCATCGGCTTTATTGACCACAATGGCGTCTGCCAGTTCCATAATACCTTTTTTGATTCCCTGCAGGTCGTCCCCTGCACCGGTGAGTACTACCAGCATAAAGAAGTCAACCATGTTGCGGACCGTGGTTTCTGACTGGCCTACGCCTACGGTTTCCACCAAAATCACGTCATACCCGGCCGCTTCACAGAGCATCATAGTCTCCCGGCTTTTGCGGGCCACACCGCCCAGCGTACCGCCGGAAGGAGTGGGACGGATAAAGCAGTTCGGTTCCCGGGACAGGTTCTGCATACGGGTCTTATCGCCCAAAATAGAACCGCCAGTCAGAGGGCTGGTAGGATCGACGGCCAGTACGGCAACTTTATAGCCCATACTGCACAGCAGCTGGCCAAAGGCTTCAATAAAGGTACTCTTGCCCGCGCCGGGTACGCCGGTGATACCGATGCGCAGCGCCTTGCCCGTTTTAGGCAGCAGACCCTGCAATACCCGCTGGGCTTTGTCAAAATCTTTGGGAGCGTTACTCTCGATCAGGGTAATCGCTTTGGATAACATCACGCGATTGCCTTCGCCTACGCCCTTAATGATTTCGTCAATGGTGGGTTTCCTGCGCAACGGAACCCGGCGGACGGCATTGGGGTCATAGACTTTTTCTTCCGAGTTTGCATTGACTTTCGTATCAATGCCACCCATTACGGAACAGGCAAAGTTTTCATTTGCTTCTTCTGGCACCCAGCTGGGGTGCAGATCCGATTTTGGAATTTCAGGCATGATTATCATCTCAACTTTCCTATATATGTTCCGCCTTTTATGCAACGGCCCATATATATGAAATTAACCAGTCGGCAGCCCCTGGGGCCTGCCTCCCGGATTTCCCTGTAAAAGAAATGGGCTGTCTGCCCCTGTTACGGTAACAGGGGCAGGCACGCGCCAAATTTTTTACATGTAATGAATCATCAGTTAAGTTCTTCCGCTTATTCCTGAGCAGCTTCCTCTTTTGCACGGTCTACTAACATCTGCAGCAGTTTGATGCAGCACTTCGGAATGTTGGTACCAGGTCCGAAGATGGCGGCTGCGCCATGATCATACAGATAATCGTAATCCTGTGCGGGGATAACGCCGCCGATGGTTACCAGAATATCTTCACGGCCGCGTTTGGCCAGCTCTTCTACCAGGGCCGGCAGCAGGGTCTTGTGACCTGCAGCCAGGGAGGAGAAGCCGACCATGTGAACGTCGTTGTCCACTGCGTCCTGTGCAGTTTCTTCCGGAGTCTGGAACAGAGGCCCTACGTCAACGTCCCAGCCCATATCAGCGAAGGAGGTCGCCAGAACTTTCTGTCCGCGGTCATGACCGTCCTGACCCATCTTAGCCAGGAAGATACGAGGCCGGCGGCCTTCCAGTTTTTCAAATTCTTTCGCCAGTGCATTGGCTTTTTCCATATCGTCGTTGCCGCTGAATTCGCTGCTGTATACGCCGGATACGGTGTGGATAACAGCATTGAAACGACCGGAAACTTTTTCGATAGCGTCGGAAATTTCGCCCAGGGATGCACGATCGCGTGCAGCCTGTACGGCGCATTCCAGCAGGTTGCCGTTTTCGCGGCTTTCCGCTGCTGCAGTCAGGGCTGCCAGGTCGCGGGCAACCGCTTCCGGATTCCGTTCCGCACGGAGTTTTTCCAGACGTTTGATCTGGGCGTTACGAACGGCGGTGTTATCGATGGACAGTACGTTCAGCGGATCTTCTTTGGCCAGACGGTATTTGTTCAGGCCAACGATGGTTTCTTTACCGCTGTCGATGTCTGCCTGACGACGGGCCGCGCATTCTTCGATACGCATCTTCGGCAGGCCGGTAGCAATAGCTTTGGCCATACCGCCCAGGGATTCAACTTCCTGGATATGAGCCCAGGCACGGCGGATGATCTCGTTGGTGAGGTATTCCAGATAGTAGGAACCGCCCCAGGGATCGATGATCTTGCAGACTTTGGTTTCGTCCTGGATGTACAGCTGGGTGTTACGGGCCAGACGTGCGGAGAAGTCGGTAGGCAGTGCGATAGCTTCGTCCAGCGCGTTGGTGTGCAGGGACTGGGTGTGGCCCAGAGCTGCGGACATAGCTTCCATACAGGTACGGGAAATGTTGTTGAAAGGATCCTGTTCGGTCAGGGACCAGCCGGAAGTCTGGGAGTGGGTACGCAGTGCCATGGATTTCGGATTCTGGGCGCCGAAGCTCTTCAGGATCTTAGCCCACAGTACACGGGCCGCACGCATCTTGGCTACTTCCATGAAGTAGTTCTTGCCCATATCCCAGAAGAAGGACAGACGTTTTGCGAAGGCGTCTACTTTCAGGCCTGCTTTTTCACCGGTACGGATATATTCCATGCCGTCTGCCAGAGTGTAACCTAATTCCAGATCGCAGGTAGCGCCGCATTCCTGAATGTGGTAACCGGAAATGGAGATAGAGTTGAACTTCGGCATGTAGTTGGTGGTGTATTCGAAAATATCACCGATGATACGCATGGACATATCAGGCGGATAGATGTAAGTGTTACGAACCATGAATTCCTTCAGAATATCGTTCTGAATGGTACCGGCCATGATCTTCTTATCTACGCCCTGTTCTTCACCGGATACGATGAAGAAGGACAGAATCGGAAGTACGGCGCCGTTCATGGTCATGGATACGGACATCTGGTCCAGAGGAATTCCGGAGAACAGGATGTTCATATCTAACATGGAGCAAACGGATACGCCTGCTTTACCAACGTCGCCTACAACACGGGGGTTATCCGCATCGTAGCCGCGGTGCGTCGGCAGGTCGAATGCGATGGACAGACCTTTCTGACCTGCGGCCAGGTTGCGGCGGTAGAAAGCATTGGATTCTTCTGCAGTGGAGAAACCAGCATACTGGCGTACCGTCCAGGGACGGAATACGTACATGGTGGAGTACGGTCCACGCAGGAACGGAGGAATACCGCTCATGAAATCCAAATGGTTGCAGGATGCGTAAATATCCTGGGTATACAGAGGATCAACCGGGATACGTTCCAAGGTGGTGCCTTTCAGAGCGTCCCAGTTTTCACCGGTTTTCTTCTCCAGGCCTTTCTTCCATTCCTCATAAGAACAATGGGGATGTTCAGGAAAGGCGATCTTGGTGAAATCAGGATTCAGATTAGCCATTATTCAATCATCCCCTTCCTCTTTTGTAAGTCTTTCAGAATTTCGAAGCAGTTTGCGGATACGCTGATGAAGTCGTCCACACCTGCATCCAGATAGGTCTGTTTCATATCTTTGGCAGGAGCGCCGGCCAGGAACAGTTTCATGTTCGGGTTGGCTTTCTTCAGCAGCGGGGCAATAGCCGGAACGTCTTCCGGATAGGTAGCGTCGGTGGAGCAGATTACTGCGCAGTCATAGGGAGTACCTGCTTCGTCGATGCCGGCTTTCAGGGCAGCGGCAGCCTTTTCCCAACGGGAACCCGGTTTGCCTTCGTCATCCTGGAAACCGTTGTTCAGATGAACGTTGAATTCGCCAACCTGCAGGAAGCTGGTGGAGAAGTCGGCACGGGCTTTATGCTGGGGAATCGGTCCCATGTTGGCCAGGAATACTTCCACATTCTTGCCGGTCTTGGCAATGTAAGCTTCGGTATCTCTGCGCAGGGCTTCGAATTTTTCCGTCCAGTGATGCTCGGCAATCGCTTCCACAGTTACGTCGCCTGCGGCCTTGCAGGCAGCTTTTGCCACCTGGCCGATCGTTGCGCCTGCAGCGAATGCTTCGGCTTCTGCGTCAACCAGAGCGTCGGCAGCGGCAGCTTTAACGGCAGCCAGTTTTGCTTCGGCTTCTTTCGCGTCAACGTCAGCTTCATATTTGTCGACAGCAGCCACCAGGATCTTTTTGATTTCTTCCGTATTTTCCGGACGGGGATCCAGGGGTTCTTCTGTCATGTTAGGATACATGTTTACGCCAACGGCGCGGTCTTTGCGCAGTTCCAGGTTCTTCAGGCGGCTTGCCAGCACTTCGGCAATGGCCTTCTGGATGCTTCCGTCTTTCAATGCGGCAATGATACCGCCGGCAGCTTCCACTTCCTGGAATTTAGCCCAGATCTTTTCGGTGATCTGCTTGGTCAGCGCTTCTACAGCCCAGGAACCGCCAGCCGGATCGATAGGAGCCAGCATGCCGAATTCTTCCTGCAGCATGATATGGACGTTGCGGGCAATACGACGGGAGAAGGTGTCGCCTTTGCGGATCAGTTCGTCGAAGGGTTCGTTTTCGTAGGTGTTTACACCGCCAACTACACTGGAGAAAGACTGGGTGCAGTTACGCAGCATGTTAACATACGGGTCGATAACGGTCTTGGTAAAGGAAGCCGGGCGGCCGTGTACGAAAGAAGCGCGGTCCGCTTCTTCCGCGCCGAACTCTTTCATGATGTTAGCCCAGATCTGACGGGCTGCGCGCAGTTTTGCGATTTCCATGAAGAAGTTAGCGCCCTGGTTGAATTCAAAAGCGATAGCCTGGGAAATTTCATGGATGTCCAGACCCCGTTTCAGCATCTGGCGTACGTATTCAACCGCTACTGCATAAGTATAGGCAACTTCCTGTACGCTTTCAGCCCCGCCCAGGGAGAAAACAGTGCTGCGAACCAGGATGGTACGCAGGCCAGGAGCATTTTTAGCCGCCCATTTGATAACAGCAGCCATCTGGTCGTACAGTTCGTCCAGAGATTCCGCGGTCTTGCCGTTCTTAACCAGTTCGCCGATGGGGTCGGCGCCTACGATGCCATGGAGTTTTTCAATCTTTTTGCCGGCAGCTTTCAGGGCTGCAACAGTCATAGCCAGCAGACGGGTGGAACTTTCTCCTGTATACAGCATAAAGGGGAATTTTTCCAGATCCAGTCCTGCCAGTAAGGTATGCATGTCTTCCACGGTGGTAAGGCTTACGCCTTTGTCGCCGGGTTTGGCAGCATCTTTTACGTCTACGCCTGCCAGGGTAGCACTGTCCACACGTACATGGTATACAGTGCTGCCTTTGGAAATTTCAAATTTCAGCAGCTCGTTGTTTTCCTGCGGTTCGGTGAGATCGCATGCCTGCGCGATACCCCAGGGTTCGTGTACGTATCCGTTTACCGTGCTGCCGCGCAGGAAGTCACCCATGCCCGGATAATCATCCGTGGGAAGGATGTCTTTCCATTTACGCAGCGTGTAAATGGGGTCGAAGGTAATACCTTCATAGTTTTTGGTGTACATCAGCTTGTCAAAAGGCTTGCCTTTTAACAATTCGTTACAGGCCGCCACCCATTCTTCGGGAGTGGGAACTGTAAACTCATCAAACTTAACTTCCGGATAAGTTGCGTTCTGCTCGGACTTATGCAGAAGTTCTTCCAATTCCTTGTCAGTCAACGGCTTGGAGTTGGACGGCTCGACGTTGGTTTGTTCAGCCATAAACAATTTACCTCCTCATACTAGAATATTGATTCTCCTTCCGGGAAATGCGCCCGGTCGCTGAATCTATGTAAAACCGTCCGATGCCGGACGGATGTTACCTAAGAAAAACATACGAATGAAAAATCAGTTTTTCATTTTGCAAAATGTTTTCAAAAAAAACATCCAAATAATTCGTAGACAAAATTTTGCAAAATAAAAAAGCCCGTCGTCTGAGAGTCAATCACCGCGAAAAAGGAAAAAACCTTTTGCCCTATCAGGACATTTCCAAAAAGTTCCGATGCAACCTGCGCCCCTGCCCTGTCTTCCCCTGAAGTTCTTCCGGATTCGTGCGCGGTAACGTCGGCTTTCACCGGACGCTACCCCGCATACGAATGAGGAAGGTTTGAGAATGGCAAATCATTATATGACGGTTGTCCAGGCCGTATATAAACAAAATAAAAAACGTCTTTTCTTTTACGAAAAGACGGTCAGAAGGCAGCTGCGTCAAAACAAATCCGCAGTCATCTCCTCCCCGTCGCTCGCGGGTCAGAAAGTGAATCCAGTACAGGCAGTTCTTCTGGCTCGGGTTCGCAGCTCGCTTCGCCTTCCCAAAACATAACGTTTCAGTGACATCCTGAAGTTCGCTCCCCCTTACAGCGGCGGGACCGCGCCGGTATTTCACCGGACTTCTCTGTTAGGCCCTTTCGGGCACCTTTACTGTACAATATTAACTTTTATGTTATAATGAAACGAACCAACTGAATA
>Ga0256404_1009934_pt1 | contig 13388 bp, 12 predicted proteins | sample RumenRJG_01DNA_FD_185990 | JGI IMG/M metagenome (GOLD analysis project Ga0256404, IMG submission 185990) | Bovine rumen microbial communities from Lethbridge, Alberta, Canada - RJG_01 | ecosystem: Host-associated > Mammals > Digestive system > Stomach > Rumen | place: Canada: Alberta | collected...
TGGTATAAATATCGTATTACAAAATATTAAATTTAGTTTTAACAATTACAAAATCAATCTAATACAATGTAATTTATGTATAGCATATAATATTTATTTATCTTTGTAAAGAGCTTTTTGTGGCTTACATCCCCACAGCAAGCTGTGGGGCTTTCGCCACTGTGTTATAACAAAGGCGTGCACTCATTACAAATGCAATTTTCTGATTATTGGAAGATAGGCATCGGTCTGCAAAATGTAGACAACCTAAACTGTTCTAATTACTTAATTGCAATAGCAAACCAACAAATTCAAGAAAAGCTTACAATTGATGATGCTTTAAAACAGATTTATTTGCACTACCAAGATGATAGTAAAGACAACTATCAAAAAGAAGCTGATATTGTAGCTTCAAGAATTGTAAAGCTTTTAAGTGAGGAGAATTTTGAGTTTGAGATTAAAGAACTCTTATCCATCCATAAAGCTTTATTTGAAGGCATACTTGCCCGCAATGAAGCAGGAGCCTTTCGAGAATTTAATCTTGCTAAAAAAGAGCCTATTCTAAATGGAGATACAGTCATTTATGGTAGAGCTGATGGAATTTTAGATTATCTTGAATATGATTTTAAAAGAGAAAGTGAATTTAACTATCAAGGTGTTGCAAATGATGAAGTTGTAGATCATATTGCAGGCTTTATCTCAAATATATGGCAAATCCATCCATTTACAGAAGGTAACACCAGAACCATAGCTATTTTTACTATCAAATATCTTAAGATGTTAGGCATTAAGCCTTGTAGCACTCCTTTTTATCAAAGCTCACAGTATTTTCGTGATGCTTTAGTTAGAGCAAATTATCAGAACCTTCCAAAAGAGATTTATCACACTGAAGAGTATTTAAAGCGTTTTTAGCTAATTGCTATCTTGTAAAAGACTACGTTTTAGACAACTTGCAACTTAAGATCTAGACTCAAGAGGAGCAAAGCTCCTCTTTAAAAAACTACGCATTTCTAATGATCCAAAGACCTCCACGAGTGTGACCTTCAAAGCATAAACGACGTTTTTCTTTTAGTCTTTGTACACACATTTTAACTGAGTACAAAGAAGTACCAAGTTCAACTGATAGCTTCTTTAAGCTAATCTTAGGCTCTTCAGCAATTAAGGCAAGTACTTGCTGCTCTTGCTCATCTTTATTGTAGGACAAATTATGTTTTACAACTTTTTTAATTTTTAAAGTCACACGACCTATCTGAAGATCTTCTGTTAATAAAGGCTCTTGATAGCCATACTTTTTGCAAGCCTCAACAATTAGTGGAAAACCTGAGCCTAATCTTTCACAAAAGCCGATTGCTCTAAACATTGAAAACAAGGTTGGATTTCTTGGACTTGAGATACCACCTTCATAAATTCTATCTATTGGCAAACGCAAAGTACCACTATTCTCAAAACTAAAACCGTCATCAAATTTAGTGATAACAATCGTTGGCAAAACACCTTGATAGTCAGCATGAACTACAGCATTAACAAATGCCTCTCTAATGGCATTTTTAAGCATTAGGTTATCAACTCTTATCATATTCACTATCTCATTGCGATTTTGAAGATCTGAGGTTAATTTTGGAACCACTTTACTTACAAAGTTAAAGATATTGCCTTGCTCAAGCTCATCAACTGAGAGCCTATCATTCCATCGGATACCAATCTCTGGAGTTGTTTTATCAATGTAATCCATAAAGAAACCACCAATGTTTTCAACAATGGCATTATGGTTACCAAACATCAATAAACCTGCTAGAGTTGGACCTTCATTTGTATCTGTAACTTTATAAGCACCAATATTTTTTAAAAAGCTCTTATCGTCAATCTCACTCCAAGCGTGCTTATCATGGCTTGTATTAAATAATTGTCGATATCGCTTTATAGATTCACTTTCTAAATCATTTATCGACAAGCCTGGATAAAAGAGCTTTCTATCTCTTGGTTCTTCGACCTGATCTCTAAACATGGCTTTAATTTCATTTTCGATACAATGATAGTCACCAGAGCCATTTCTCCTATATGTGCCTTTAATAGGATTGTCACCAACATAGACAGGCTTTTGAGTACAATCAGCACGTGGCACCTCAATAATCACCACAGTTTTATCATCAATTGTTAAAGGATAAACATTGCTATCGACTAAGAGGTTAACGTTTACCTTAGCGCTGTTGATGGTATTCCAAAAGTCGTCGATAATTTTGGCAGGATCATCAACACCAACAATTGAGAATTTCTCTTTTGAATTTTTTTCAGGCTTCTCTTTAACGCCCAATACCATCACTCCACCGTTGGTATTAGCAAAAGCACTATAAGTCTCGTAAATTGAACGAGGGACCGATACTTTAGCTTCCTTACATTCTAGAGAGACACTCTCTCCTTTTGATAGTAATTGATAAAGTCCACTAATTGTTAACATAGCAACCTTTAATGATTTAAAATAAATTGATTCTAATTGTTACTATTGTAACCAATTTTAATACTTTTATGCTGATTTATTTTATCTTTATGTTGTATTAGGTCTATTTAAGTTGTTATTAAGTTTATATAGAACTAAAACGACTTTGCGATAACAAAGCCTTTTAAGCCTTTAAGACGGGTAACTTTAAGCACTTAACAAGCTTAATATACATGATCTTAAGCTTTTAATTTGCTTAAGACCTACAGTTTAAATTTAGATTAAGTTTAATTAGGTTGTTTTAGGTCGATGAGATTATGGTTTGCTAATGCTCTACTTCCAAGGTGCAAAGCCATTATTAGAGGCAATCTGAAGTAAAGGTGACAAGGTGCTATCTAATGCCTTTACAAAGTCGTGATTTGAGTAGGCTAAAACCTTTTTAAATTGACCTTGCCCTAAATTGCTGTATTCACCAATAAAGTCTTTATTAAGCAAAAGTTTTCCTGTCTTTACGTTTTGTAGGATATCAAAGTGAAGTAAAGCAAGTTTCTCAATCAAATCATGTGGTGGTAAGAGATTAGACTTTTGAGAATTGGTTGTAGTATCAATTGGCGCTAGATTGTAAATGAGATCATTTAGCATAAAAGACCATGGTATAAAATGATCAACCGCGTAGTCATTTGGCGTTAACACTACACCTGAATAGATTGATTCTATCTTATCGCCGTGGAGCTTAAAGTAGCTGTTAAATAGCTCTTTTTGAGCCTTTAAAGAGCTGCGCTCAGTATCTTTAATTAGCTTTTGGGCAATATTAGGCACACCTTGATTGCGCTTTTCTAAAAACAAAGTTAAATGATAGTAAGCATAGCTTTTGATAATAGAGCTATAAGTACAAAAGTAGCTTATATAATCCTGATTTAGCTTAAGGTAAGAGTTTTGACCACACTTATAGAGTAAATATGGACCTTGATTGTTTAAAGCATTAGAAAAGAATTCTTGGTAGGTAGCAGCGGTGGCTCTTGAGTTAAACTTAAGCGTTGGTGTTTTTATATACCAAGGACTTAAAAAACGCTCAGGTACGTAAACTAACAGAGCATTGACGATTTTGCTAACTTTATTTTGTACTTCTTTTTGTGTTAAGGCTGCTTTTACTTGCTGTTTAAAATCGTTTGGACTGATGGTAATAGGAAGCTTTAAAAGGGTTACCAGTTTTTGCACGCCTTGTGACAATTTGTCATTAAAACCAAAGTTTAATTTAAAGTAAACTGTTGGGTAAAAGGCTAGCGACAACATGTTAATGGCAAGATCAGTAAGTAAGATCTCATCTGTTAAAGACTTATTAGTCTTTTGTCTTTGCAAAAGTTCATCAATAATTGCTAATAGCCAATAGAACTTATAGCTTAAAGTAACCTTGCCACTTTCAAAAATGGAATTAAGTCGCCTTAAATTGTCGTTATCAGTAACTGGCAAATTAACCATTTTATGCCTTTAATTTAGTAAGGGTGCCAATCTAATGTGGTGATAGGGGTGTTAGATTTAAGCTCACCTGAATCATCTTCTTTAGTGCTTTGCTCTTGATTACTTTCTTGATTAAAGTAAAAAGCTTTAGCACGAGCATTTGACAATTTGTCTTTATAATCTTTAATGGCAATACCACGGCGAAGTTGGATACCACCAATTAAGATTTGTGAGACTAAAAGTAGAGAGATACGAGAAGACATAAGACTATCAAAATTTAAATAGTCATGATCTTCGACAGCTAAAGATAAAGTGGTAGCTTTTGATAGTTTAGTATCTTTAGGGCAAATAGAGACGGTAATAGCACCAGTGTTATCAGAAGCAGCTAGTGCTTCTACAAGATCAATTTCATCACCATTTGAGGAGATACATAAAGCCACATCAGATACTCTTAAGGTAGCTAAAGCTAAACTCATAGCTTGCTTATCAGTGTAAAGCTCTGTTGCAAAGCCTAAATTTAACATGCGGTTTTGAAAATCAACCCCAACAAAGGTATTTAAACCTTGAGCTAAAACTACGATACGACGAGCTTGGCTTACTACATCGATGACTTTGGCTACCATGGTTTCATCGATGTTTTTCTCAAGTTTTAACAGTGAGTTTTTACCAAGGCTAATAACTTTAGTTACTACATCCTCAACGGTATCGCCTTGCTTTACGCCTTCTACTCTATTTACTTTATTAGCACTTACTACAGCGCTTAATACTAGTTTAAAAGCAGGAAAACCATCTGCACCAAAGCGCTTGCAGAATCTGCACACTGAAGGCTCTGAGACTTGCGCACGTTTAGCTAATTGAGCAATGTTCTCATTTACCACAATGGCAGGATCTTTTAAGATGACTTGGGCAAGTTTTCTTTCTGATTTTGTCAAATCAGTTTCGTTTTCGATTCTTTCAAGAATGTTGGAGCTCATATTAAATTAACTCTGCTACTGATTTTACAAAACCATTTTGAACTACGTATTGGATCTTAAAGTCGTCATCAAAAATTACTAAATCAGCAATGAAGCCACCTTCAATGCGACCTAAATCCTGAAGACCTATGGCTTTAGCTGGGGCATAAGTAGCAGCCTCTAAAGCTTCATCCATAGTAAAGCCACAGCTTTGAATTAAGAACTTAATACCATCTAGCATACAAATAGAGGTACCAGCATAAGATCCTTTAGCATCAATTAAGCCACGTTTGTGATCAACAAAGATTTCAGTACCACCTACCACAAAAGAAGCTGGTGCCTTTGACATACCAGCAACAGCTTGAGAGTCTGAAACAATATAGAGGCGACTTCCTAACATCTTTTTAGCAAGCTTTACTAAAGCTGGATGCACATGACGACCGTCTGCGATAATACCTGCGTAAGTCTTTTCTGACTGCAGTGTTGCACCTACTAAACCAGGCTCACGACCCATAGGAGATCTCATAGCATTAAATAGATGAGTTACATTAGTGATGCCCGCTTTAAAAGCTTGCATAGCTTCATAGTAGGTGGTGGCTGTATGACCTAAAGAGAGCTTAATCTTAGCGCCTAGTAAATCTACAATGTTTTTAGCTTTTAAGTTTTCAGGAGCTATGGTCATATAGGCAATAGCATCCTTGTAGGACATTACAAACTCAAAGTCAGCTGGAGTAAAAGGTCTTATATAGCCAGATGGATGAAAGCCTTTATAAGTTTGACTGATAAATGGACCTTCAAGATGAATACCTGGGCAAATGGTTGGATGTTTTTCTTTAAACTCAGCAACTGCTGCTAAACCTTTAGTTAATGACTCACGAGGACCTGAGATCATAGTTGGCACAAAGGTAGTAGTACCGTGTTGAGTTTGCCAGCGACGCATTTGCTCTAAGGTTTCGACACTTGGATTTTGCAAAAAGGAGGCACCGGCACAGCCATTTACTAAAAGATCGATAAAGCCAGGACACACGTGCATACCACGTACATCAATCTCCTCTGCGGTACCATCTTCAAGTAAGTGAGAGCTTACAGGAACAATACGGTGATCTAAAATACCTATAGACTGTGCATCAACAAATTCTTCTGAGGTAATATGCAATTGGGCATTTCTTAAAATTGTAACCGCCATGTTGTCCCCCCTTATAAACTACACTTGCTCTTTAGCTTTTAAAGCTGCTGCTTTTTTAGCTCTTTTAGCTGCAAAATCAGGTTTACCTTTATTCTTTTTATCTCTTAAGCGATCTTTTTTATGTGGCTTTTTCTCCTCAGTTTTCTGCTTCTTATCAAAGCCACCGTTGCCACCAATGCTTGCACGAGAACGCTTTTTCTCAGATGGATTTTTCTGTTTACCACCATTTACAGGGAAAGCTGCGCACACATTTTTAATAGCACGTTTTTCAATATCCTTTTGAGTGTAACGCTCAAGCTTTTCAATAAAGGAAATTTCATTGGCTAACACTAAGGTTGTCACTACACCCTTAGCACCAGCACGAGCGGTACGACCAGCACGATGTACGTAGATAGCAGCATTTGCTGGCATATCAAAATTGTAAACGTGGGTTACATCTGGTAAATCAAGACCACGTGAGGCTACATCTGTAGCAATTAGGATTTGACTATCCCCTTCATTGAACTTTCGCAAGGCAGCTTTACGCTCAGTCATAGAGATAGCTCCTTGCAAACTTGCAACTTTAAAGCCTAATTTTCTTAAAGTACCTTCAAGCTTTTGTAAACGCTCTTTAGTTTTAACAAAGACAATAGATTTACTGCGAATAGTGTTGAGTAAATGTACTAGGATTTTTACCTTTTGAGGATCGCCTGCTGCGTAATAGGCTCGAGATGATAAAAGTTCAGGTAACACCTCATCCTCTTCACCACCAGCACCGATTCTAACCTCTAATGGATCGTTTAGAACTTGGCTTGCAAAATCGTTAATACCAGAGCCTTCTAGAGTGGCACTAAATAACAAGGTTTGGAAACGGTTATAAAGCTCACGGGTAATTTTAGCGACATCATCTCTAAAGCCCATATCTAACATTCTGTCAGCTTCGTCGATAACGTACATCTCTACAGTGCTAGTATCAAGCCAGCCTTTTTCAATGTATTCAATTAAGCGACCTGGAGTTGCTGCAATAATTGAGCTTGGGTTCTCACGCTCTACCTCACGGCTACCACCACCGATGATGGTACCAGCAGTTAGACTGTTAAAGCCTTGAATTAAACTTTGGCAGACGTTTTCAACCTGCAAGGCAAGCTCACGTGTTGGCTCTAAGATAATCGCTCTTACACCCTTTTTATCTTCCATAGATAGTCTTGCTATCACCGGAATTAAAAAGGCTGCACTTTTACCAGTGCCGGTTGGAGCACCACCTAGGATATCAGCACCTTCTAAAGCTTTAGGTATGACTAAAGTTTGAATTGGAGTTGGTTTTTCCCACCCTAAATTAGCGATATTCTCAAGTAAAAACTCTGGTAGTTCAAATTCTTCAAACAGCATTAAACGCCCTCATGGCCCATGCGTTTAGCATGGCATTTTTTAATAAACTCAACTATCTCTTTGCGACTTTGTGTATCTGGCTCTTGAGTGCCATTAAACCAACGCACTAACTCTAAATCGGATGCCTCAAGTAAATCTACATAGGCATTTAAAGTTGTTTCATCGCAATTGGGTAAATCAATATCTACAAATGGCAATAACATTAAATCTAGCTCACGCATACCGCGTCTTGATTGCCACTTTACTTTACCTGAAACTTCAATCATTTAAACTGAAACTACTCCTTTAATAGCTGGATATGGATCGTAATTTTCAAGCTCAAAGTCCTCATACTTGTAATCAAAGATAGATGGAGCTTTACGTAAGATCTTCATGGTTGGAAGTGGTCTTGGGGTTCTTGTAAGCTGTAATTGAACCTGCTCAAAGTGGTTCTTATAAATGTGGGTATCACCACCACTCCAAACAAAGTCACCTAAGCCTAAATCACATTCTTTAGCTACCATCATAGTAAGTAGTGAGTAACTTGCAATGTTAAATGGTACGCCTAAGAACATATCAGCTGAGCGTTGATATAATTGGCAAGAAAGCTTTCCGTTACTTACATAGAATTGATATAAAGTGTGGCAAGGTGGCAAAGCCATCTTATCAACATCTGATGGATTCCAGGCACAAACGATGATACGTCTTGAATCAGGATTATGCTTAATCATATCAATAGCATTTGACAACTGATCGATATGACGACCATCTGGAGTTTCAAAGTCACGCCACTGTTTACCGTAGACAGGACCTAAATCACCATTCTCATCTGCCCACTCATTCCAAATACGTACACCATTTTCTTGTAGATATTTGATGTTAGTTGAGCCTGAAATAAACCACAATAACTCATGGATAATAGATTTTAAGTGGCACTTTTTAGTAGTAACTAAAGGAAAACCTTCTTCTAGGTTGAATCTCATCTGAGTACCAAAAATAGAGCGGGTACCAGTACCAGTTCTATCAGATTTATCACAACCTTCATCCATTATTTTTTTAAGTAAATCTAAATAGACTTTCACTTAAAGCTCCTATTTATCTAAAATTTTTAGGATCGATAACCCCCATCAATCCATGGGCTGTTGCATATTCTACATATAAGCTCTTAATCTTTACGCTTGAGTTTAAAGTAAGAGCTTTTTCACCTATAGCCATTAAATCCTGTAAGTTTATATGACGAGTAATGTATTTTACTCTAGCAATCTGTGAGTAATTCATAGATAGATTCTTATAACCTAAGGACAATAATAGTAAGGCACCTAATGGGGAGCCTGCAAGCTCACCACAAATTGCCAAAGGCTTATTTAAATCGTGAGTCTTCTGTGCAATATACTTAAAGCAACGTACGGCAGCAGGGTTGAAAGGATCAAAGAATTTTGAAACCTTAGGGTTTGATCTGTCGACTGCAAATAAGTACTGAATTAAATCGTTTGAGCCTATAGAGAAGAAATCACACTCTGAAGCTAACTCATCTAAGACATAAACTACACATGGGATCTCAATCATGACACCAAGTTTAGGGCGCGTGATCTTAGTTTGATATTGATCTTCAAGCTCATGAATAGACTCGTTTAAAATCCGTTTTACAATTAAGACTTCCTCTAATCTTGAAATCATAGGCAACATAATCTCAAGATTGCCATATTTCATATGAGCACGAAGCATAGCTCTTAATTGAGTTTTTAAGATGTTTGGCTGATCAACACAAACACGAATACCTCTCCAACCTAAGGCTGGGTTTTGCTCTTCAATTGGTAAATAAGGCAAGCCTTTGTCACCACCTACATCTAGTGTTCTCATGCACACAGGTAAATTAGTAAATTGTGACAATAAAGAGCTATACCAATTAGTTTGTTGATCTTCAGTTGGTAATGAGGAATTTAGCATGAAAGAGATTTCGGTACGGTACAAACCGATACCATCAGTTTGAGCTGCTAAATCGTCATCCTCATGATTTAGACCTGCATTTAACTGAATGTTAATGCGTTGACCGTCTTTAGTAATACCCTTTTCAAATTTGTCTTGCTCAAATAAATCGTGTAATTGACGAGATTGAGAGATAAGTTGCATGTACTCATCAATCACAGAGGAGCTAGGATCAACTAGCACTTCGGCATTTTGACCATCAACAATGACGGTATGTCCATCCACGTTATTGATATCAAGATTTACATCGATAACAGCAGGAATGCCTAAATCTCTTGCTAAAATTGCAGTGTGGGAGCTTGTTGCATTGTCAACACAGACAAAGCCTGCAATCTTATTGCGAGGCATTTCAGCAACTAGTGCTGCAGGCATACTCTTTACAATTAACACTACAGGGGATGAGATATCAGTCTCTTTTGGAAGTAGGTGAACAAGTCTTGTAATTAAGATAGAGGCAAAGTCTCTAATGTCATGAGCTTTATCCTCTTGTCCATTGTCCATGCAGTCTTTAATACGTTTATCTGCTACCACTTTAATTGCAGAGGCTGCAACATAACCTTGTGAGAAGATAGCATTATCCACATCGTCTTCAAAACTAATATCATCAAGCATACTGCCATAGCCTGACATGTAGCCAGAGGAGGCTTTTTGATGGGCATGCTCTTGCAAACGCAAGTTTGCCATATCCATTTCAGTTTGAAGCTGGAAGACAGTTTGGTGGAATAATTCAGATTGTATGTCTTTATCTTGTGTATACATGATCTGAATGGTGTCAAAGTTTACAGGTGGTTTCCAAACTACTGCCTGAGCAATAGCAATGGAGCCAGAGCCATTCTTACCTTTGTAGCGTTTTACATTCTCAATGGTAGTTTCTTTAGTAGAGCGATTTACAGAAATAATAGAAGCAATTTGAGCTGACAAAGTGATTAAGAAGGTTTCTTCTTGCTCATCAAATTGGCGATTCTCTTTACATTGAACTACTAATACACCAAGAAGTTCACCTTGATTGATTACAGGAACGCCTAAGAAGGATAAAAACTCATCCTCACCAACATCTGGTAGATACTTAAAGTTTGGATGAGATGGTGCGTCTGCAAGATTTATAAGCTCTTCTTTTTGACCTACTAAACCTACTAAACCTTCACCTAATTGCAAAGAGGCTTTACCAATGGATTCTTTTGATAAACCGTCGGTGGCAGCTAGGGATAAAACCGTTTTACGAGCATTTAACAAATACAAAGAGCAACAGTCTGTATGCATAGTAGAGCGAATTTTCTCTACTAAAGAGGCAATAGCCTCTTCAAAAGAGCTTTTTAAAGACACTGCACTTATGATTTGTCTTAAGGCTAATAAAATAGAATTCTCTTTGCCATCCATAGTTTTAACCTCTATTTTCTTCTCTTATGCTCTGTATTCTGAACTGTTTGTGGCATTGACAATGCTGTTTGAGAAAACACTGTTAACACCTTTCTGTAAACATCTCGCTTAAAAGCAACCACTTGTCGTACTGGATACCAAAAGCTTACCCAGCGCCAATCATCAAATTCAGGATGTCCTTTGCGACTAAACTCAATATGGTTTGATTTATCCTTTTTTAAACAAAGTAAATACCATTTTTGTTTTTGACCGATACATACAGGTTTTTCATTCCAGCGTATCAGACGTTTTGGAAGTCGGTATTTAAGCCAAAACTTAGTTGATGCAAGAAGTTTTACATCATTAGGCTCAAGTCCTAATTCCTCATATAGTTCGCGGTACATTGCATCCTCAGGAGTTTCACCATAATCCACACCTCCTTGAGGAAACTGCCAGGAGTTTTGACGTATGCGTCTAGCCCATAGCACCTGACCTTTGCGGTTGCAGATCACAATACCTACATTAGGTCTGTATCCATCCTTATCTATCACAAAAACCGCCTAGTCAAAATTTTGTAAAAATTTAGCTTAATCAAAGCATTACTGTAAGGTATTATAGCATGTATGAATCTTAGGCTTTGTACGTTGTCTCAAAGTTTTTTATCAATTTTTTAACTTTTTGTATGTACCAAAAACAAGACGTAAATTCACTATCAGCACCTACCACTTTTGAAGAGTTACAACAAAGACTAAATGGTATTTTAGGTAAGAGTATAAGTGAGCTTTCTTTGCAAGTTAAAATGCCTCTTCCTATTGATACAGTGCATGGAAAAGGCTTTACAGGTGAGGTTATTGAAGCTTGCCTTGGAGCTTCTGCGCAGAATTTACCAATTCCAGATTTTCCTTATCTTGGACTAGAGCTTAAAACCATCCCTGTAGATAGTAATTTTAAAGCTTTAGAGTCTACCTTTTTGTGTCATGCACCTTTGACTAACATCAGAGGACTTACCTTTGAAAACTCTGCTTTATACACCAAGATAAAAAGAGTGCTGTTTGTATTAGTAAATGCAACTCGTGATTTAACTTTTGAAGATAGGAAAGTTTTAGGTTTCTTTTTCTACACTCCAACACAAGATGAGCTTCAAACCTTAAAAAGTGATTTTGATGAATTGTACGAAATGGTAAAGACAGGTTACGTCGATTCTATTAACGCAAGAATTGGTCAAATCATTCAAATGAGACCAAAAGGAGCCGATGGAAAAGCACTTACAGAATGTATTGGACCTGAGGGTGAAATTATAAGAACACGTCCTCGCGGTTTTTACATGAGACGAGCCTACACGCAAATAATTATCAATAAGCACGTTTTTGCGCACAATGACTAGTCAAACTGTAAATTTTTAGGGCGATTTATTTGCACTAAAAATTTACATAATTATAAATCTTGTTAATATTCAGTAAATTAAAAGCAAACTTTCAAAATATTTTTCATTTTTTAATGATCTTTTTTGGTACATTAATCACAATCCACCGTAAAAATCGCTTTTTATGCCCTTTTTAAATTCAATTCTGTTTTAAAAAGTCTTAGAATGAGCTAGTACGATATAGTGAAAGCACCATCGGTCGCTGAGTGTAAAAAATGTTCATAAAGTTAATTTGGTGCTAATTGATTGAACGCAATTATTACAAATAATTGGAGAAAATGATGAGTGTTTCAAAGAAGTTTTCAAAAGATCATAAGGTAACTGTAACTTTTACTATTAAGAAAGTTGCAGCTCAAAATGCAACCAAGATTGATTTATTATGTGAGCACAACGGCTGGCAGCCAGTTGCTATGAAAGCACAGAAGAATGGTACTTTCAAAGGCTCTATTACTGTACCTGAAGGTGAGCAAGGTACTTATCAGTACAGATTTAAGTACACCTTTGCTGACAATTCAGTAAAGTATGACAATGATTGGGATGCTGAGCGTTATGTTGCAAACCCATTTGGTGGTGATAACTCAGTATTCTCAGCTGTACGTGACTAATTAGTCACAACGCTGTCTTCTCGGATTTTCACATTTTTTATGTCACATGAGAAAGTCCGAGATCAAAGCCCCACAGAGTGGGGCTTTGCATTTCCAAGAGGTTACTCTAGCTCTCCACCTATAACCTGTAGCGCAGGATCATCTGCGACATAATCATCTGAATTATCTTTTTCATCTGTAGAGATATCTTCTTTGTTGTACTTGCAATTAGCTTCAGGGATCTCAACTCCAAGTGCTTTATACAAAGTCTTGTATTTACCTTGAATTTCATCGAAGTAATAGCCATCTCTAAAGCTTGTAAGCATAATGGTATCTAAATCAGCTAATAGTCTTGCTTGACTGTAATTATCAAATCTAATATTGTCTTTCTTTGCTGCTTCTGATTTCTCATATTCTCTAATTCTGCATGCAATGCAATTGGATATAGATGTAGCTAAAAGTTGGCATAGGAATCTGCCTTGTAAGGTCCTATCATCAGATACATAAGGTCGATTTCCACCTAATCTTGTCTTAAAGGTTTCAAAGTCTTGCTCCACAGTCTGACGTCTGTAGTAGGCAAAATAAGCTTCTTGAGCGTTTTCTATCTTATCGCTGGCTAATACCATAATTCCTTTGTACTTAACGTACTCCCAAAGCTTGTCATCATCAATGAGAGCATGAC
>Ga0256404_1009935_pt1 | contig 13388 bp, 15 predicted proteins | sample RumenRJG_01DNA_FD_185990 | JGI IMG/M metagenome (GOLD analysis project Ga0256404, IMG submission 185990) | Bovine rumen microbial communities from Lethbridge, Alberta, Canada - RJG_01 | ecosystem: Host-associated > Mammals > Digestive system > Stomach > Rumen | place: Canada: Alberta | collected...
TCGCGTCAGCTCCGAGTGGTTTGCCGTTTTTCTGCCTTGCCGACAGGTATTCGCCGGGCTTTGGCATGTCAGCTCCCTCGAGCACAGCTCCGTCCGGAAGGTCGACCGCTTCAAGCTCGTCGGCTTCAAGTTCTGGGATGTCGTTATTCATGATGCGGGGAGTCTTCCCGCTCTTGATCTTGTCCGCGGCGGAGTCGGGCTTACATCCGGCTCTTATTCGCCTGCCGCCGCGGTAGGTTCCGTCTTTTGCCACACTTACACTTCCTTTCCGCAGGCGGCATGGGGTTAATACCCTGTTTGAATTGAAAAAAATGCACGCGTGAGGGGGCGCCGGTCTTTTGGCGAATCGGATTTAGAGATTCAGACCGCCCCTCCCGGTTTCCTGTCGCCGCGCTTGCCGTGGATCTTTTCATGACAGCTTCTGCAGAGACTCATGAGGTTCTCCTCATCATTCGTTCCTCCCTCGGAGATCGGAATGATATGGTGGACCTCCTCGACCGGAACATACCGTCCGTGCTTCAAGCACTCCTCGCAGAGTGGATGCTTGTGGACGTATCTCATCCTGATCTTTCTCCACTGGCTTCCGTATCTTTTATGTCCGTTGTAGCCACGGGTGAAGTGGTCGTATTGCTTCTCCATTAACTTCTTGTGCTCCGGGCAGTACTGCTCGCCGTCTTCAGCGAAGCCACGGCAGCCGGGGTAGCGGCAGGGGCGGTCAGGCTTCCTTGGCATTTTTCTTTTCCTCACGCATTATGTTCCTGATCGCAAGGTATGCCGTCATGTCCATGCAGCCGGATGCGTTCCGCTTCGGGTCGCCCTTGTAACGTCTGCGGTTTTCCCGCTGTCTCTTTCTGTTCTTCATAAGTATTTCTCCATAGAAAAAGCCCCGGAGGGGATTTCCCTTCGAGGCTTGTAATCATATTCTTCTGATATTACCATTATAGCCTTATACAAATTGAACTCAACTGAACTGAACTGAACTCGACTGAACTCAACTGAACTCTTTTAAGATTTCATCAAGTTCTTGAAGAGCGCGACCGTGGAGTGAATAGATCCATCGCTCGGTAAAAAACATATCTGAGGCTATCTTATTCCATGATTCGTTCTTGAAGTACCTTGAGATAAGAACAGTTTGATAATCCGGGTTCTGAAGCTTGCCGATCTTCTCCAGAGCCTTTGTTTTCTCGGCTACGAGCCTCGCTTCGTCCTCTGCGATCTCGTTCTCAAGACTGATCATTTTCATTACTGATTCCTCAAGCCGTGATGTTCCTCCGGGGCTGCCCTTCGGCATATCGGTAATGACTGGAGACCGGACGCTTTCTGCCATCTCCTTTAGCACGGACAGACGCTCTTTTTTTGCTTTGATGTTGGCTTCAAAACGGGCAAGCCTCCTAAGATATTCCTTTGCTGTCATGCTTCACGCACCTCCTTTTGAAGCTGTTCAATCAAATACTCGCCGCTTACATTTGAAAGTGCAGAGTACCAACCGGAGCGAAAAAACTGTTCACATTTCATAGCGGTGCGCATAGCTTCCTTACCCCCTGGATTTTTCTTTAGCCTCTTCAAAGCCGACCTGTAATCCCTCGCTGCGAAAAGCACGATGGCGATAGCCAGATTCTCGTAAGGTTCCATCACCTCACCTCCAGTCTGGCTTTCACAGCCGCAATAAGGCCATCCTGGGTTTTCTTCTTTTTCCTGAGCGCCGACATTACATCCTCATCAATTGTGTCCTTGCAGATGATATGGTGGATCACTACTGCGCTCTTCTGCCCCTGTCTCCAGAGACGGGCGTTTGTCTGCTGATAAAGCTCAAGACTCCAGGTAAGCCCGAACCAGATAAGGGTTGAACCGCCCGCCTGCAGGTTTAAGCCGTGTCCAGCCGAAGCCGGATGTATGACGGCTACCGGAATATTACCCGCATTCCAGTCATCAATATCTTTATCCGTCTTTATCTCGCGGATAGAGAAGCGCCTTCTGATACGCTCCATATCGTGTCTGTACCAGTAGGCTACCAGTACGGGCTTCCCGTTTGATGCCTCTATCAGATCCTCAAGCGCGTCAAGTTTTCTGTCATGGATCTGTATTGCCTCGCCGTCCGCGTCATATACTGCCCCATTTGCCATCTGGAGGAGTTTGCCTGATAGTGCGGCGGCATTAGCTGCATCTATCTCCCGCTTTCCAAGTCTGGCGGTCATCTCCTGTTTCAGTTCGTCGTATACTTTCTGCTCACGCGGGCTCATCCATACAGGAACTTCATTTATCACAAGTTCTGGCATTTTAAGGTAATCCCCGGCTTTCATGGAAATCGTAATGTCGCCGATCCTCTGATAGATCTTTTCTTCCGCACCCGGCAGGGGCTTGTAGGAATATACAATCTGTCCGTTCGTTCTGTCCGGGACAAAATAATCCCTTCGATACTGGCCTATATATCTGCCGAGACGCTTTCCCATATCGAGGATCCTGAACTCTGACCAGAGGTCCATGAGTCCGTTTGATGACGGAGTGCCTGTAAGGCCTATCACCCTCCTCACCTTCGGCCTGACTTTAAGTAGACTCCTGAAGCGCTTGGACTGGTGCGACTTGAAACTTGAAAGCTCATCTATCACGACCATGTCAAAATCAAAAGGTATCCCGGATTTTTCAATAAGCCAGGTCACGTTCTCGCGGTTGATGATATAGATGTCGGCCTTCGCAAGAAGCGCCTCTCTTCGGTCCGCCTCCGTTCCATTTGCAATACTGCACGTCAATCCGCGGAGGTGATCCCACTTATCTATCTCATCACGCCACACACGACATACCCTGAGAGGTGCGATCACAAGAACCTTCGATACTTCGAATCTGTCAAACATAAGCAGGAATATCGCTGTAAGCGCGATCACCGTCTTGCCTAAACCGCAGTCCAGCAGTATGGCTGCAATCGGGTGCGACAGGATAAATTCCGTGGCATATATCTGGTATTTATGAGGAACATATTTCATCAAGCACGCCTCCTATCTGCTCCAGCCCATCAATGCAGTACACCTTGAAGCCAAGCTGCTCAATCTGGCTTTTTCTTCTAAGCTGCAGCCGCCGCATCTTCTCCCCTGGAGCTTTCATCTCAGCAAAAGCTGCCCTTCCATGCGGCATAAGGATCAGCCTGTCCGGCACCCCTGCAAAACCAGGCGATGTAAACTTCAGGGCCATACCGCCCCGCTTTCTGGCTTCATCCCGGAGTTTTGTTTCTATCTGTTTCTCTCTCATAAGAACCTCGCTTTTATTTTTGTCATACTGTCATGAAGCGTTTTTTCTTTGATGACAGGTCATCTGTCCTGTAAAAAGCCCTGTTTTCAAGGCTTTCAGGATTTTTGTCATTTCTGTCATTTTTGTCATGGGGGTTAAGGAAAAATCCGATTTTTGTAATGATTTTTCTATATAAAGAAATAAATCTTTTTTTGACTGTCTATCATTCATGACAAAAATGACAATAATCATAAGTTTCCCGGAAGGCTTGAAATGGATAGCTTCTTCCACATCATTTTTGTCATTCGTGTGGTATGACAGGCGGTATGACAAAATGACATAAATACTTTTCCAACCACGGGTTAACTGCATACCTCGGCATAGGCGGCCTGCCTTTACCGTAAGACGAAGCATTTTCTATTGCAGCGATATATCCGTAGTCCTCCAGGAAATCAAGTACGGGCTGTATCTCATCAACGCGCTTGAACGTCTGGCAGTTTCGCATTGCGTCCCTGCGGCTGAACTCCTTAAGCTTCCTGTCGCTTAACATCTTCAGAACTCGATAGGCGTTCTGGAACATTGCATTCTCCGGCAGCACGTTAAATACAGCCTGGGCGTGATTTAAGAAATACCTTCCCAACCGTATGGCGTTCTTCATGGTCTGCCCGTCTACGACAAGCGGAGAAGGCTCTGACAGAAACTCACTGCTCCTGCAGGTACCGGCCCTGCATAAGAGTCCGGCGATACGCAGCGTATTTCCGGCAAGCTTTCCGCACCAGTCAGAGATCTCCGCAAGCTCTCCCGCAAGCTTCGGCTCAAGGGTCTGGGAGAACCGTTCCAGAAGCGCATCAGCTTCCGGCGAGAGCGTGATGACCTCCGGTTTTGAAGAATACTCATCCTCCAGCATGTTAAAGACCCTCTGCTCATAGGCGCTGTATACCCCTTCTGGAACAGGCTTACTGCGGTAGCGTCTTGTGCCCACTGCAGAAGCAGGCATTGAATACAGAAAACGGGCTGTAAGACCCCTTCCCCGGAATATCTCATTTCCGAGAACCCTTGATATGACGTTCGGCTGCGCCATCAGAAGCACCGTAAGGGCCGGGTTTAGTATGTTCTCGCTTTCCCTGCCTATGCGGTCAACCCTTATCTGATCCCCGGAGTAGCTTTTAAGCATCACGTCTATATTTACAGACTTTGAATAGACGCCGGATAGAGTGTCAAAAATCCCCGCCTCACTTGATAGGAGAGCCATCCTTCCATCGTTTTCAGCGAGAACGGAAGCCAGCTTTTCCGGCGTGATATCGTCTGCAAAAAGCCTTAAAGGCTTCTTTTCACGATAATCGGTGATTTCCCTTGCGATATCGTCCATATCCTGCTGATTGGCTTTTCCCTTCACGACCTGGTCTTCCACCGCCTTCTGCCTGCGCTCTAAAATGCGCCGCTGCATCTTACTGGTCTCGATTGACGGGGCGATCCGCTTGTTGTATTGGTTCTCATAGTCGCTTACAGGCTTTACCATCGCGTGTTGTATGGCGGACTTTCTCTCTGACGGCGGCGCTATCTCCGTAATGTAGAGATTAAGCGGCTCTGTCCAGTCCGGCTTTCCCCTTATTACAAACTTCCCCTGTATGCTTGTGGCGATGACCGCCAGCGCGGCGCATCCCGCCATATCGACGGGGGTCTGCACGCTCTCGGATATGGCGGATACGTAATCCCTGATCTCCTCCGGCAGGGCGTCAACAGGGAACGGCATGATCGAATGTCTGCCAAACGGAATAGGTTCTTCCCAGCTGGAGGTTATCTTTGTAAACTCCTCTTTTGCCTGGGCCGCCTTTTCCTTTTCAATAGTCTCCTTTACCAGAGGATCCTTTTCAGCAAGCGAACGCATACTGTTAAAAGAAGCCTTTTCGTCCATGTCGCCGAAGCGGTGGAGCCGTACAAGGTCAAAGGCATTAAGGAGCCGTCCCTGCGCCGGATCTGTGGCATGGTGGCTGTATGAGAACTTGTCTTCATACACCACCACTCCCGCAGAGCCTTCGCCCGGAATATAGCTGTACCTTTCCTCCGCCGCCGACGGCGCATATATATCAGACAGGAATTTGCTTATCGCCGCCTGTATGGAATAGGTCCTGCAGAAAGCACCTACAATGCCTTGCTTCTTTAGCGGGTCTTCCTGCTCCTTCTGCTGTCTACTTACAGCTTCCTTCTCGTCTGGCGTACGTGGAAGGGTAGTAATATCCTTCCAGTTCGGATGTTCTTTCAAAAACTCATCCGGGTCCAGCTCCTCGCCATCGAACTGTTCACATACGTATTCCCCGTCCGACGGACAGGTAGGCCAGTACATAAGCTGGTTGATCTCAAAGGAGCATGGGTCTATCTGCTCTATCCCGATATCAGCGGCTATATATCTGGCGATCGCATTCGTCTCCTCCGGAGTCATATCCCTTGTCGCGGGGATGACGATCCTGGTCCTCGGGGACTCCCTCGTATGGCTATGCGTCGTATAGACAACAGATAAAAACCTGTGGTTACCCTGGTACCAGTCAAAGAAATCAGGCCGGACCTTATCGCCGTCCAGGGTGATACCGGACCTGGACACGACTTCACTCTTTTTTCGTCTTGTCCCTTTAAGCGTTCCCATCACAAAGCCGCCGTGATCCTTCGCTTTTTCCCTCTCCGCCTTTGACATCTTCTGGTACTGGGCAACCGTTTCCGCAGTTCTCTGCGGTTTCTTTAATCTGCTGCATAGGCCGTCAAAGGATATCTTCCCGGCCTTCCAGACTGCCGCCCATCTGCTCCCGCCTGTGCATATCACAAGGTCTCGCATCGTTATGCCTCCTTAAAACCGTCAGTAAAATAACGGACCGTCTGTCTCCGTCTCTTGGCTCTTTCTATCTCAGCGGTCATGCCTTCTGTGATCCGATCCCCAAGAACCCAGACCTCGCTGCACTTTCCCATGAGTACAATATCCATATGCAGGGCGAGTCTCCTCTGCCCAGGGTCGGAGTCGTCCATAAACGGAAAGAGCAGATGCGGGGTAATGGGGATATTTCCCCTCCTGAAAGCAAAAGCAGCAAACTCAGCGGCCTTTGCTACGTTGGCTTTAACATCGCCTCCGTATGGAGCGCATATATAAATGAGGGGCAGGTACGGTGGCCTTTCAGCCGCCTGGTTAAAGTTTTTGTCCATCTCTTATTCCTCCCTTTCGATGCGTGGCAGGATACCGTGTCCCTTCAGCAGTCCGTAGAGAAAAAGCCTGCCCTTCTGTGTCCAATAGGTATGCATCTTTGACTTTTCCGCATCTATCGCATACGTCTTTGACTGCGTATAACCGCAGTCCGCATATTTCTGATATAAGAGCCATGTGCCGCCCTGTCTGAACTGGATTCCCAGATCATGCAGCAGGGCGTTAAGCGCCTTCCCGCTCATCCCATAATCCTTTGCAATCTGCGAGATCGGTACGACGCTCTTACTCTGAAGGATCACATCGTAATAACTTGCTTTCGGCTTAAGCTCCGCTATCTGCTGCTTCTGCATAGCGGCTGTAAGCTCCAGGGACTTTCTTCTCTCGCGCTCTTCCTTCAGCTTCGTAAGGGCGGCGATCGCAAGATCCGGATTGTTTAAGATCGCCTCTGTGGCATAGACCCCGGTCTTTCTGATAGAAGGGATCACCTCATGCGTGACCCATCTCTTGAATGCCTTTGCCTCCGGCTTCCTGCTGCTAAGAATCAGCGAATACATCCCCGGCTCGTTTACTGCGTTGACCGCCAGTCCATTGCTGGCACCCTCAATTGAAATGAGGGTGCGTTCATCATCATCGAGCCTTGAAAGTGCCATGCTTGGGTTCCCGATATCGAGGATCCTGCATACATCCGCAGCCACAAACCACGGCTCGCCGCTAACTTCTGCGACCCTGACTCTGCTCCCCCGGTAATTGAAAAGTTGTGTACTAGTCATCTCTATGACCTCCTGTATAAAAATATTTACAGAGGCCTCATGGCCTCCTGATAGGTAGCCACGGCAGAAGGTCAAATCTGACGTTTTTTATAATTTTCTCCAAGTTTTTTTGCCGCCCTCTTCAGCTTCTGTGTGATGCTGTTCTCATCAGTCCCTGTTCTCTTCGCGTAATCCCGGATCGGCTCATCGTTAATCCGCACTGCAATGAAGGCATCTGCCCATTCAGGTTTCTTAGCCAGAGTCTTCCTTATCCAGTCGCAGATTGCTTCTTTTTCTTCATCCTCTTTCCTTTTCAGCTCATCCTTATGGAAAATACGGTCATCAGCCACCTCATCCATAAGGGGTTCATTCGAATCAACATCCTCCTCCCCGTCATCCGGCTTAGCCACGCTGTATCCGCGATGACGGTTGAACTGATGCCAGTTGTTATACTCCGATCTATTGAACCGCTTATCGAATGCTTCCTGGATGCGCCGCTCGTTTTCTTCCTTTGTGATGTTTTCATCATCTTCAATGCCAAGCGTCACAAACATCTGCTTTGTCGCCTTTTCATCCAGCTCACACTCCTGAATCTTGTCGTCATAACGTATCGTTAGTTTCATAACTGCGTCCTTTCCGCCCTGGTGCAGACGGTGGGACGCAGAAAAAAAAGAGCCTGTGTTCCGAAGATGGACCACAAGCTCCAGAACCCGAAAAAGGGCGCAGGAAATAATGCGGTGGGTGCATCTTCGCTTCAATCGCTGTCTTTATCACAGCGGTCTAAGTTCTCTATGCGTCCCATCGTCCTAATGGCCATCTCGGGCAAATGAGATTTAATATGTATCTAAGCGCCTGAGCGCTCAGACGGATGCGGGAGTTCCTGCGTCCGTCTCAGGGTTCAGATATGTCTTACTGACTCCTCTGCTTCTGTTTTGGTAGAAAAGTTTTCAGATGTTACTCTAACGATAGGTATTTCACCTTTCTCATCCTTTTCTTTAGCAAAGTCACATACACCATGATTGAATCTATTTTCTGCTATTGCAGAATCTATCATTGCAAATGGAGCATTGAACTCTGCAAAACTGTAGAAATAATAATCACAGTCTGATATAATCTATAAGTACTTTGAAGAATGTCTTTCTTCATTTCCTTAATTACCAGCCTATAGTAGATAGTCTTACTGTCTATATGGTTGAGTCTTACCAGTCTTACTGATTTAAGGAGGTTATAAAGATGACCCCAGATAATGCGCCTTACCTGTGCGGAGGAATTCTGTTTACGCTAATGCTTCAGGTAATAAACAAAGGTGGATGCGCAAATGACAAACTGGATGGAGACTTTGACGGGATTTCTGATACAGATGTGATGGCTTCTCTATATGAAGTTGTTACCGGAGAAAAAATCGCCGTTAATAACAAAAGCACCTTTGAGAAAGAAACCAATCAGTTTAAGACTTGTCGTAAATATGGGGAAACATATATTTGTTTTACCAACTCTTTTGTAATTGACGCCTTTACTTCTTCCGTAAAACAAAAAAACCCTGACCTTCTTAAAAGAATGTCAGAGTTTACTAATACATATATTGTAAGAACGCTTAGCGAATGGCTCGTAAAGGCTCTTTTTGAAGTGATTGAAGGCGATGAGGAAATCGCTCCAGATACCGTCTTTGACGTAACATATTCGCTTTCCGTACCCAAGGATGAACTGTACGGCATAACCGAAGTAGAGCTTCCGGTGTTTCTTCTTTCGGTACTATCCTTCATACTCCAGGAAAGACCCGACAATACCAAAGGCCGGTCTACGTTTGAATCCTGGCACAGCCATGCCGGCCCAAGGTCTCCCTGGAAGTTTAACTCCAATATTGGTAAATCCATTACAAGAAAAATATCCGTCAAGACCACGTTAAGTCTTGACACTTTACGTGACACCTTTGCGGATCAGCCCGGAAAGGAAGCGGCTGACGCCATTGCGCTCCCGAAAGAAAGGTCCGCAAAAGAAATCACCTATTCCGACGAGGACATGAAACTTCTTCGCCGTCTTAACGAGGATTATGATGAGATTCTTTCTGGGCTGATCGGTGAGGATTATGGAAGTTTCCTCCTCGATACGAGACTTCCGATCAGGATAAAGGAATTGTATGAATCGAAATGGAAATCAAAAGCGGATTCTTTTGATGATCCGATGCTGAAATCATATGTTTATGGGATGCTTGGAGAACTGAACAAGATCAGCCAAAGCATGACTGATAATGTTCCTTCCTCTCCTTTCCTTAAACAGTCAAGAGATAAGATAAGAAACCTGTATGTGAGACTTCATCCCAATTCCTATGAAAGCTCTTTTCCATACGATGCCTTTATAGATGATTGGAATGATGGTGAATACTAAAGGAGTATGCCTTTGCCTACAATAGATGAATCAATACAAAGAATTGACGGAGCAATATGCAGACATCTGGATGATATTGAAGACTCCTCTCGGGGCGCAATCTCTCAGGATATCCTGGAACTGCTTGCTAAGTTCGTAAACCATATCATGCTCAAGTTTTATGCAAAGAATAAAGATATTCCTATAACCGAAGAGAATATAGCTAAGGCTCTTGAGTACGCCCAGGTAAACAGCGGACTTTACACGCTGTATAAGTTCCACAACTTCTTGCAGGTCGTTACCACCCAGTTCACGCTGGATGAAGACGGCTCTGAAAGGCTTATGCTGAAATACTATCAGTATCTTCGGGATGCCAGAACTTTACTTTATAAGCATTTCGGAATAAGAGTCCTTCACAATCTGGAAAAGTTCCCTCTGCGTCTTGATGATACCCTTCAGGAATACTATGCCAAAATTGCGGAAAAGCTTGAGCGGCATCCCGCCGAGCTGAGCGGGGCAGGAGACGGCAAATACTATATCCAGAAGATCAAGCCTATATTCGTCAAAGGCCGTACAGAAACATATTACGAAGTTACATTCATGCCCGTAGACGACAGGAAAAACAAGTCAAAGACAAACCGCGTGATTGCCTTTACCAGGTTGCCCGTCAAAAGCAACTATGCGTCGAAATTTCATCTCGCGCCGGATTCCATTGAAATCCTCGGAAAGACTATGCCTATCATCATTATCGAAGGCTGGGAGGTGTCTATCCGCGACTGTGAGTTCCAGAACTTTATCTCTCTTTTCGAAGGAAGGAAAGTCAGAGTGCCTTATCCAGAGCAAAGAGAAATCTGCGGCTTTCTCACCAGATACAACTATAATCTATGCAACCTGATGGATTTCCCAGATGACGCATATAAGCAAATAACTGATTATTGGAAGAGCCGTCTTAAATCCTATAGGTTTATCCCTATGCTTGACCGCTGCCGACAGATAATACGAAACAGACTTCCCGGGCAAAACATATTGCGTTATCTGCTCTACAATATGAATAACGTTATCATCAAAAACCAGCGAGGCGGTGATCAGAACAGTTTACTCTCGGATCTCTACCTCTTAAACGGATCCAAACAGTTTGACTCCATGCCGTTTAACAGATCGCCGCTCGGTCATAATCCTAAGCTCGGTGCTATTTTCGACTGCATCCCATGCGACGGAAGGCGGCCTGAACTTCTCGCCAGGCTCATAAGGAACAACACTGAAGTCAAGGGTCAGCTCTTTACTGATGTAAATGAGATTTATGGATTCAAGGACATAAATAGTATCATTAAAAAATACAATGATAATCTCTGGTACGGTCATCATCCCAGGAGTGACCTCAAGCTTGAACATGATCAGGTATTCATTAATGAGTACAAGATGGACACCTGTAAGATCATTCGCAAACTGCAGGAACTATCCTCTTCCGGCGTTGATGGCTATGAGAGCCGCGTAGGACTCTGGCTGCTTCTTGATGACTATAAGATTGACTGTGAAGAAAAAAGACAGATCCTCAGTCAGATTTTTTCAAAATCAAGGGTCGGTGTAATATATGGATCAGCCGGAGTCGGAAAATCTACCATGATAAACCATGTGTCGCACTTTCTGAACGACGACAGCAAGCTGTATCTTACTCAGACAAACCCGGCGAAGGAAAATCTGATAAGAAAGATTGATGCGGATAACACGACATTTTCTACCATTGCCAGTTTTCTGCATCAGGAGGCATCTCCTGAATATGAGCTTCTCGTCATAGATGAGTGCAGCACTGTAAGCAACAGCGATATGGTTGCCGTGTTGAAAAAAGCCAATTTCAAGATGCTGCTTTTGGTCGGAGACACCTACCAGATCGACTCCATCGAGTTTGGAAACTGGTTCTCGGTACTAAAATGCTTCTTGCCGGAGAGTTCTGTTTTCGAGTTAACGACTCCATACCGGACAAAAGATGTGCATCTATTGGAACTTTGGGATAAAGTAAGGAATATGGACGAAACTGCAAAGGAGGTCATTGAAAGAGAAAGTTATTCGCTGAATGTCGACCCCACCCTGTTCGCACCCCTTAAAGAGGACGAGGCAATCCTTTGTCTGAATTATGACGGCTTATATGGGATAAACAATATCAACCGCTTCCTGCAGGAAGGGAATCCTAACCCAGCCATTATATGGGATGTGCAGAGATATAAGGTAGGCGACCCTATATTGTTCCTGGAATCAGACAGGTTCTATCCTGTCATACACAATAATATGAAGGGAACCATCCGTGGAATAAGTATTATAGACAAAGGCACAAACGAAGAGCGCATTCAGTTCGACATTGCGGTGCCAAAGGTGATAACTGAAGAAGACGCCATCGGCTGCGACTTCGAGGTTCTGAGGACCTATGTAGAAAGTGAGAAATCCATCATCAGATTCGTTGTGCACAAATTAAAAAGTGCCGATGAAGACGGCGATGAGCGGACGTCAAGTACAGTCGTTCCTTTTCAGGTTGCCTACGCTGTTTCTATACACAAGGCACAAGGACTCGAGTATAACTCTGTTAAGATTGTTATCACAGACGAGGTGGAAGAACTGGTAACGCACAACATCTTCTATACCGCCATCACAAGGGCCAGAGAGAAGCTGAAGATTTACTGGACCCCGGAAGTGGAGGAAAAGGTAATCAGCCGTATCAGACCGCGCGACATCAGCAAAGATGTAGAAATCTTAAAATACTACATATGAAAATAGAAAGGGGTACGCATGAGAATCAGTTACAATAAGTTATGGAAAATGCTGATTGACAAGGGAATGACCAAGATGCAGCTAAAGGACGCAGCCGGCATCAGTGCTGCGTCTATCGCCAAGCTCGGCAAGGGAGCGAACATCACCACTGATGTCCTCCTAAAGATCTGCGAAACGCTTGACTGCCACATTGAGGACATTCTTGAAACTATTGATGAGTAAGGAGGCAAAAATGGTGCACCCAATTACGAGTAAATATGACGAAATGAAAGAATTATTCAATATAGCCCCTCTGAATGCTGGTATTACCGACAAATTCAAAGAGATGAACGACATGTGCTATAATGAGATCTCAACTATGAGTCAGATTCCGATAACAAGCAGATCTACTGCAGTCGGTAAACAATATATAGTCTTTTCAATTCCAGGAACTAATGACTATTCCCGGCCGGTAAATATCGAATTATATGAGTCTGGGTTAAGGTACAATGATGCCGGCCAATCAATCATCGATGAATTCTGGGATAACGTAAAGGAGCATACAATTACCAATCAATCCGCAGAAGATATCACAGCCGCCCTCTACGCAATTTGTATGAATTATTGCTGCTGTACTGATCTTCTGAAAGGAATCAAAAAAAATGCTGGAGATTATTTTGAAAAATTAGTAGGCCACTTATATGCCATGCATCTATTAGTAAATCCCACAAATCAGATGAACGCATTAGAGCTTGACGGCGAATCCATACCTCTTCCAACAGATTTTATTTTTGATCTTGGTCCAGGAAAGCCAAAATTTCATGTTCCAGCCAAAACCTCCACTCGTGAACGTGTAGTAGAAGTCTGGTCACAACAACGAGTATTGGATGGTGCGTTCGGTGTTGGTCGTTTTCTCTGTCTTCTAACTTGCATTGGAGAAACGAATTTTTTCAAAAGCGATATGTCTGTAGCCCTTACCTGTGTGCCTAATCAATGGATTAACTATCCCTATGTGTTAGAATAGTTGTCAAGGGAAGCAAAATGTTTTGTGGTATGGTATAATAAGCATATCACAGGAAGGAGACAGCTATGCAATACAGTAAGGAGTTAAAGGCATCAATCCTCAGCAG
>Ga0256404_1009936_pt1 | contig 13387 bp, 12 predicted proteins | sample RumenRJG_01DNA_FD_185990 | JGI IMG/M metagenome (GOLD analysis project Ga0256404, IMG submission 185990) | Bovine rumen microbial communities from Lethbridge, Alberta, Canada - RJG_01 | ecosystem: Host-associated > Mammals > Digestive system > Stomach > Rumen | place: Canada: Alberta | collected...
TCGCCCTCCACCTCGCCGTTCAGGGCGTTCAGCGTCGTGTAGACGTTGTTGACGGTCACCTTGCTCTTGGCAACGGTGATGCCGGCGGCAACGGCGGCGTCCCAGTCAGCCTGGGCAGAACCGTAGTTCACCTGTGCCCATGGGCGCTTCAGCGTCACGCTCTGCGAGAGGGCACCCGTCACCGTCAGGTCGTTGACGTGGGCAGTGAAGGCATCCAGCGTCTCGTCGTTGGCCTTAATCTTCGAGTAGTCAACATTGACCTTGCCCGTCGTCGGATCAAAGACGACAGCACCAGTCGTAGCGTTAGGATTCTGAGCCCAGAACACAAAGCTGTAGGTCTGGCCCTTCACCAGTTGGAAGTTGACGGTAGCAGCCTTGCCGCTGACGGTTTCAATAGCCTGACTATTTGTCGTACCAATGTGGCTAATGGCCTCAATGAGCTGCTTGTCTTTGTTGTACACTGCCACATAGAGTTTTGTGGCGGCTGTGCCGTCCGATTCACCGGCGACGCCACGTGTAACCAATGCCTGGTCGAGGTCGGCACTGAACGTGACGTTCACCATGTTGCCATCGGCGGCTCCATTGGTTGCCAACTCGTCGCAGGAACATGCAGAGAACAGTGCTGTGACTGCTGCTACTGCGAGGAATAATGTCTTTTTCATAATCTTTTTAAATATTAGTTTCTATCTACTGCTACACCATTGATATATACCATTGCATTGGCATGAGAGCCATCCCAATCTATAAGCGTTGCATCGACAGCAGTACCACCTGTCCATGTCGAATTGTTGACATTAACCGTGATTGCATTAGTATTGGGGTTAACACGGAACTCAGAAATGAATTCACAATTTTCGATCCTCGTATTGTTGTAAGGACGCAAATAGGCGTAGCCGCTATTGCTCTTACCAAACTTGCAATTAGTAAAAGTAACGCTATGGCCATTGCCGCAGTTGTATGAAGTCCAGCCCTCTAAGGTGCTGTTCACCACCTCAACATCACAATTCGACCCATTACAATTAAACGGATAGGTAGCATTTATTTCACAGTCCTTGACTACAACCTTACTCTTACCGAAGATGTGAAGAGCCTTAAATGTGTTGCCCTCCTTAATTTTACAACCTTCGATAGTAACAACGCCGTCCTCTGCACCACCGTAAATGGTCAAAGCATCACCATAAGCACCACCATATTCACCTGTAAAGGTACAATTCTTTAATGTAAAATTCTTCGTGTTAATACTGATAGTCGACCCATTATTGGTATTACTGCTATTGGCAATATTACAGTTCTCGATAGTAATATTATCCTTGGTAATACTCTTATCGTCTAATGTAATTTTAGCACCATTACCATTAATAGTCACACCCTCTGCTACCTTACTAAGGTTGATAGTAGGAGTTGCTACTGGCGAAAGGTTTACAGTAGCACCTACTGTCTGAATTGCAGAATTGATAGCAACGGGATCCTCTAACAACTCATTATTACTCTCGTTGTCGTAGTTCTCATCCAGCGTGATGCTGAACTGCGTCTGGCTGGTCAGCAGGTTGCCGACGATGTTGGTACGGTAGTTGCGCTGAACGGGAACATTCGAGAAGGCCAGCGTGTTGATGACTTCACCACTTTCCTTCTGAATCTCCAGGTCTGCCTTGATGAGCGACTGCTGCCCTTCGTTGCCTACCAGCAGGTAGTTCAGACCAATGTACTTGTAGTCGGTGTTGCTGACCGTCAGCGTACGGGCAGTAGCGGCCGAGGCAGGGATGGTGTTGGCTGCCAGCACGACGTCGGTCGTCGTGGCCTCGCCCTCCACCTCGCCGTTCAGGGTGTTCAGCGTGGTGTAGACGTTGTTGACGGTCACCTTGCTCTTGGCAACGGTGATGCCTGCGGCAACGGCGGCATCCCAGTCAGCCTGAGCAGAGCCGTAGTTCACCTGTGCCCATGGGCGCTTCAGCGTGACGTTCTGCGAGAGGGCACCCGTCACCGTCAGGTCGTTGACGTGGGCGGTGAAGGCATCCAGCGTCTCGTCGTTGGCCTTAATCTTCGAATAGTCAACATTGACCTTGCCCGTCGTCGGGTTGAAGACAACGGCACCAGCCGTTGCGTTAGGATTTTGGGCCCAGAACACGAAGTTGTAGGTCTGGCCCTTCACCAGCTGGAAGTTGACGGTAGCCGTCTTGCCGCTGACCGTGACAAAGTCCTTGCCGCCGGCAGCCGTACCGATGTGGCTGATGGCCGGAATGAGTTCGTTGCTGGTGTTATATACTGCCACATAGAGCGTGGTGGCCTGTGTGCCGTCAGTGTCACCAGACACACTACGAGTGGGCATCACTTGGTCGAAGTTGGCACTGAACGATACGTTCACGACATTGCTGTCGTTGGCGCTGCTGGCCACTTCGTCGCTGGAACATGCAGAGAACAGTGCTGTGACTGCTGCAACTGCGAGGAATAATGTTTTCTTCATAATGAGTGTTGTTTGATTGTTTATAATAATGTTTCGTTATATTTGTTCTGACTTAATAGACCGTGATATTGTAGTTTCCGTCGTATTCCTCGTTGATGGCTATTGTGCCAGAAGATGCGGTAGTCAGGAAGCGCCCGCGCACGATCGTCTGCTTGTTACGCATCAGCGGCACTTCTATGGGCGAGCTGAACGAGAGGAGCATGCCCTCCTTATTATATATGCCGATGGCTACGCTGACGCTGGACGGATGGCCGTTGACGAAGACATAGTCGAAGCCGAGAGTGGCCTCGCCGTTGCCAGCCTCGGTGATGGACGACATAAAGGAATAGCCCTGCGCGGCATCGAAAGGCTTGTCGGTAAAGATGTTGAAATGGGTAGGCAGAAACCCCGTGTAGCGAAACATAATCTGATAGTCAGAGAGATTGACGCGAGCTACCTCGTCGGGGTCAGTGATGCCTAGATACTTCTCAATGAAATCAGCCAGGTCGGTAGTGACAAACTTATACTTAGCCATAGGACGTATCATCTCTATACGAGCTCCGACTCTGACAGGTTCGTCAAGGTTGGTTGTAGCTGGTATGTCGATGTCTTGCTCGCCGATGAAAGCAGAACGCATCTCGGTGGAGCCCTGATAGTCTTGCTTGTCGCCGGCAATGCTGATGTCGGCAAAGTTGTCCGTGTTGTAGAACAGGTCTGCTATGTCACCCACCCGGATGTAGTCGGCCCATACCCTGATTTTATACCTGCCCGGTACGAGCGAGAGGTGGCAGCGGTAGTCCAGCTGGGACAGGTCGCGGTTGGTGTAGTTGAACTCGTAGGCGGCAACGTCTGAGTAAGTGCTGTCACTACTGGCTGGGTAGCATCTGACGAGGTAGCGCAGCTCCATCTCTTCACTGCCCACACGGTTTGCTCTGGTGTTTGCGTTCAGATCGTAGTATATCTCCTGATAAGTGGGTAGCAGTTCCATGTCGAACAAAAGGTCTATGTAGACCTCGCCCTTCTCTGTGCTGGGCATCTCGTGGACGCACGACGACAACGCCAAAAGCGACACAACGAGAGACGTATATAATATGACGAGAGACTTACTTTTCATGGTTCTTAGGTTTGTGCCAGTCAAAACTATAGCCGAACGAAACACGCAGCTGGTCGGGTCCGAAGTAGGTGGCATGGATGTCGGATGAAGCCTGCCGACCGTTCTGTTCGTTGATAAACTTCTCATAGTGGACATCATAGACACCAAGACCGGCAGAGAACTCGACAAACCAGCGAGGATTGTGTTTGAAGGCCACGCGATAGCCGATGGCTACACCTCCGCCCAGGGCAGGCCTCCGCCGTTGGGTGTCCTGATAGCGGTAGGTGCCATTGGCTGCTATATTATAATAGGTAAGCCCCAGATGAGTGCCATAGAAAAGTCCCTTCACACCGGGAGTCCAGTAGCGCACTTCGGGCTGCACGCTAAACACCCTGAACTTTGTGGTTGAGCGGAAATAGTTTAAGCCGCTATAATGTATGGGTAGGTTGAAGGTCCAGCAGGGAGCGATATCTATTTCGGCAGCGACGTTGAATATCAGCAGCCCGTACGCCAGCGCATCAGTCTTGACACTGATGGTATGGGGATAAGTCGCTGAGTCCAGGTTTCGGTCCAAGGCATAAGAGAGCTTGGTCTGGGCTTGAAGATGGGTGCATATAACCAAAAGTGCTATCAGCAATTGTAATTTCATGGCACCAAAATTACCACAACTGCACCGTATGCAGCTTGTCATTGAGGCACAAAAACTTGTCAGAACAAAAATTTAGGGTGTTTTGTCATTTGTCAGTTGTTCTGACAACACCGTTTGCAAACCGCTTCTTGTACTTACTGGGCGACATATCGAAATGGCGCTTGAAGGCCTTGCTCATAGAGGGCAGGTCGGCATAGCCACACATATAGGCTATCTCGGACAGCGTGTAGTCCGTGGTGTCAAGCAGATCTTTGCAGTGGTTGACACGTATGGTGCTAATCCATGCCTTAAAGGTGAGATGTTGCTGGTTTAGCAGATAGTCTTGCAGGGTTGTGCGCTCGATGCCGATACCCTCTGCGATGCTGTCGAGGGTAATGCTGTTGTCGTAGGGCACTGCCAGCGTGGTCCACATCCACGCATCAACCTTACGGGTGATGTCATCTTCGCATTCGGTAGGTAGGGGAGAGGGATTGGGTTGCTCGCACATCTGATATCGACGGCGAAGCGTTAGGGCATAAGCAATCGATACGACTGCTGCCGTTAGAGAGATTAGAGTGATTAGAATAAGCATACTCATCTCTGTCTGTTTTCTGTCCCCTTCAACTCCCTCTGCCAGGAACGGTTCTTAGCTATGAAACTAAATGAAAAGCGTGGGAGTCCTCTTGCTGCTCGTCCCACTCTTCGAGGCTCTGGCATTGCCCAACCAGTAAGAACGAGCAACGCCGAAGCCCACGCCGTATGTGATATACACGTACCATCAGTAACAAGCCTATAATAAATACTTGCTTTTTCAGTACGGATATAACATACCCATGAGCGTCATTGTTGCATTGTCCATGACTGGTTTGAGGAACTGCCAGATTCCGAAGAGTCAAGTACAAAGCGCCAAGTAACGCTTTTTTCCGTAAAATAGGCTCACATACCTAACACTCCCACCAGCAAGTAGGGCTTCGGCATGGATGCAGTTGCAAAGTTATGGATAATTTTCAAAAACTCCAAATCTTTTATCTGAAAAAAAGTAAATTTATTCAAGTTTCGGTTCTGTCAAAGGGACAGGTTTTTGATTGAAGATAGGCAAACTGAGCAACAGTGAACTGCGTGAGATTTTCAGATAGAAAGGACATCGCTATCTCGCCCGCCTTTTGCACTTTTACCGCCAATGCGCATCATCTTTCCGAAAAAAGTTGGAGTTTCCACAAGAAATTGGATAATTTTGAGTAATTTTGCGCCCGTTAAAAACGATGTGTAATGAATAATGTCACCATGATGAATTATAATAAAGGAAAGAAACTGCTTTCAGAAAGATTCTACCTGACATGGGCAGGAGAACAGATGAGTTGGACGGTACGAATGACGATGAAGATGCGAGATGTCGTTGACGGCGACTTGTTGCGTCAGGCTGTAGAATCAACGCGCCTGCGGTATCCATACTATCAAGTGAAGCTCGGCATGAGGAAAGATGCTGAAGGCACGGAATATTTTGTGTATGAAGACAACAGCGAGCCGTGGGTAGTCAGCGAAGGGGAAAAACCAGTGAGACTGATTGGCCCGGAGTCGAACAACCATCTGCTGACCTTCTGCTACTGGGACAACTGCATCGCTATCGATTTCTTCCACTGCCTGACCGATGGCACAGGAGCCTATAACATCCTACGCACCTTGCTCTATGAATATTCCCGCCGCCGCTATGATGCGACATTGGAAAGGGGTATGGCGAACATTCGTGTGGCAGGTGACACTATTAGTTCAGAGGAATGGGAAGACCCAGCCGTACTGGCTAAGCCCGACCAACTGCACCCGCTACCCCTTCCGGAGCGTCTGCGCTGCATCAATCTGACCACACAGGCAAAGGTGGCGGTAAGTGAGGACGTGGAAACTGTCAACATCCTTGTTGAAGAGCAAGAGATGATGAGGTATGTGACCTCAGGCGACACATCGCCCGCTACGCTCATTTCGCTGCTGCTCGTCCGTGCCATTGCCCGTCTGCATCCCGACTTGACGGAAGGAGTGCCGATGGTGGCACTGGCCATCAACCAACGTCCCGCACTGGGTTGTCCGCAGGCCGGCCAATCGATGGCAGCATCGCTCCGCCTGACCCTGAACGATGAGATGAGAGGGATGGATATTGAAACGCAGCAGACCATATTCCGAGGCATGGTGGCTCTGCAGTCGAACGAAGACAACGTCATTGAGAATTTCTGGCGAACTCAGCATACGCAAGACATGTTCGAAAAGATTCCCACCCTTGAGGGGCGCCATCAGGCAATGGCCAAAGCCTACAGTGTCGCAACATCAGCAGCCACAACCTGTGTCAGTTACGTCGGCAAGGCTAATCTGGGTGCTGCCGAACAATACGTCAGCGAGATGTACACAGAGGCCTATACGCCGTATGCTCTCACCATTGAGATGAGTGCCGTGGGCGGCACGTTCTGTATCAGTCTGATGCAGCGGTTTGCAGATGATACATATCTCGAAGCCTTTCTCGACGAATTCCGCCAGATAGGTCTGCCCTATCGTATGGCTACTCGCCATCCGTTGACGGTGGCACCAATAGCAAACTATCGGGAAATAGCCATTAACGCCGCGACAGGAAAATGATTACATTTCCTTGCCACCTCAATCAGAGGGACTTACCTCTTTGATACCAACCACAAAAACAGGGTTCACACTTACTGCGCAATATATCAGTAAATTACGCGTGAATGTGAACCCTGTTTTCTTGCAATTTCTTCTGTAAGCTTGTATATTTAGGAATATCCCCTCATTCTTTTAGAGTGGATATTCGGCAGTTCGCTGAACGAAACAGGGTGTTCGTTGAAAGTGGGGTGTGGGCGGTTAAACATTTCATGCCTTTGTTACGTCAAAGAAGCAAAGAAGAACGAAAACAAAGAAACAAAAATAGTAACAATTAAAAAATTAAAGGTATGAAAAAGATTATCGTAACACTGGTTGCCATGATGGCAGTAACATTTAGTTTTGCAGAAACTAACAGTAACAATGTCGACAGACGTTTTGACATGAGTTGTAACATGGACCGCCTCTCAGAGGTGCTCGACTTGGACGAGGATCAGTCGGAAGCCGTAGAAACCATTCACAACAACTTCAACACAGAGTTGCAGTCACTGGCCTCCGTAAGAGGACCTATCCAGAGACACCTGGTGCATCAGGCAGTAAGAAAGGATGCTCAGAAGATGAAGAGCGTGCTGAACGAGAAGCAGTTTGGACTCTACATGCGCATCATGCTGAACACCCTGCGCAACAGACATCTGTAAAAAGGAGATAAAAGAAGATAGAAGAAGCGGGAGAATTTAGGTTCTCCCGCTTTTCTTATTCCTTGCGATGCTTATCGAGTTTGCGTAAGAAGAAGTTGAAGGCCTCCAGTCCTACCAGCACCATGATAGAGGCTGCGATTGCCAGCACATACATGCCGCCACCACAGGCCAGACCAATAGCAGCAGTAACCCATAGACCTGCAGCTGTGGTAAGTCCGCTGACCATATTCTCTTGTTTACGGAAGATGATGGTACCGGCACCAATGAAACCGATGCCGCTGACCACCTGTGACGCCACACGAGATACATCCCAACGATGCAGGTCACTCGTCATAGAGTCACCAAAGCCGTAAGCTGACACTATCATAAACAATGCGGCGCCCAGTGCCACGAGGAAGTGGGTGCGGAAGCCAGCCTCCTTGGCACGATACTCACGCTCCAAACCGATGAGTCCGCCAAGCAGAGCAGCGACGAAAATTCGTAGAATAAATTCGTACTCCATAGTTAAATGTTGTTATTTGACTGCAAAGATAATGTTTTTTTCGTATCTTTGCAAAGATTATAACCAAAAAACAACAAAAACATGTTTGGATTAGGAATGCAGGAAATCATCGTCATTGCTCTGATTATCCTATTGCTGTTCGGAGGAAAGAAGATTCCTGAGCTGATGAAAGGACTCGGCAAGGGCGTCAAGAGCTTCAAGGACGGCATGAAGGATATTGACGAAAGCACAAAGGATGAGACGAAGGAACAAAAGGACGAATAGGTGAGACAAATGGACGAAGGAACGAAGGCACTCACCTTTTGGGACCATTTGGACGTATTGCGTTCATCGCTGATACGCATGGCCATGGCCGTGATGGTGCTGGGAGTGGTGGCATTCTGCCTGAAGGATGCGCTGTTCAGTGTGGTGCTGGCCCCACGAAGTAGCGACTTCGTGACTTACCAGCTGTTAGGTGTTGACGCCTTCCACATCAACCTGATGAATACGGGACTGACGGAGCAGTTCATGATTCACATGCGGACGGCCATCTATGCGGGACTGCTACTGGCTTCACCTTATATATTATATGAACTGTTCCGATTCGTATCGCCAGCACTCTACCAGAACGAGCGTCGCTATGCCGTCTGGATAGTGGGAGCCGCCTACGTGATGTTCCTCATGGGCACACTGGTGAACTACTTCATCGTGTTTCCGCTGACGGTCAGGTTCTTGGGCACCTATCAGGTGTCGCCCGACGTGGCCAACATGCTGACCCTGCAGTCGTATATCGACACACTGTTAGGAATGAGCCTGGTGATGGGTGTGGTCTTTGAACTGCCAGTAGTCTGTGGACTGATGGGACGCATGGGACTCATCAACAGCCACATGATGTCACAATTCCGCCGTCACGCCGTCGTAGCCATCCTCATCGTAGCGGCTATCATCACCCCGACCACCGACGTGTTTACCCTCTTCGTAGTGGCACTGCCCATCTACCTGCTCTATGAACTCAGCATACAAATCGTCAAAATAACAAACTGAAGCTAAACAATACTTTATGTTAAGAAAAATCAGAATTGCACTGGCAACCGTGATGTTCATCGGAATCACGCTGTTGTTCCTCGACTTCACCGGCACCATGCACCAATGGGTGAGTTGGATGCCCAAGCTACAGTTCTTAGAAGCTGTATTGGCACTGAACGTCGTGGTCATTGCAGCACTCCTTGTGCTGACGCTCATCTTCGGACGCATCTACTGTTCGGTCATCTGTCCGTTAGGCATCATGCAGGACATCTTCGGATGGTTCGGCAAGAAAGCCAAGAAGAACCGCTACACGTATTCTAAACAGAAACACGCCCTGCGCATCATCTTCTTTGTAATGATGCTGATATCCCTCGTATTGGGTGGCGGCACCATTGTACAATTGTTAGCTCCCTACTCTGCCTTCGGACGCATATGTACCAACCTGTTGCAACCCATATGGATGGCAGGCAACAACGTGCTGGCAGCCATTGCCGAGCACTACGACAGCTATGCGTTCTACCATACGAACATCTGGATGCGTGCCCTGCCAAGCCTCATCATCAGCATCGTGACAATAGTCATTTTGGCTGTGCTCGCCTGGCGCAATGGTCGCACGTATTGCAACACTATCTGTCCCGTGGGTACTGCGCTGAGCATCTTTGCGAAGTTCTCGTGGCTGAAGGTGCACTTCGATGTAGACAAGTGCAAGAACTGCTCGCTGTGTACGAAGAACTGTAAGGCTGCCTGCATAGACTATAAGACACACACCGTTGACCCCCTGCGCTGCGTGGTCTGTGGCGACTGCATCGAGAGTTGCAAGTTTGGGGCGCTGAAGTATGGGCATGGGGCTAATGGGGTGAATGGGCAACCCAGTGAGCCCAATAAGCCCACTGAGGCCAACGAGCCCGTTGACTCCAGCAAACGCACCTTCCTGCTGTCTTCCGCACTGCTGGCAACAGCTGCCATGGCACAGCAGAAAGACAAGATTATGGATGGTGGACTGGCAGAGATAGAAGACAAGGTAGCCCCTGAGCGCCAGACACCCATCATGCCGCCAGGTTCCCGTTCGAAGCAAAACTTCGAACAGCACTGTACGGGCTGTCAGCTGTGTATCTCTGAGTGTCCTAACGAGGTACTGCGTCCCAGCAGCGACCTGTGGCACCTGATGCAGCCCACGATGTCTTATGAGCGTGGCTACTGTCGTCCAGAGTGTAACCGCTGTTCAGAGGTGTGTCCTGCAGGAGCCATCAAGCCATTAGCTCATGAGCTAAAGGCCTCAACACAGATTGGCCATGCCGTATGGATTAAGAAAAACTGTATTCCATTGACCGACGGTGTGGAGTGTGGCAACTGTGCCCGCCACTGTCCTGTCGGCGCTATCGAGATGGTACCCTCTGACCCTAATGACGAGGCATCGCCCTACGTTCCTGCTGTCAACGAGGCACGCTGTATAGGCTGTGGCGCCTGCGAATATCTGTGTCCCGCACGTCCTTTCTCAGCCATCTATGTAGAAGGACACGAGGTGCATAAAGAGGTGTGATGTGTGATGTATGATGTAAGATGTAAGAGGTATGAAGAAAGATATATCAAGAAGAAATTTCTTAAAGATGCTGGGTGGTGGCGCTGTAGGTGCTGCTGCCATCATGACAGGCTGTAAGTCGAAGAGTGACTCAAAGGCTGTGGAGGAGTATAAGAAACAGGTGGAGCCACCAACGGACAAGATGACCTATCGCACAAATCCTAAGACAGGCGACAAGGTCTCCATTCTGGGTTATGGTATGATGCGTCTGCCGTCGAAGACAGAAAACAAGGACGACTATGATCAGGACATGATCAATCGTCAGATAGACTATGCCCTAGAGCATGGCCTCAACTATATCGATACGTCACCCGTCTATTGCCAGGGAAAGTCGGAGCGCTGTACGGGTATCGCCCTAAGTCGCCACAAGCGCTCAGAGTATTTCATCGCCACCAAGCTGTCAAACTTCCACCCCTCTACACAAAGTCGTGAGGCAAGCATCGGCATGTATAAGAACTCCCTGAAAGAATTGCAGGTTGACTATCTCGATTACTATCTGTTGCACGCCATTGGTGGTGGCATGGATGAGTTCAATCGCCGCTATGTCGATAATGGCATCATGGACTTCCTGATGGCTGAGCGCGAAGCTGGCCGTATCCGCAACCTCGGTTTCTCATTCCACGGCAAGCAGGAAGTGTTCGACGAGGTACTGGCCATGAACGACAAATACCACTGGGACTTTGTGCAGATAGAGCTGAACTATCTGGACTGGGACTACGCCAACGAGATTAATGGCAGTAACGTCGATGCCAGTTATCTGTATGCAGAGCTGCAGAAGAAAGGTATTCCTGCTGTTATCATGGAGCCTCTGTTAGGTGGTCGTTTGGCTAACCTGCCACAATACCTCGCCACGGAATTGAAGAGTCATGCGCCAGAACGCAGCGTCGCCTCGTGGGCATTCCGCTATGCAGGTACACCAGAGGGTGTGCTCACTGTACTCAGTGGTATGACCTATATGGAACATCTGAAGGACAACCTGCTGTCATACTGTCCACTGGTACCACTGACTGAGAAAGAGCAGCGTTTCCTGGACAAGGATGTTGCCGAGCGCATCGTAGGTCTGGAGAATATTCCCTGCAACGACTGCAAATACTGCATGCCCTGTCCTTACGGCATCGACATCCCCGCCATCTTCGTACATTATAATAAATGTAAGAACGACGGCACGCTGCCACGCCTGAAGATGGATGACGAATACTATAAGCTGCGACGCAACTATCTCATTGGTCTCGACCGTGCCGTACCACGTATGCGCCAGGCCGACCACTGCATCCAGTGTGGCCAGTGTGAACCTCATTGTCCGCAGAACATCCGTATTCCACGCGAGTTGCAGAAGATTAGTCAGTTCGTGGAGGACCTGAAGCAGAACAAGACAGTTAGTGGTGAGGGGTGAGGGGTGAGAAGTGAGAGGTTAGACCTGAGCGATGCTTTGGGCTACGGTATAGGCAGTAGTCCATGCCGCCTGGAAATTAAAGCCGCCTGTAACGCCATCAATATCGAGTACCTCACCAGCGAAATACAGATGAGGAACGTGTTTACTCTCTAATGTAGCAGGATTGACTGCTTTTAGCGAAATGCCGCCACAGGTAACAAACTCATCCTTGAAGGGAGCACGACCCACTAACTGATAAGTATCATTCAAGAGGACGTTGACCAAACGGTTGACGTCCTTTTTGTTCAACTCTACCCACCGTATCTGAGCACGTGAAGCCAATGCCTTCTCTAACAGATACGTCCACAAGCGTTGTTGCAGGCCAAAAGGACTATAGGTCGTCAACTGTTTCTTCGGTTGTTTCACGCCTTGCTCATACAGAAGAGCTGCCACTTCTTCATCCTGCATAGCCAACCAACGGACGCTCAACGATGCTTGATACTGATGCTCAGCCAGATGACGGGCAGCATGACTCGACAGTTTCAGAATGGCAGGACCACTGACACCCCAATGGGTAATCAGCAACGGCCCCGTAGCACGAAACTTCGTACCGGCAATCATTGCCGTAACATCATTCACCACCGTTCCTTGCAGAGCATGCAGGTGTTCATCAGCAATAGAGAAGGTAAACAATGAGGGGACTGGAGCCTCTATCTCATGCCCCAAGGCAGCCAACCAACGTAAACCCTCACCCTTGGGAGAGCCTCCCGTTGTCACTACAACATCATCGAAATCACTCAACTGGTCAAGAGAATCCACATGGACACCCTTACGAATCTCAATATGGTAGCGACGGGCCAACGAAAGGAAACAGTCGATGATAGCATGTGAGTCCTGAGCCTGTGGAAATACGCAGTCATCATCCTGCGTCACCAAGGGAACGCCATGCTGTTCAAACCAGCGATAAGCATCCTGGTAGTCAAAGTTGTTGAATAGGCGTTTCAGCAGGCGGTGCCCACGAGGATAGACTTGCGACAAATCACTGACTGAAGCGAAGGAATTGGTACAGTTACAACGTCCGCCACCACTAACCTCCACCTTTGCCAGCACATGGTGGCTACGCTCGAAGATGACGACCTCCATGTCAGGCATCATCTCTTTCAGGTTGACAGCCAGGAAGAAACCGGCTGCTCCGCCACCAACGACTGCCGTCTTCATAGCTTGGCGATACACTCGCGCAGTGACTCCTCCCAATAGGGAACCTCAATGCCGTAGGTCTGCTTGATCTTCGTCTTGTCAAGCACCGAATAGTGCGGACGGGCTGCAGGAGTGGGATATTCAGAGGTATGCAACGGACGGACATGACACGAGGTGATGCCAGCAATACGATGGATGGCTTTCGTAAAGTCGTACCACGAGATAACACCCTCGTTAGAGAAATGGTAGATGCCAGGGGCAATGCCTTGATTAATAGC
>Ga0256404_1009937_pt1 | contig 13386 bp, 12 predicted proteins | sample RumenRJG_01DNA_FD_185990 | JGI IMG/M metagenome (GOLD analysis project Ga0256404, IMG submission 185990) | Bovine rumen microbial communities from Lethbridge, Alberta, Canada - RJG_01 | ecosystem: Host-associated > Mammals > Digestive system > Stomach > Rumen | place: Canada: Alberta | collected...
ATGAAGAGGACAAGATCATCGACATGGAGGAAAAGCCGGAACACCCCAAGTCCCACTGGTGTACGCCGCCGTTCTACATCTACAAGGCCTCTGATGTTGGCCTGGTGAAGGTTGGCATCGAATCCGGGTGCGGTGTGGACGCGCCAGGCAGCTTCATCGCATGGTTATCCAAGCAAACGCCTGTCCACGCTTATATCATGCCAGGCAAACGGTATGATATTGGAAATCTCGCTTCCTACGAGGAAGTACAAAAAAACTATAAGGGAATCACAAACTGACGCCGTGGGGACGGCGGGCCGAGAGGCTGGAAATGGAGAAAAAATGCGGAAACTTGAAGACTTGAAAATCGCTGTTGCCGGTACTGGATATGTTGGCTTGTCGATTGCTGTGCTGTTGTCTCAGCACCATACCGTGACCGCCGTGGATATTATCCCGGAAAAGGTCGGGATGATCAATCGGCGACAATCACCAATCCAGGACGAATACATAGAGAAGTATTTGGCAGAAAAGGAGTTAAGGCTCACAGCCACAACAGACGGTGCTGTGGCCTATGCAGATGCCGATTTCGTTGTGATTGCAGCGCCTACCAACTACGATCCGCAGAAAAACTTCTTCGATACCAGCGCGGTGGAGACCGTTATCCAGCTCGTCAGGAGTGTGAATGAGCAGGCTTATCTGATCATCAAGTCCACGATTCCCGTGGGCTACACCCGGAGCGTTAGGGAGAAGTTCAAGGATGAACGTATCCTCTTCAGTCCTGAGTTCCTGCGAGAATCCAAAGCCCTCTATGACAACCTCTACCCCTCCCGCATCATTGTTGGGTGTGACGAGGATACAAGAGAAGCCGCGGAGGTGTTCGCTCAATTACTTCAGGAAGGCGCGGAGAAGCCCGACATCGATACGTTGTTTATGGACTTCACCGAAGCCGAAGCAGTGAAGCTGTTTGCGAACACATATTTAGCTCTCCGTGTCTCGTACTTCAACGAGCTCGATACCTATTGCGAGGTCAAGGGACTGAACACCGGGAACGTGATCCGAGGCGTGAGCCTTGATCCCCGTATTGGGAACTTCTATAACAACCCCTCCTTCGGTTACGGCGGGTACTGCCTGCCGAAAGACACGAAACAGCTTCTCGCCAACTATGCCGATGTCCCTGAGAACCTGATCCAAGCGATTGTGGAAAGCAACAGAACCCGTAAGGACTTTATCGCGGATCGTGTTCTGGAACGCGCTGGGTATTACACGGCAAGCAGCATGTGGAATGCGGCGAAGGAGCGGCCGATTACCATTGGTGTCTACCGCCTGACGATGAAGGCAAATAGCGATAACTTCCGGCAGAGCAGTATTCAGGGTGTTATGAAGCGACTGAAAGCAAAAGGAGCGACAGTCATCATCTATGAGCCGACTTTGGAGGATGGCATCACCTTCTTTGGCAGCCTTGTTGTCAACGATCTGGAGCGGTTCAAGAAGGGTTGCGACGCTATCATAGCCAACCGTGTGGGGCCGGAGTTGGAAGACGTAATGGATAAGGTGTACACGAGAGACATCTTTAAGAGGGATTAATACCCAACGCACCGTCCCCAGCCTCACCAGAAAAACGTAAAGAACAGAAGAACTGAAAACGCGCCGGGAACGGCGCAGAGAGGATAAAGATACAAATGATAGCCGCAGAATAGCGGCCCAGAGAAAGGAAAGCTAATGAAAATCACAGTTGCAGGAGTCGGATATGTTGGCCTGTCTTTGGCAGTGTTACTTGCGCAGCATCATGAGGTGACCGCGATTACGACCACGGAAGCCAAGGCAGAAAAGCTGAACAAGTTTATTAGCCCGATTCAGGATGACGAGATCGAGCGGTTCTTTAAGGAAGCACGGGAAGGTACCCGACAGCTCAACTTAAAAACCACAATAGATAAAGAAGCTGCGTACTCTTCCGCTGAACTTGTTATCATCGCTACTCCTACGAACTATGATAGTCAGAAGAATTACTTTGATACCAGCGCCGTTGAAGATGCCATCGAGTGGGTGCTGAAGGTTAACCCGGAAGTGCCGATGGTTATCAAGAGCACCATTCCTGTGGGGTATACAGTGTCCACCAGAGAGAAGTATGGCGCTAAAAACCTCTTCTTCAGCCCCGAGTTCCTGCGTGAGTCCAAAGCGCTCTATGACAACCTGTATCCGTCCCGCATCATAGTCGGCTGCGACGAAGAGACGAGAGAAGCGGCTGAGATGTTTGCTGGCTTGCTGGTCGAAGGAGCGGAAAAGAAGGATGTAGAGACCAGGATCATGGGCTTTACGGAAGCTGAAGCTGTAAAGTTGTTCGCCAACACTTATCTGGCTCTTCGTGTCAGCTACTTCAACGAGTTGGATACATACTGCGAAATGAAGAGGTTGAGCACAGCCGAGGTTATCGACGGCGTGTGCCTTGATCCGAGAATAGGGAGTCATTACAACAATCCTTCTTTCGGTTACGGCGGATATTGTCTCCCCAAGGATACAAAGCAATTGCTTGCTAATTACCAGGACGTCCCGGAGGAGTTAATAAGAGCAATAGTAGAGAGCAACAGAACAAGAAAAGATTTCATCGCAGACCGGGTTCTGGAAAAGGCTGGTTATTACACAGCGAATTCGATCTGGAACGCTGAGAAAGAGCGCCCGATCACTGTTGGCGTGTATCGCCTCACCATGAAGAGCAACAGTGATAACTTCCGCCAGTCCTCCATCCAGGGCGTGATGAAGCGGATCAAGGCTAAAGGCGCCACAGTGATCATCTATGAGCCGACGCTGGAGGATGGCGTGACATTCTTCGGCAGTCCTGTTGTGAACGATATCGAGAAGTTCAAAGCGGGATGCGATGTGATTGTTGCGAATAGATTTGATGACGTGTTGGCGGATGTTGCTGAGAAGGTCTATACGAGGGATCTTTTCAGGAGAGATTGATGATGAGAAAGGACAGTACGTATGGCATTTAAGCATGGCGTAAATAAGTCGGCCATTCCGACTGTTGATATTCTTGGAGTTCAAATTGCAGCTATTGATATGGAATGGTTGTTGAACTTTACCAAGAATCATATAAAGGATTTATCCGGAGATTATATTTGTGTTTCAAATGTCCACACGACTGTTACCGCGAGTGAGGATGAGGAATATAGAGCGATCCAGAATGGCGGGATTATGGCGATCCCGGACGGTGGACCGCTGAGTTCTGTAGGAAGGAAACGAGGAGCCGAGAATATGGCTCGGACAACTGGGCCGAGTTATATGGGCGAAGTTTTAAAGATAGGCGGTTATCGGCATTATTTCTACGGTTCAACCCCAGAAACGCTTGAAAAGCTTTTTTCAAACCTTACACATGACTATCCTCAATCCACAATAGCAGGGATGTACTCTCCACCATTCCGTCCAATGACGGAAGAGGAAGATGAGCAGATAGTGGAGAGGATTAATGAGACTGAACCTGATTTCGTATGGGTTGGTCTTGGGGCACCGAAGCAGGAAAAGTGGATGGCAGCTCACCAAGGACGTGTGAGAGGCCTTATGGTCGGCGTTGGCGCAGCATTCGACTATTATGCCGGGAACATCGAGAGAGCACCTCAGTGGATGCAGAAGGCAAACTTGGAATGGGTGTATAGACTCCTGCAAGACCCGAAGAGGCTTTTTAAAAGATACTTGGTGACGAACTCGAAGTTCATGTGGAATGCGGTCGTAAGAGGGAAATAAGAGTATAGGGGATAACGATGGAAGATCGACAGCTGGTATGCTTACAAATACATAATGATTACCAAATACCGGGTGGAGAGACCAAGACAGCTTATCTGATCGCTGATCTCCTTGAAAGAAATGGCATTAGAGTAATTCGGTATTATAAAACGAACATGGAATATGAAGGGGAAAGCGGTGTTGTTGGAAAGATTAAAACTGGTTTCCATGCACTAGACAATCCAGAAACCACAAGAGAAATAGAGGCAATTCTTGAGCAGAACCATGTAGATTTTGCCCTAGTTCACAATGTAGTGTCTGTTATCAGCAACGCAGCGTACAAAGCGCTGATAAAAAGAGGGATACCGATTATCAAGTATCTCCAGAATTACAACTTGGTCTGTCTAAACGGTGCCCTTGATCATGGAGAAGTCTGTGAGAGATGCCAAAAGAATAACCTGGTAGGTGTAAAGTGCAAATGCTATAAAGGCAGCACAGCATATTCCTTTATCAAATACCTGATAAAGAGGGATATGGACAAGCATATTCTTCCGCATATTTCTGCGTTCATGCCAAACTCTGAATTTGTAATGAAGGAGCATGTTCGTCGAGGTATTGACGGAAGCAAGATGTACGTCATGTATAACTATGTGGACATTCCTCAGATTGAATATGCTGGAGAAAGAAACTACTATCTGTACTTTGGGCGTCTCACGGGCGAAAAAGGCGTAATGACCACAATTAACGCATTTGAGAAAATGTCGGATCAGAGGTTGGTCATTATGGGTAGCGGGACACTTGAAGAAGAAGTTAAGAAGAGGGCGGAAAAGAGCAGCAATATCGAGTTTATCGGTAGTAGAGAGGGACAAGAACTTCTTGAGTATGTGGCAAAGGCTAAAGCAGTCATTGTGCCTTCAGAATGGGACGAGCCACTCCCAAGAACGATTCTTGAAGCATATTCCCAGGGGACTCCGGTGATAGGGGCAAATCGTGGTGGAATTCCTGAACTGATTGAAGAGGGAAAGACTGGGGTTGTATTTGAGGCTGGAAACGAGAACGCATTGAAAAATGCAGTTAACCAGATTGAATATTTAAGCGAAATTGTCTATGAGAATATGAGAAATGCGTGTTTAAAACGGCTGAAGGAAGAGTATACAGAGAGCGCCTATTATAGTCGTTTTATGGATTGCGTTAAGGAGATAGTATAATGGCCAAAACTACGGTCTGGGATGTCATTAAGAATCCATGGAAAATTATCAAGCATTGGGGTGGCTTAGGGCACTTCAAGTGGATTCCTGATGAGCAGTATATAAAGATTTGCTATAAAGCAGCCTTTGGAAAGTGGCCGAACTTAGAGAATCCTGTAACTTTTAATGAAAAGCTGAATTGGTTGAAGCTTCATGACCGTAAGCCGATATACACGACTATGGTCGATAAGTATGAAGCTAAGAAGTATGTGGCTTCGATTATTGGTGAAGAGTATATCATTCCAACCCTTGGTGTTTGGGATAAGTTTGATGATATTGACTTTGACAGTTTACCAAATCAATTTGTATTAAAGTGCACACATGACTCAGGTTGTGTGGTGATTGTCAAGGATAAGAAGCATTTCGATGTAACTGAAGCAAAAAAGAAAATTGAAAAAAGCCTAAAGCGAGAATTCTATTATGTGGGTCGTGAGTGGCCTTATAAAAATGTTAAGCCGCGCATTATTGCTGAGAAATATATGGAAGACATATCTACCAGAGAATTACGTGATTACAAATTCTTCTGCTTTGGTGGTCAAGCTAGGTGTGCAAAAGTAGATTTTGATAGATTTGTCGATCATCACGCTAATTACTTTGACAGAGAAGGAAATCTCCTACCATTTGGTGAGGAATCATATCCTCCAGATGAAAGTAGAGTAATCACTTTACCAAGGAACGTGGAGACAATGACTCGATTAGCAGAAACGCTTTCCAAAGAGACTCCCTTTTTGCGCGTAGACTTTTACGACGTTAATGGAGAAGTATATTTTGGTGAATTGACTTTCTTTCCGGATTCTGGTTTTGGCAAACTAACAAGCAAAGAGTGGGATTATAAACTTGGTTCATGGATAATACCAGAAGATAGTATGATATAATACTAAATCGCTTGTTATTATGACTCGACCGAATAGTTATGTTGGCCCACCTATATAATATCAGACTTGGCGCACATACAGATAATATAATTCATATAGAATGTGGAATGCGACAATAAAGTGATAATAAGAGGGTACAATAATGAAGCTTTCAATCATTACAATTTCATTCAATGCAGAAGAGTGTATTGAAAAAACAATAGAATCCGTTCTAAACCAATCGGTTCCAGTATTTGAATACATCATGATTGATGGGGCTTCTTCTGATCATACCTACGATATAATAAAAAGCTATGATGAAAAGTTCCAAAATAGAGGGATACATTTTATTCACATTTCAGAACCTGATAAAGGGATTAGTGATGCTTTTAATAAAGGAGTTAAACTCGCAGAAGGGGATATAATTGGTATTATAAATGCAGATGATGAGTTGTTGCCTGATGCTAATGCTATCTTACAAGAAGAGTGGGAAAAAGTGAAGGCAGATGTATATTATGGTAATTGTTGGTGGGTAGATACTGGTAGGAATATTGAATATATTTCACGGCCTCGACAGGATCTTAGCCTATTGCTTCACACCATGATACTAATTCACCCTTCAACATTTGTTGCAAAAAAGGCGTATGATGAATGTGGTGTTTTTAATGTTGATTACAGATATTGTATGGATAAAGATTTGCTGTATAGGTTATATAAAAGCGGTAAATCATTCAAATACATAGATGCAGAGCTTACAAGGTTTAAGGCAGGAGGCGTAAGCGATAAGAATTTAAAAGCCGTTTTAAAGGAAGGAGAGAAAAACGCAATATACTATGGCGCACCCTTTCTAAAAACGAAAGTTATGTTTGCGAAAAAATATGTTAAAAATAAGATAATCATTTTAGTAAAAAAAACACCACTCTATCTATTCTTGTACCGTAGATTGAAAAATGGAAGAGGCATAAACAGATGAGTCTTAAACAAGAAATAATAAGAGCGAAATACTTTCCAAGCGGTTTAATGAACAAGATAATAATGCGGCTGAAAGGCAAGAAGTTTGGGAGAAATTTAAAAACATATGGATGTATGTTCATTAGGGGGACTGGGTCTATTATTATTGGAAACGATGTGACAATTACTTCGTGCAGGGAAACAAATCCAATAGGCGGAGATACAAAGACAATCTTATTTGCGAAAAACAAGTCTAAGATTATTATTGGTAATCATGTTGGCCTTTCTAATGCTTCGTTAGTTGCAATGAACTCTATAGTAATAGATAATGATGTATTAATTGGAGGTGGATGTAAAATATATGATCACGATTTTCATTCATTAGACTTTGAAACAAGGAATCAATCTGGTAATGCTGGTGTTATTGCAAAGCCTGTACATATAAAAAGAGGAGCTTTTATTGGAGCACATAGTATTATCTTAAAAGGTGTAACGATAGGGGAAGAGAGTATTATTGGTGCGGGTTCTGTAGTAACGAAAGACATCCCTGATGGAGAAATTTGGGCAGGAAATCCAGCTAAATATATTCGAGGAATATAATATGTTGAAGAGTTTAGTTGATATTTTCGAGAGTTGGTTCAAAAGAATTTACAATAGGGATAAATGCAAGTTTGCTTATGGAGCTACTATTAAGGGTAACTGCAGCTTGGAGGGTGGAAACTTCCTTGATAGGAATTCACAGATTAAGGATTGTGTAATAGGCTTTGGCTCTTATTTGGGAAGAAATACTGTATTAAACAATTGTAAGATAGGGAGATATACTTGTATTGGGCCAAATGTACATATTATTTGCGGTGAACACCCAAGCAAAACTTTTGTATCTATTCATCCTGCGTTTTACTCTCTCAGAAAGCAGTCAGGGTTTACATACGTTACACGTCAACTCTTTGAGGAAAACAAATATGCAGATAATGAAGGAAAATATTCTGTTATTATAGGGAATGATGTATGGATTGGTGATGGTGCAAAGATTCTTGGCGGAGTTAGTATTGGAGATGGTGCAATAATTGCAGCTGGGGCTATTGTCACAAAAAACGTTGACGATTATATGATAGTGGGAGGATTTCCAGCGAAATCAATCCGAAAGAGATTTGATGAAGAAGTAATAAACAAATTGATTGAAATAAAATGGTGGGACAAGGATTCCAAATGGTTAAGTGATAATGCGGAATATTTTTGCGATGTTCAAAGATTTCTCTCTCATGTAGAAGGAGAGATCGGAAGGAATTAACATGACAGAGTATTGTGTAGTTGCCGTTGGCTATAATAGAATAAATAGTTTGATGAGACTTCTAAGTTCCCTGAATAATGCAGAGTACGGTGCAGATGAGGTTGATTTGATTGTGTCATTAGATAATGCAGGATTACCCGAGATTGTTGAAATGGCAAAGGGTTTTTTTTGGAAGCATGGGAATAAGAAGGTAATTGTCCAGAAGGAACGCTTAGGACTAAAAAAACATATACTAAAATGCGGTGATTATATTTTACAATATCGCGCAGGGGCAATTTTGGAAGATGATATTATTGTTTCACCAGTATTTTACGAGTATATGAAACAGGCAGTAGAACATTATGAAAATGATGATTCTATAGCAGGTATTTCATTATATACTCATCTCAGGCATCCGATAGCTGGATACCCTTTCATACCAGCAGGTAGTGAATATGACACCTTTTTTGTTCAGTTTGCTCAATCTTGGGGCCAGATTTGGCTCCCAAAACAATGGTGCTCTTTTAAGAAATGGCTTGAAACAAAGGATGAAAATATAGGACATGTAAAAGGATTTCCTGACGCAGTAACAAACTGGTCTGCAAAGTCTTGGTTAAAGTATCACATATTGTATTGCTACGAAACAAATAGGTATTTTGTATATCCATATGATTCATTATCCACATGCTGTGTAGATATCGGTGAACATGCTTTACAATCTGAGAATGCTTTTCAGGTTCCTTTACTATTGAAGCAAAAAGAGAGATATTTATTTGCAGATACTGAAAATAAAAGAGCTTCTGTTTTTTACGATGTCTTTTTTGAAAGAAAGAATATCTCTGTGCCTGGTACAGAAGGTGACGTCTCGTTTGATATATATGGCTTAAAAAAGCAAGATGAGATAGAAAACAGATTTGTAGTTTCTATTCAAGTATTTGATAGGAAAATATTATCCACATATGGATTAGCCCTTAGACCCCCAGAGGTTAATGCTCAAATGGGAATGGAAGGCAACCAACTATATCTGTATGACATGACTATTGCTGGTGATAATAAACAATTAAAGCGTAATAATGTCGGTGAGTATATATACTTTAATAAAATACATGGACAGACAAGACTATTATTGAAAGTCGCTATTACGAAGTACATTGAAACTGCTAAACTAAGATTAAAAAAGCACTTTAAATAGACGGTGCGGAGGGGAATCAAAATTGCATTATATAATAAAAAAGAAAGATCTCCCTGATCTAATTATGTATTGCGCTATTACTGTGCTACTGTTTAATGTTGATTACACAAACAGTTTTAAGCTATTAATGATAGGAAATACTGCGCTCAAATTAGGAGCAGTTGTACTCGTAGGATTATTAATATGGGTTCATAAGAAGAGTTTGTATAAAAGCACTGTATTATTGCTTCTTGGCTACTTCATGATATTAGTATCAACAGTGATTCATAAAAGAAGTATCAATGATGCACTTACTGTCTTAGTATCCCCTGTAGGTATGATTTTGTTATTCGATTATGGTGCAAAAAAAGGAAAGGATTTTTTTATTTCAGTAATAAAGACAATATTGGTGTTTTCGGTTATCGTGAATTTTGTCTCTATTCTTTTGTACCCAAATGGAATGTACTACAATGCCGGTTACACAGCAAATTGGGTTTTGGGATATAAGAATGCGCATGTACGTTATATTGTCCCGGCTATTGCATTATGTGTGATTGAAAGCGAGAAACGCTCTGGTTATATTCGGCTTAGAGATTATCTGTTAATGCTTATTGGAATGGTGTCTTGTATTTTAGCCCATTCTTCGACGGGGATTGTTGGGATTACTGTTTTTTCTTTATTAGTAATTGCAGATAACAATAGGAATCGATTCATCAAAAGGTTTGTTCGATTTTTATTGCACCCAGTAAGTATAATTGTGATGACAATTGCGCTGTATTACGTAATACTTTGGGGTGATACTACTTTTTTAGGTGGTATTATTCAAAAGTATTTAGGAAGAGATTTGACCTTTACTGGAAGGACGTTTATTTGGAAGAGATGTTTTGAGTATATTTCAGCGTCACCTATCACAGGCGTTGGTTATATAAACAGCTCTGATTTTTTTAGACTCATAAACGTTGGTATTGGATCTCATCCACATAACTACTTAATCGGTATACTATTCTATGGGGGTATTGCTTCCTTTGGTTTCTTTCTTATGTCCTATGTGAATATGATTAAGAGTTTTAGAGATAATCATGATTATACGCCTATTAGAATATGTTTGTGGTCAGTATTGGCATTTGTTATAATGGGTGTTTCAGACGTGCTATTATTTTCAACCTTTTTCCATGCACTAATTGTATTGATAGACTATTATTGTCGTAAATCAGACATTGAAGGGAAAGCAATATGAATGTAATCGCATCGGGGTATTCAGGAACAGGATCATCTGCAATAGTTCATCTTTTATCAGAGTACGAAGATTTTTCAGATGGTATAAGCGGTTCATATGAACATGTACTATTCTATATTCCTGACGGATTATTCGATTTAGAGGATAGGCTATTATATAATAATACGCTTCATATGGCAGATGGTGCAATCAATAGATTTTATTCTGCGATGAAAAGACTTAATGACAATGACTTTGGATGGTTTGGTGGATATGAGAACCGGTATGGTAAAATGTTTATGCAAATTGTTGACGAGTTTTTGGAAGAACTTGTTGATTTCAAATTAGTAGGTTATTGGAGTGACGATTTTAAGCTTCAATCATCTCTTCAAGCAACAATTAAGGATACTGCCAAAAAGATCACTGGACATAAAGTGACGCATTTTGGGAAAAAAATTTCAAAAAATGGAGATGGATATGTTTTGTATTCTTTTCCAAATCAGGAACGCTTCTATAGGGCGGCAAAAGAATTTGTCTTAAAGTATCTGAGAATGATTTGCAATAATCAGGCGACTGATCTGGTTTTAGATCAGATTTTACTACCCCAAAATCTATATAGACTTCAGAATTATTTTGATAATTCAAAAGCAATTGTAGTAGATCGCGACCCAAGAGACTTATTTGTGTTATCTAAATATGTTTGGCCAAAGATAACAAATTCCGCAGTCCTATTTCCGGAAAACGTGGGAGACTTTATAGAATTCTATAAGGAAGTTAGAAAGCAAACTCGACGAGATGATCCAGCTTGTGTGATGACAGTTAGATTTGAGGATCTTATCTATAATTATGATGAAACCATAAATAGAATAGAAAGTTATTTGAAGATAGATAGTAGTAGACATACAAGAAAGCAGACTAGGTTCAATCCAGAAAAATCGATTGCGAACACTCAAAACTTTAGAATGAATTCGCATTGGACTAGAGAAGTAGAAGCAATAAGATTAGAATTATCTGAATATTTATATGAATTCCCTTATATTCTTCACCCTAGTATAAATGAGGCATCTGATCCTAGTTAATTCCGGAGGTTACTGACGTGGGTTACAATAGAAGTCAAAAATCTTTTAAAAATATTCTATACGGATTTGCTTCGCAATTGGTTGTAACTCTTATCCCATTTGTGACGAGGACAGTATTTATTCATCGTTTAGGTATGTCCTATTTAGGGGTAAATAGTCTGTTTTCTAATATTTTACACGTGCTGTCGTTGGCTGAACTTGGTATAGGAAATATAGTAGTTTATTCATTATATAAACCTCTGGCAGCTAATGATCAGAATAAGATCGCTTCTCTGGTAAAATATTATCGCAATATTTATTTTGGTATTGCGGGGATAGTCTTTTGTGCGGGAATGTGTTTGCTACCATTTTTGGACTTTATAGTAAAACTTCCTAATAATATGGAACACATACATCTATATTATTGCATGTTTGTGATCAACTCATCTTTATCGTATCTATATGTTTATAAATCTTCGATTATTAATGCTGACCAGAAACAATATCTTATTTCTCTGCATACAACAGTTTGCGTTGTTTCACAAAACATCGTTCAAATCATTTTAGTAGTATTATTTAATAATTTCTTCTTATATCTTCTTACACAATTAGCCTTTACTTTCATTCTCAACTTTTCTTTATCGCTTAGGGCTGATAAACTGTATGGAATTAACTTGAAAGCGGCTAAACCGCTCAGTAAAGAAGAAAAAAGAGAAATTGTAAGTAACACAAAATCTATGCTGTTTTATAAGTTGGGAGGCGTATTTCTTAATCAGACGGATAGTATTTATATTTCAACATTAATTAATACAATAACAGTTGGTTTATATGCAAATTATGTAACTATTGAAGGTGTACTAAATCGTTTCATTAACCTAATATATGATTCAATATATGCTAGTGTTGGAAATTTAAATGCAACTGAAGATGGAAATAAGCAAAAACAAGTATATGATGCTTTGTGTCTCATGTTTTTTATTATAGGCACTGTTGGGTTTGTTGGATTCTATTGTGTGTCTAGCGATGTGATTACTGTTTGGATCGGAAAGGACTATATTGTTAGCAATCTAACAGTTGCAGCTATAGGCATTAGGTTTTATCTTCCCATAGTATTGTATCCTATCTGGATGTATCGTAATACTACAGGGCTATTTAAAGAGACGCAAAATATACTAATATATGCTGGTATTATAAACTTATTATTGTCGTATATATTAGGGAAATTACTCGGATTACCTGGTATCATTTTTGCCACGTCTATTGCGAGACTTTTGACGTCGTTTTGGTATGAGCCTTTAGTTCTTTATCGCATTAGATTTAAGGGCAGTAATGTAGTTGAATACTTTATCCAATTTTTACTAAGTATTGCAATTTCATTAGTGACTGTACTGGTTATTACATTCCTCCTACCTTTCAGCGTCAATATATTTTTTCGGATTGTAATAAAAGTGATATTATCAACAGTATTCCCATTACTTATATATTCAGCTATATATTTTAGAAGTGAAAAATATAAGTATTTTATCAATTTGATAATGAAAAGGTTCAATAGGAATCGATATAAAAGTGAGAGAAAGGTATAATAATGATAATGTGTTTCTAGATTATGCATATTTTTACTGAATATTACGACGCATCAAAGCCTCCCTGTCTAGTGGAGAAAGAGCCATGGTTCCGGATGTTTAGAGTCTGCATGCAAAAGTCAAGCACTTTTTTACATGGTAGGGTAAACAGTTTTTGACTCATGATGGAAAAAAACTCCTTACTGTGCAGTGAATCTGCTTACCGTGCAGTGAAAAAAGTCTTTACCGCGCACAAGTCTGCAACAATGCTGCTAGAGCTCTTTATGTGAGTGGCGCATGATTGGCTTGTTGCCTCGGCAATCAGGCTAAGAGCCTATCTGCTGCATTGCCGAAGATAATC
>Ga0256404_1009938_pt1 | contig 13384 bp, 11 predicted proteins | sample RumenRJG_01DNA_FD_185990 | JGI IMG/M metagenome (GOLD analysis project Ga0256404, IMG submission 185990) | Bovine rumen microbial communities from Lethbridge, Alberta, Canada - RJG_01 | ecosystem: Host-associated > Mammals > Digestive system > Stomach > Rumen | place: Canada: Alberta | collected...
AAACTCCGACAGCCTCTCGCCGTCATAAATGATATTGGGTACAAAATGTTCAGCAGCAACATCTGAAATGATACCGGAAAAGGCAGTAAACATCCGGTGGAGCTCATCTTCCTGAAGCTTCCCGTGGGGAAGATCAGGATCGACCCCCGCCCTGTACAGGATCTCTCCGGATACGGATGGACTGATGCCGGTGACGGACATGTAGAGATGCTTATAAATGCTGATTCCACCCGTCCCGCCGTCATTTTCCTGACCGGGTCCAAGCATGAGGCCGGCAAAAGCACTTTCCTCTTTATAAAGCTCCATGGGATTGGCCTTTCCTGCGGCGTCGGGAATAAAATAAGTCCTGCCGGGAAGGACCTCACGTACGGAGGAGGTCATATGAGAGACGTGCTTGATGCTGTCAATGATCGTGAGATCCTGTTTTGTGAGGATGATATTGGAATGCTTCCCCATCAGCTCGCAGATCAGGTACTTTTCACTCAAGTCTCCCATCTCGTCAAGATGTTCGATCACAAAAACGATGATGCGTTCAAGTCCCTCATGAAGAGCTGTCCCGTCTGTACAAAAGGCTGAGGAAGGCTGAAAAATACGTTTAATCCTGCCTCCGCCGATGTGCTTGCGGAGCGCCATGCAGAAATTCGGAGCTGTCACGGGAGAAACGGCATTTTCCTCCCTAAGGCAGATCATGGGAGTGGAAGCGTTTGCGGATATCGTAAGTCTGAGCTGCTGACGGTTATTTTTTACCGTTAAAAGTAGCTCATCCTTTTCAGGTTGAGCTACTTTGCTGATACTGCCCATAAGCAGTCTGTCATTCAATTCACTGACTGCAGCCGCAGCTGCGATGCCGTCAAAAGCCATACAGATACTCCGGCAAGCTGATCGGGATCAGTTATTCTTCTTCCCAGTTGGTATAATACTGCTGTACATCGTCATCTTCATCAAGAAGGTCCAGAGTACGGCGCAGATTCTTTACCATCTGCTCATCCGTTACGGAGACAGTGTTCAGCGGGATCATGGCAATCTCAGCCTCAGCCATGGGGATGCCGGCTGCGTCAAGCGCCTCACGGACGGAATCAAAATCATCCGGATCTGTTACGATCTCGAAGCTGTCCTCTTCTTCCTTCAGATCCTCTGCTCCGGCCTCGAGTGCGATCTCCATCAGCTCATCACCGCTTCCTTCGTACTCTTCCCGGTCGATAATGATCTGTCCCTTTCTTTCAAACATGAAGGAGACGGAGTTCTGCGCGCCAAGAGAGCCCTGGCCCTTGGTGAAGGCTGATTTGACATTGGCGGCCGTACGGTTCTTATTATCCGTAAGCGCGTCTACAATGATCGCTACACCGCCTACACCGTATCCTTCATAACGGAGCTGCTGGTAATCAGCGCCGCCGTCTGCGCCGGCAGCCTTCTTGATGCCTCTCTCGATGGTATCGTTGGGCATATTTGCGGCCTTGGCCTTCTGAATCACAAACTTCAGCTTGAAATTGTTGGCAGGATCAGGACCGCCTTCCTTGACCGCGATTGCGATCTCACGACCGATAATGGTATAGATCTTACCCTTTGCAGCGTCGTTCTTTTCTTTCTTGGCACGAATATTGGCAAATTTGGAATGTCCTGACATAAATTACCTCTCCTGTAAATCTTTGATATAGGTTTAACCTAAATATTTTATCATTCCTGAACTTCGATTGCAATGTTTCTGAGCCATTTTTTACGGCTGACTCTCCATAAACCGAAGAACATTTTATATATTTCCTCGGTGCATACAAGAAAATACACGATATGGATCGGAAGATGCCACAAAAGCGTTCCCAGAAAAGCCAGCGGCACGCCCACCAGCCAGACGCCGGAGGTATCAATAAACAGGCACCATCTCGTATCGCCGCCCGCGCGCAGGATACCGACGATGATGATGTAGTTGAGCATTTTCGGTATGAAAACAAGGAGCAGCATGTCGAGGATCCGGACAGTCATATCCAACACCTCGGGTCCTACATCAAACAGGGTCAGGATCGGCCGCCGCATGAACCACAGGAGTACCATCATCAGTACTGAAAGCACTACGGAGACAACACAGAATTTAGCTGCATGGTCTTCTGCTTCGTCAAGCTGTCCTGCACCCAGTTCATTGCCGAGGATCACGGAGGTCGCAGCTGAAAGGCCGAACCACAGGACCGTGACCATCTCCTCTATGGTAGTGGCGATCGTGACGGCAGCGACGGAATCGTCGCCCATTCGTCCGTAGGCGACCGAATAAAGAGTCGTGCCCAGTCCCCACATAAACTCATTCAGGATGACGGGAAGGGCGGTCCGGAAAAAGCTGCTCATGAACTGTCTGCTCCACCCTGTCATATCCGACAGTCTGCAGCGGAATACATATATGCTTCCATCGGCCGATGTCACGGGCTGTTTTGCATCCTGCCGCACATGTCTTTCAAAGTCTTTTGGGACCTTTACGAAAGAGATCACGGCGATCAATGCCATAAACTCAATGATCCTGGCCGCCAGTGTCGCTATTGCGGCGCCTGCCACGCCAAGCCTGGGAGCGCCCAGACGGCCGAAAATAAGCGCATAATTCAGGATGATATTGACCGCGATCGCAAGAATCGATGTCAGCACCGGCTTTCTGGCTTCACCAACCGTACGCATCATCAGAGTCAGCGAGACATTGACCGCATTGAACCAGTAACTGAATACGACGATCCGCAGATACAGCGCCCCGAGGGCCTGCGCTTTCGGACTGGTGGTGAAGATCCGCATCACAATACCGGGCGCAAAAATACCGGGGATCATAAACAGGACCGCTCCTGCGCTGGCAAAGATCAGTGTGAGTCCCAGGGCCTTTCGGATATTTTTAAGATCACGGTTCCCGAAAAACTGTGCAGCCAGGACGCCGCTTCCGGAACAGATCCCGAAGACCAGCAGGCCGAAAACAAAAAAGTATTTATTTGCCAGTCCCACCGCGGCAATGGCGGATGCCCCGAGGCTCCCGATCATGATCGTGTCGACCATATTGGTAACGGTATTCAGAAGATTCTGCAGCGCTACCGGCAATGCGATCATGATCGCTTTATTGAGAAACCGGCGATCGGCAAAGGTATCTCTTAAGACATGAATGATATTGAATGAATGCCCTTTTGCAAGCTGTTTCATTATCTCAGGTATTTCCGCGGCACTCTGCTGCTGATATTGCAGGTGATCTCATAATTGATCGTACCGCACTTTTCTGCAAGTTCCTCAGCCGTGACAGCGTCCGTGCCCATTGTCCCGAGAAGAATGACCGGCACGCCGGGACTGACCTCTCCTTCATCAAACTTACTCAGATCGATCATCATCTGATCCATGCAGATCCGTCCAAGGATGCGGCATCTTTTCCCGTTAACCAGGACTTCCGTCCCTTTCAGTGAAAGAGCGCGCGGGTATCCGTCCGCATATCCGATACAGACAGTACCGATGCGCATCCTGCGATCGGCCGTAAAACGGTAGCCGTAGCTCACGGAGGTTCCGGCCTCAATTTCCTTGACATGGGTAATATAGGCGTACCACATCAGCGCAGGTTTCAAAGAGACAGTATCTCTGCGGACTTCGTCTGAAGGATACATGCCGTAAAGCCCGATACCGGCCCGGCACATGTCAAAGCCTTCGAGACCGATCCCCTCCATGATGGATGCGGTGTTTGCACAGTGCCAGAGCGGTATGCAGATCCCGCTTTCTTCAACCAGTGATCTGAAATGCCGGAACTTTTCCAGCGCCTTCATCGTCTCTGTCTTGTCGGTCTCGTCTGCAGTCGCAAAATGAGTGAAGATCCCGTCTATCACAATGTTCTGAAGAGAAGCGATCTTTTTAAGGATCAGAAGTCCCGCTTCATCGGGCGTAAGGCCGATCCTCGACATTCCGGTGTCCACAGCAATATGGATATGCGCTTTAAGATCAGGGAAGGCATAGTCTGCCTCTTTAACAGAAGCATTTACCTCTTTCCCTTTGGCAGCGTCCCGGGCAGCCTGCTCCATAGCGTAAGCCGCCTTCTTTTTCTGCTCGTTTTCCTTTAAAAGAGCGACGATCTGGCCGGCTGCATCCTGATCAGCGGCGGCCTTTTTACGAAGAGCTTCGGGATCATCTCCGTTTTCTTCCCTGTAACGTGCGGCATTTTCATCAAGCTGTTTTGCCCGTTCAAATGTGAATACCGTCTGTGTAAGGCCAAAACGGATCGTATCTTCATCATCCTCGGCAAATGTCGGCCCGAGGATCAGGATCGGCTTTGTAACAGACCCTTCATTTCGAAGCTCGATTCCTTCGTCCGTGCAGGCAACAGAATACATGTCAGCAAGGTCCTTCACGCAGTTTGCCACTTCACATGCCCCATGCCCGTAGGCATCCGCTTTCATGGTGGCAAGGATCTTAATATCCGGATTCACCTTCTGCGCAGCTGACTTCATCGCTTCCATGTTTGCATGAATGGCCTTCAGGTCGACGATGGCGCCTGTTCTGCTGAAATGTTTTGACTCCTTCATTCTTTTCCTCCCGCAGTATTTTCTGCTACTGCAAATGCTATGACATACTCCTTTGTATCGGAAATGGACACAAACAAAGCATCTGCGCCGATCTCCCGTGCTTTTGAATCGGCGCCGCCGTACAGGCGTACATATGGCTTTCCAAGCGTATCCCTCAGAACCTCGATCTCAACGGGACTGCAGCAGGAAAAGCCGGTTCCGAGAGCCTTGCTGACGGCTTCTTTTACAGCAAAATCACCGGCAAGCCGTCGGATATTGTCCGCGGCTTCCCGGCGCTCGTTTTCCGTGTATACCTTCCGAAGAAAGCTCTCCCGTTGGCAGGCTTTTTCTACACGTTCAATTTCGATCAGATCTGTCCCGACTCCGATGATCATGGATATCCGTCAAAAAAGCAGCTATCTGCTCTTATTCATCCGAAATCTCCGGAATTTGCTATCTCATAGCTTAAACGCATGAGACTTTCAGAAAGATGAACATTTTCAACGATGATCCCGCCCGGCATTTCAAAATCGGTATGGGCAAAATTCCACACGCCCCGGATGCCTGTCCCGTTCAGCTCCTGGATGATCTGTCTGGCCTCTTCCTTCGGAATAGCCAGTATCACGATCTCAATCTCATTTTTCTGAATATAGTCACGAAGCTCGCTGACAGGAAGTACAGGAACGCCGTGGATCACAGTTCCGATCTTGGCAGGATCATTATCAAACATCGCGAGGATATTAAAACCGTAACGCGGGAAATTCTGATATCCGCTCAAGGCGCTGCCCAGGTTTCCTGCGCCGACCGTGACGATCTTATGCGGCCGGTCGATACCCAGGATCTTGCCGATCTCGTCATACAGGTATTCCACATTATAACCATATCCCTGCTGTCCGAAACCGCCGAAATTATTGAGATCCTGACGGATCTGCGATGCTGTCACGTTCATCAGAATGGAAAGCTCACTGCTGCTGATGCGCTCGACACCCTCCGCCTTTAATTCACCGAGATAACGATAATATCGGGGAAGCCGACGGATGATTGCCTGTGAGATATACTTTTTTCCGTTTTTGCTGTCCATAAAAAACCTCGTGGATCAGTTTGTTTGTCTTGATTTTAACATTATAGGTAAAGGATGCTTTTATGTCAAGCATCGGTCGAAGAGGATGATCCCAACAAAAAATGCAGGCATGAGCCAGCTCATTCCTGCATTTATCGTTGTTATCATCTTGCTTGATTTAAACGCCCATCTGTTTAGCTACTTCTTCTGCGAAGTTTTCCTGCTTTTTCTCAAGGCCTTCGCCGGTCTCCCAGCGGATGAAGCCCTTGATGGAGATGTTTGCGCCGTTAGCCTTTGCTACGGATGCGATATAGTCCTTGACGCTCTGCTTGCCGTCTTCTGCCTTTACATAGGTCTGGTCAAGCAGGCAGATCTCCTTCAGTTCCTTCTTGATACGGCCCTGGATCATGCCCTCGATAACCTTCTCCGGCTTCTTGGACTCCTTGGGATCGTTCATGATCTGTGCCTTCAGGATCGCCTTCTCCTTCTCGAGATAATCAGCGCTGACCTCGGCATCAGAGGTATAAAGCGGCTTCAGGGCTGCGATCTGCATGCAGACGTTCTCAGCCATAGCCTTGATGTCGTCATTGACAACGTCGGTAACAACATCCAGCATAACGCCGATCTTTCCGCCGCCGTGGATGTAGGACTGTACAAATCCCTCATCCTCGCGCAGCTGCTCGAATCTTCTGATATGCATGTTCTCACCGATCACAGAGATCATGGAGCTCAGCTTCTCGTTTACGGTAAGGCTGGTGTCAAGTGCCCACGGCTCCGCAAGGAATGCATCCAGATCAGCAGCCTTGGTGTCAAGAGCCTGTGCTGCAACTTCAGCAACATAGGAAGTGAACTTCTCGTTCTTTGCGACGAAGTCGGTCTCAGCATTAACTTCGACGATGACGCCCTTCTTGCTGCAATCCGTTTTCTTGATGTATACGATACCCTCTGCAGCGATTCTGCCGGCCTTCTTCTGTGCGCCTGCAAGACCCTTCTCACGAAGGAAATCTACTGCCTTGTCCATATCGCCGTCAGTGGCTGCAAGCGCCTTCTTGCAGTCCATCATGCCGGCACCGGTCATCTCTCTGAGCTCTTTGACCATAGCTGCGGTAATGTTTGCCATTGTAATAATCCTCCTGTATTGAGAACTGGAGCTGCATGCAGGTTGTCCGGTATGCAGCTCGATGAACAATTTGCTTATTATTCAGCAGCGATCTCTTCGATATCGCTCGGCTCAGCTGCCTTGGCTGCCATCTCTTCCTCTGCGGTCGGAGCTGCCTCTTCCTCAACATAAGCCTCATCGCCCTGCTTTGCTTCGATGACAGCATCAGCCATCTTGCTGACGATCAGCTTGACAGCACGGATCGCATCATCGTTGCCAGGGATGACGTAGTCAAGATCTTCCGGATCACAGTTGGTATCGCTCATGCCAATCAGGGTAATGCCGAGTGCATGTGCCTCCTGAACGCAGATCTTCTCCTTCTTCGGATCGATGACGAAGATGGCGCTCGGAAGCTCTTTCATCTCTACGATACCGCCAAGGTTCTTCTCAAGCTTCTCCTGCTCCTTCTTGATGTTGATGACTTCCTTCTTCGGAAGAACATCGAAGGTGCCGTCCTCAGACATGCGGCGGATGGACTTCAGGCGCTCGATACGGGACTTGATGGTCTTGAAGTTGGTAAGCATACCGCCAAGCCATCTCTCATTGACATAGAACTCGCCGCAGCGAAGTGCTTCGGTGGCGATTGCGTCCTGTGCCTGCTTCTTGGTGCCGACAAAAAGGATGGTGCCGCCGTCAGCAACGATCTCGTTGATAGCCTTGTATGCTTCATCAACTTTGCCTACGGTCTTCTGAAGATCGATGATGTGGATGCCGTTGCGCTCGGTGTAGATGTACGGAGCCATCTTGGGGTTCCATCTTCTTGTCTGATGGCCGAAGTGTACGCCAGCTTCGAGAAGCTGCTTCATGGAAATAACGCTCATTTGTTTTCCTCCTGGTTTTAAGCGTCTGCCGGTCCCGGCGGTGAAACCCTCGCGGGCACCATCCCGCCCTGTGAAAACCGGCATGTTTATTGGTTTCTGTCTATAAAGGGCATAATAACTCCACAGACCGAATTAATATAACATAAAGCGGTTTTTCATGCAAGCGGTTTTCCTGTATGGCTTTTCTGAATCATTTGTCTGCAGGGATTTATTTCAGTACAATACTCCATCAGCCGTCTGTCCTCTTTTTAAAAAAGCTTTGGACGCGTTCTTTTGCCTTTTGGTCAGTTTTGCTTTAATGATCCGTTTTTCGGCAAATTATCCCAAAAAAACCGAATCATACTCCTGCGACATATGATATGATTGAAGCAGCATAATAATACAGGCTGTCACAGCAGTACTGAAAATATATTTAAGAGAGGAATATGATCTATGAGAGATGTGAATTTACGCAACCGTAACCGCGTTTTGAGCGAGCGCGTGATCAAAGGGCTCGAGTCCCGCCACATGCACGGCTATTATGCAGAGGATAAGGAAGAAGCGCTGAAGATCGCTCTCAGCCTGATCCCGGAGGGAAGCACCGTCGGTTATGGCGGATCCATGACGATCGACGCAGTCGGTTTAAAGGATGCACTTGAAAACGGCGGCCGTACCCTGATCCGCCGTGAGCTTGCCAAAACTCCTGAGGAGCTGAAGGCTGTCTACCAGAAGATCTACGGAGCGGATGTATTCCTTACCAGCGCCAATGCCATGACAGAGGACGGCATGCTCGTCAATATCGACGGATCCGGAAACCGGGTATCGTGCATTGCTTTCGGACCCTCCAAGGTCGTGATGATCGTCGGAATGCAGAAGATACAGAAGGATCTTGATTCCGCCATGAAGTACGCCCGCAACACCGGCGCGGTAGCCAACAATATACGTCTCAATCTCGGCAATCCCTGCACCAAGGCGGGCACCTGCATGAACTGCCTGGCTCCGGATTCCATCTGCTCTCAGTTCCTGGTAACCCGTGTTTCCAGAGATCATGAGCGCATTCATGTGATCCTGGTGAACGAGGAGCTGGGATACTAAAAAAAAGTATCGTTTGCCATGTCAAAAAGGCCCGTATCCTCGCAAGCAAGCTTGCAGGACACGGGCCTTTTTTCCATAAGCTTATTTCGTTAGTACGCGCTGTTCAGCCACTCGATGCCGTCGATCTGCAGTGCGAAGTACGGTGCGGACTGGTAGTAGGACTCCAGGAATGCGCCGTCTACGATTGCTTCCTCGCTGTCCGGAGTGAAGTCGCCGTCGGTGTCGATCGCATATGCCTGGGTGACTTCCTCGCCGCCCACGGTGAATGTGCTGGTATCGAATACCTTGATCTCACCGGACTTGATCTTCTCGATGGTCTCTTCCATCTTCTCGGCAGTGCCTTCTGCAGCGATTGCCTCGTTGAGCTCGGTCATAACGACCTCATCAGTGGCCATGCCGTGATTCTTATAGTCCTGCTCAAGCTCCTCGCCGTTGGCGACGCACTCGATGGCATGTACGAAGTACTTGGTCCAGTCGATGCGGGTGCTGATGATGGATGCTTCCGGAGCAACGCCGCTCATGTCGTTGTTGTAGCCGGTGTGGAATACGCCGCTGGACTGTGCGGTGGTTGCCGGAGTGGTGTTGTCGGAATGCTGGGAGATCATGATGCAGCCTGCGTCAGCCAGCGCCTGTGCAGCATTGGCCTCAAGGGTAGCATCAGACCAGGAACCGACGAACTGAACCTTCATGGTCGTGCTCGGGCAGACGCTCTTAGCGCCAAGGTAATAAGCGGTAAAGCCGCTGATAACCTCTGCGAAGGAGTATGCGCCGACATAACCGATCACAGCCTCTTCCGGCTTGATCTCGCCCTTGTCGATCATCTCCTGCATCTTCATGCCTGCAACTACGCCTGCGACATAACGGCCTTCGTAAATGTTGTTGAAAGCGTTATGGGTGTTGGCAAGGTCATCCTTCCAGGAACCCTCATTGGTAAGACCGACGAACTGGATCTCCGGATAATCCGGTGCAACCTTCAGCATAGCCGGCTCCTGACCATAGGAGTTGTTGAAGATGATCTCGCAGCCTTCATCGGCAAGCTCAAGGTTTGCCTCCTCGACCGGGTCACCCTCGATCAGGTTGTACTTGACGACCCAGTCCACATTGATGCCTTCAGCTGCAAGGATCTCAGTTGCAGCTTCCTTGCCGCGGATGAAGTTGTAGGTGTAGCCCTGGTCGTTCTCATCGCCGATGCAGATAAGGCCGGCCTTGACAGTTTTGCCCTCGGCAGGTGCCTCAGCCTTTTCGGCAGCCTCGGTCTCTTCAGCTTCCTCTGCCGCTTCAGTCTCAGCAGCAGCTGCAGCTGAGGTTTCTGCAGCCGGTGCTGCAGCAGTAGATGCAGCTGTGCCGCTTCCGCCGCATGCTGCAAGGCTCAGAGCCATCGACGCGGCAAGAATAACAGATAATGCTTTTTTCATTCGTTTTTCCTCCCATCAAAATGTTTTGTTGGAATGCATTGATCTTAAAAAAACATTTACAGAATAGTTTAAACCGCATCATAAGTCAACTTAAATACCATAGAAAGTACAAATTGAACTTAAAGAAAGTACAATAAAAACTGAAAAAACCGGACAATTCCTTTGGATCTGGATCCTTTAAGAAACTGTCCGGCACTTTCTAATAAAATTTGTTATATGATCTCATATATAGTTATGTGTTTCACCGCATGGCAGTTCACTCGCCGATCGCGGCCTTTAAGGCATCGACCTTATCAAGTTTCTCCCAGGTAAAGCCCTCATCCTCACGTCCGAAGTGGCCGTAAGCAGCCGTGCGGCGGTAAATGGGCTTCAGGAGGTCAAGATCACGGATGATCGCATACGGGCGGAGGTCAAAGACCTTGTTGATGGCAGCCTCGATCTCGCCGCTCGTATACTTTCCGGTACCGTAGGTCTCCACCATGACCGAGACAGGCTTCGCGACGCCGATGGCATAGGCTGCCTGGATCTCGCAGCGCTCCGCAAGTCCTGCGGCAACAACATTCTTTGCAATATGGCGAAGCGCATATGCCGCGGAACGGTCGACCTTTGTCGGATCCTTTCCGGAGAATGCGCCGCCGCCGTGTCTTGCAGCTCCGCCGTAGGTATCGACAATGATCTTTCGACCGGTAAGGCCGGTATCGCCCTGCGGGCCGCCGATGACAAAGCGTCCGGTCGGATTGATGAAGAAGCGGGTCTTCTCATCGATCAGCTCCGGCGGGATCACCTCCAGGATCACGCCCTGGATCATATCCTCGCGAAGCTTTTCAAGAGAAACATCCTCGGAATGCTGGGTAGACAGAACAACCGTGTCAACACGGACCGGTCTGTCTCCTTCATACTCGACCGTCACCTGGGTCTTGCCGTCCGGACGAAGGTAGGGATAAAGCCCCGCCTTGCGGACCTCTGCAAGCTTGTGTGAGGTCTTGTGTGCCAGCATGGTTGCAAGAGGCATATACTCCGGCGTCTCATTGCAGGCGTAGCCGAACATGATTCCCTGATCGCCTGCGCCTCGAAGGTTGGCCTCGTCCTCTTCCCCGTCCTTGTACTCATAGGATTTGTTGACGCCCATGGCGATATCGCCGGACTGTTCATCGATCGCAGTCATAATGCCGCAGGTGTTTCCGTTGAATCCCATTTCCGCGCTGTCATAACCGATATCGCAGACGACGCCGCGTGCGATCTTCTGAATATCCACATAGCAGCTGGTGGAGATCTCTCCCATCACCACGACCATGCCGGTGGTGCAGAAGGTCTCGCATGCCACATGCGCATTGGTATCCTGTGCAATGATCGCGTCAAGGACTGCATCGGAGATCTGATCGCAGACCTTATCCGGATGCCCTTCAGTTACAGATTCGGAAGTAAATAATTTTCTTGCCATTCCTTTTCCTTTCCTTTTGAAATAAAGGTTGATCGCCTACCTTCTGAGACAGAGTTTTGCCAAGGAAAGCGCTGAAATGAAATGATCAGAATTCCCTGAAAAAGGCCCAGACATACCGTCTGGGCCTGAAAAAGCTTACTATCTCACCCATCGGTCAAGCTTTAGCACCTTGCATACCCTTTTATGCAGGTTGCTGTGCGGTCATCGAGCTTGTCTCTCACGCACTCTTCATAGGTAGGTTTTTGTTCACAGTGCATACAATATCAAATTCCGGGAGAAATTGCAACACCTGTTAATACGTTTATAGAATTATAAGATTTATGCTCCGAGCTCCCAGGACATGCGGTAGATCTTCAGGAGATCATCATAATCCAGTTCCTTGTATCCCGGAAGCTTGCGGGTATGCCGGTAGCAGCACATCTCGGCGAGGGTCTCAAGCTCCTCTTCCTTTATGCCGAACTCGCGGATGCTGATTGGCATATTGATCTCCTTATAATATTCCTCCTGCCGGCGGATGCCCTCAAGCGCCGTTTTTTCCGGATGCTCGAAGTCCTCCTGCACGCCCCAGACATTGACCGCAAAGCGTACAAACCTGGAAAGGGAATACGTATAGACGTAACGTGCCCAGCTGCACCACAAAGCCGCAAGACCCGCGCCGTGCGTGATCTCGGTATGCAGGCCGGAAAGCTCATGCTCCATCTGGTGAACCGGGAGGAACCACTTTCTGCCGTTGCCCGTAAGGTCGTTATGCGCGAGGGAGGATGCCCACATCATATTGCCTCTGGCCGCGTAGTTTTCAGGTTCGAAATACGCTTCCTTTCCTGCCTTGATGATCGTGCGCATGACCGCTTCCGCAAGGGCATCGGTCAGATCCGTATCTTCACCGGGTGAGAAATAACGCTCCATGGTATGCATGGCGATGTCCACTGCGCCGCAGGCTGTCTGATAAGGCGGCACCGTATAGGTAAGCTCCGGATTCTCGATCGCGAACTGGACACGGTTTAGCCTGGAATTATATCCTCTCTTGAGATTGACCTCCGGGTTGGTGATGACACAGGATTCGGACATTTCCGAACCGGCAGCCGCCAGTGTCAGGATCACGCCCTTTGGAAGCGTGCGGACCGGGGCAGCCTTCTTCATGGAGAAATCCCAGACATCCTCGACCTCCGGGTTGGCTGCGCCGTTGGCGATCGCCTTGGAGGAATCGATCACGGAACCGCCGCCGACAGCAAGGACAAAATCGACCTTTTCCTTTCTGGCAAGTGCAACACCTTCCTTCACAAGCGCAAGCTCAGGGTTGGCCCTGACGCCTCCAAGCTCCACATATTCCAGGCCCTCCGCTTCCAGATAGCCCTTGACGCGGTCTAATAGCCCGCTTTTCTTTGCAGACTGCCCTCCGTAATGCAGCAGCACCTTCGTTCCGCCGAACTCTTTGATCAGCTTGCCGACCTTTTCCTCCTGTCCTTTGCCGAAAAGAACTCTTGTTGGCGTGTAAAACTCAAAATTCTCCATGCTGTTTCCTTTTGTAACTGTTCAGTTACTTCCTTTCTTTATAAAACAAGGGTCATAGCTGTTTTCTCAAGGCCAGGCTGCCGGTTTTTGGCAGCTGCTTGGCAGTTGAATCATCTGACAAGGTCGTCTATCACCTGATCATAGAGATCGCTGTTCTTTTTGACTGCTGCGGAATTGCCCGCGGTGACCCGGACACCGTCTTCAATCATCTTCCGGATGTGCGAGGCTGTTTCCTTCAGATCTTCCGGCTTTACCTGCTTTGCTTCTTTCATCTTCTTCAGATAATCCTCTGAGACACTGCTCTTTTGATTCTCCAGCCGGGCGCTGATCTCTGCCAGCGCCATGTTCCTTGGCGATACCGGATAGGCATAGGAGGAATACGTGCTGATGATCGCATCGTCGATCTCTT
>Ga0256404_1009939_pt1 | contig 13384 bp, 9 predicted proteins | sample RumenRJG_01DNA_FD_185990 | JGI IMG/M metagenome (GOLD analysis project Ga0256404, IMG submission 185990) | Bovine rumen microbial communities from Lethbridge, Alberta, Canada - RJG_01 | ecosystem: Host-associated > Mammals > Digestive system > Stomach > Rumen | place: Canada: Alberta | collected...
CTCAGCTCCGGAGATTGAAGCATTCCGCTTTACGATATTGCCAAAGATGCCCGCCGTAGCCAAGGCATGAGCAATACGGAGATCACTAAAATGATGATTACGAGAAAGATGATACAGCACCGCCGGTACCACGCCACAAGCCCCACAAGTAGGAGCAGTAACGATCGTACCACCAGACGCATTCTCTTCGCTCACCGCCAAAGCATAAGCATATACCAGTCCGCGACTTTGGAGTGACGGTTTATAACCGCTGGCCTTCACAAAATAGGTAGAAGCCTTACGTGGCAGATTCAACGGTCCCGGAAGCACACCCTCATGATTCAAGCCGCGTTCCACAGATTCCTGCATCGTACGCCATACTTCCAAGAGATAATCCCAGATGCCACTACCCTCACGTTCGTCTACATATTCCCAATAACTACGTCCGTATCTCTCGCACCACCTGAGAATATCCGTCAGCGTATTCAGATCATATACATCGTCATGGCGCAAACTGTCATTTTCGCCCTCAGAGAGAGCACCTCCCCCTACGCTATATACGACCCACTCCTCAAGGTCGCCACCAGAGATATCCTTACCCGAAAACTTCATACCATTAGGATGAAAAGGTAGGAAGATATCCGGTTGCCAATCGATAGTAACAGGAGCAACAGGACGAAGCACCTCCTCAATGGCCTTATCCGTCATGTGTCCACGTCCCGTAGCCGCAAGACTTCCATAAAGGGTAACATAAAAACTAGAAGCATTACGATGCTTGCTCAGATACAGTTGAGCAGCCTTCTGTGGACCCATGGTATGACTTGATGAAGGTCCAACACCTATTCTATATATTTCTCTGATAGACTCCATATCTACATTATCTTTATATCCACAAAGATATAACAAAAGTTTTTCACTGACAAATACAAGATCGCTTTTTTACACAAAATATACAATAAAAAAAGACTGATGCATCCATAGATACACCAGTCTAAAAACATTATATATATAAACACTTATTTCAGTCGTTCCTCAAGATGAGCACGGATAGCCGCAATAAAGTCTGAAGAATTCACAGCTTTAGCTTCCACCCCTTCCATCAGGTTGACAAGATCCTTAGTGGCAACGCCCTCGTTAAGCGTGTCAAAGCATGCAGCCTCCAACTGATTACCGAAGTTTACCAGAGCATCAATACCATCCAGTTCACCACGTTTACGCAAAGCACCGCTCCATGCAAAGATCGTAGCCATAGGGTTAGTAGAAGTTTCCTCACCTTTAAGATATCGATAATAATGACGAGTCACAGTACCATGAGCAGCCTCATATTCATAATTTCCATCTGGCGAAACAAGCACAGAAGTCATCATCGCCAAACTACCGAATGCTGTAGAAAGCATATCACTCATCACGTCACCATCATAATTCTTACAAGCCCAAATAAATCCACCCTTGCTTCTGATGACACGAGCCACAGCATCATCAATCAAAGTATAGAAATACTCGATACCCAGTTCCTCGAACTTCTGCTTATATTCGTTCTCATAAATCTCTTCAAAGATCTTTCTAAACTGAGCATCATACGTCTTACTGATTGTATCTTTAGTAGCAAACCACAAATCCTGTTTCGTATCGATAGCAAACTTAAAACAGCTATGAGCAAACGAGCGAATACTCTTGTCGGTGTTATGCATACCCTGGATGACGCCAGACCCATCAAAGTTATGAATTTCAACCTCCTGTTTCTTTCCACTCACACCCTCGAAGACAAGTTTAGCAACACCTGCCTCCTCAGCACGGATTTCAACACTCTTATACACATCACCATAAGCATGACGAGCGATCGTGATAGGCCTCTCCCAATTCTTTACCACCGGATGAATACTAGGAATTGTGATAGGAGCACGAAATACCGTTCCATCCATGATAGAACGAATCGTACCATTAGGACTTTTCCACATCTTATGCAGATGATATTCATCCATACGTTTTACATTAGGAGTAATTGTGGCACACTTCACAGCCACACCATATTTTTTAGCAGCCATTGCAGAATCTATGGTCACCTGATCCTCCGTCTTATCTCGATTTGGCAATCCCAAATCATAATAATCTGACTTGAGATCAACAAAAGGAAGGATTAATTCATCTTTAATCATCTTCCATAAAATACGAGTCATTTCATCGCCATCCATCTCGACGAGCGGAGTCGTCATCTTAATCTTTTCCATTATTCAGTTTCTTAGTGTTTATGGCTGCAAAGATAACAAAAAGATTTTATACAAAGAAATATAATGTGATATTATTATTAAAAACATAGCGATTACTTTCAAAATGAAAGCAATCGCTACAGAGAAATAATATCGAATAAAAGTTATCTTACTTATTTAGCATTCTCCTCAGGAGCCTTATCGATAAGGTCCATAAATTGGTCAAGTTTTGGAGTGATAATAATCTGAGTACGACGGTTACGCTGCTTACCGATCTCAGTATCATTTGTAGCTACAGGATTATACTCACCACGTCCACCAGCAGTAAGACGCTTAGGATCTACCCCATAGTGATCCTGCAAATACTGTACAACAGAAGAAGCACGGAGGGCAGACAAATCCCAGTTGTTACGAATATTCTTCATAGAAGCAGCCTTGTTGTTGACAGGAACGTTATCCGTATTACCCTCAATGAGGACATCATAATCCTTATAATCCATGATGATCTTGGCAATCTTGCTCAAAGTCTCCTCAGCGCGGTCGTTCACCTCATAGCTACCACTCTTATAGAGCATATTGTCAGCCAAAGAAATATAGACAACACCCTTGAGCACCTGAACATCCACCTCTTTCATCTCCTCTTTGCTCAACGAACGAGTAAGATTATTGGTAAGAACCATATTCAGACTATCACTCTTACTCTTCACCTCTACGAGATGACGGATATACTGATTACTCTCATTGATCTGGTCTACCAACTTAGAGATATTGATATTATTAGAATTAGCATTCGTCAAACTCTTGTCGAGAGAAGACTGAAGAGCAGCATAATCCTTCTTCTGCTGAGCGAGTTGATCTTCAAGTGAAGCCACACGCGCATTAGCAGCAGCTAATTTTTCTTTAGAATCCTGATAGTTGGTTGTTAATTCCCTATTCTCATTCTGACAATTCTCTAATTCCTTCTTGCTAGCACAACTTGTGACGAGCAAAGCACCCGCAGCCAAGGTAAGTGCAAATAAAATATTCTTCTTCATAATTATCTATTTTTTGTTTTTCGCATAAACGATTATTTTGCTGCAAATTTATAAATTAGACTGAAAAGACTGAAATAACCCCTATTACTTTAAAAAATTTTAACCACATAATAATATATATTGCCAATATTAACATAACATTTAGAATGTCTACACAAAATTATGCAATAAGCATAGCTGATTCTAAATTAAATTTGTTACCTTTGCAAGCAGATTATAACACCTATTTAATTGTAAAGAGATTATGATTCTTTTTTTCAGAACTCCATCAAAGAGTGTGATTGCTACTGATATCGACCATCAGCCGAGTCAGGAAGAAATCAATGAACTATGTTGGCTTTACGGCGACGCAAAGCTGGAAGACGCTAAGGAACTAAAGGGCTTCTTTATTGGCCCTCGCCGTGAAATGATTACTCCTTGGAGTACGAATGCCGTTGAGATTACTCAGAACATGAGTCTTAACGGCATTTCGCGTATAGAGGAGTACTTTCCTGTAGATTCGGAAGATGCCGAGCACGACCCTATGCTTCAGCGCATGTACAACGGCATAGATCAGGAAATATTCACAGTGAACCACAATCCAGAACCAATCAAGCATGTAGAAGACCTTGAGAAGTTCAACGAGGAAGAAGGTCTAGCACTCTCACCAGAGGAGATGGAGTATCTCCATAACATCGAGAAAGCAAACGGTCGTCCACTTACCGATTCAGAGATCTTCGGTTTTGCTCAGATCAACTCAGAGCATTGCCGCCACAAGATTTTCGGTGGAACCTTCATCATCGACGGCAAGGAAATGGAAAGTTCTTTGTTTGCCATGATCAAGAAGACGACACAAGAGAACCCTAACAAGATTTTATCAGCATATAAAGATAATGTGGCTTTCGCTCAGGGCCCTACCATCGAGCAGTTCGCTCCTAAGGACCAGAGTACCAGCGACTACTTCCGCGTAACAGACATCGAGAGTGTGATCTCCCTTAAGGCAGAGACCCACAACTTCCCTACTACAGTAGAGCCTTTCAACGGTGCTGCAACGGGTACGGGTGGTGAGATTCGTGACCGTATGGGTGGAGGTGTCGGCTCATGGCCTATCGCAGGTACAGCCTGCTACATGACCTCATATCCACGTTTGAAGGACGACAATGGAAAGAGCGACACCGAGCGCGATTGGGAAGATGTACTTCCTGTACGTCAATGGTTGTATCAGACACCGGAACAGATCCTCATCAAGGCATCAAATGGTGCGAGCGACTTCGGTAACAAATTCGGTCAACCACTGATTACCGGTTCTCTGCTCACCTTTGAGCATCAGGAAAACAACGAGAAGTATGCCTATGACAAGGTCATCATGCTCGCAGGTGGTGTCGGTTATGGAAAGAAGCGCGACTGTCTGAAGAAAGAGCCACAAACAGGCAACAAAGTTGTCGTTGTAGGTGGTGACAACTATCGCATCGGATTGGGTGGCGGTTCAGTATCTTCTGTAGATACTGGTCGCTATAGCAATGGTATCGAGTTGAATGCCGTACAGCGTGCTAATCCAGAGATGCAAAAGCGTGCCTACAATTTGGTTCGTGCCCTTGTAGAGGAAGACACCAACCCTGTAGTAAGTATCCACGACCACGGTTCTGCCGGACACCTGAACTGTCTGTCTGAGTTGGTAGAAGAATGTGGTGGTGAAATCGATATGACCAAATTACCTATCGGAGATAAGACACTTTCGGCTAAGGAAATCATCGCTAACGAGAGTCAGGAACGCATGGGCTTACTGATTGATGAAAAATACCTCGGCCATGTTCAGCAGATTGCCGACCGAGAGCGCGCTCCAATGTATGTAGTCGGTAGAACTACCGGCGATGCTCATTTCTCTTTCGTCCAGGGCGATGGCGTAAAACCATTCGACCTGGATGTAGCTCAGATGTTCGGCCATTCACCTAAGACGGTGATGAAGGACGAAACCGTTGAGCGCAAATATGAGAACGTCACTTACAGCGAGAGCCATCTCGATGAATATCTCAACCGTGTGCTCCAGCTCGAAGCCGTAGCTTGTAAGGATTGGTTGACCAACAAGGTAGACCGTTCTGTAACAGGTAAGGTTGCTCGTCAGCAGACCCAAGGACAGATTGAGTTACCTTTGAGCGACTGTGGTGTTGTAGCACTCGACTATCGCGGTGAGAAAGGTATTGCCACCGCTATGGGTCATGCTCCACAGGCAGGATTGGCAGATCCTGCAGCAGGTAGTGTTCTCTCTGTAGCCGAGGCTCTTACCAATATCGTATGGGCACCTATGGCCGACAAGGAAGAACCATTGAGTTCACTTAGTCTGTCAGCCAACTGGATGTGGCCATGTCGCAGTCAGAAGGGTGAGGATGCTCGTCTGTATGCAGGAGTAAAAGCACTCTCTGATTTCTGTTGTGCCATCCATGTCAACGTTCCTACAGGAAAAGATTCATTAAGTCTTTCTCAGCAATATCCTAACGGTGAGAAAATCATCTCTCCGGGTACCGTCATCGTAAGTGCAGGTGGCGAGGTTAGCGATATCAAGAAAGTTGTCAGTCCTGTAGTTGTCAACGACAAGAACAGTTCATTATATCACATCGACTTTAGTTTCGATGAACAGCATCTTGGCGGTTCAGCCTTTGCACAGAGCCTCAACAAAGTTGGTTCAGACGTTCCAACAGTGAAGAATCCAGAATATTTCGTAGACTGTTTCAATGCCATCCAGGAGTTGATTAACCGTGGATGGATCATGGCAGGACACGACATCTCTGCAGGTGGTTTGATTACAACATTACTGGAGATGACATTCGCCAACACAGAAGGCGGTTTGAATGTCAACCTCTATGACCTTGCCGGTGACGACATCGTAAAGATTCTTTTCGCAGAAAACCCAGGCGTTGTCATCCAGGTAAGCGATGAACACAAAGCAGAGGTCAAGAAATTCCTCGACGATGCAGGCATTGGCTATGCTAAGATCGGTTATCCTACAGACACTCGCAAGATTGTAATCAAGAAGAATGATTATAAGCATGAATTCGATATTGATGCTCTTCGCGATACTTGGTACAAGACTTCATACCTCCTCGACCGCAAACAAAGTTTCGGTGGTATGGCCAAGAAGCGTTTCACAAACTATAAGAAACAGCCAATAGAGATGAAGTTCAACAAGAACTTCACTGGTAAGCTCGCACAATATCATCTTGATGCCAACCGCCGTACACCATCAGGTGTAAAGGCTGCCATCATCCGTGAGAAGGGTACCAATGGTGAACGCGAGATGGCTTACTCTATGTACCTGGCCGGATTCGATGTGAAAGATGTCATGATGACCGACTTGATTAGTGGTCGCGAAACTCTCGAGGATGTCAACTTCATCGTATTCTGCGGTGGATTCTCTAACTCCGACGTATTAGGTAGCGCCAAAGGATGGGCAGGAGCATTCCTCTACAATCCTAAGGCAAAAGAAGCTCTCGACAAGTTCTATGCTCGTGAGGACACCTTAAGTTTGGGTATCTGCAACGGTTGCCAGCTTATGGTAGAATTAAATTTGATCAATCCTGAGCACAAGCATCGTAGTCATCTCTGCCACAACACTTCAAAGAAATTTGAAAGTTCATTCTTGGGTCTTAGCATTCCACAAAACGACAGTGTCATGTTCGGAAGTCTCAGTGGCAACAAACTCGGCATCTGGGTAGCACACGGCGAAGGTCGCTTCTATCTACCGGAACCAGAAGACCACTACAACATCATCGCAAAATACAACTACGCAGAGTATCCTGGAAATCCTAACGGATCAGATTACAACGTAGCCGGTATCTGTAGTGCAGATGGTCGTCATCTCGCTATGATGCCTCACTTGGAGCGTGCTATATTCCCTTGGCAGAATGCTTGGTATCCACTCGATCGTCGTAACGATGAAGTTACCCCATGGATAGAAGCCTTTGTCAATGCCCGCAAGTGGATTGAGAATAAGACAAAATAATATTTGAATAATGGAACTATATTGGACATTATTTAAAACCTTCTTTAAAATTGGCGTAGTCACCTTCGGAGGTGGCTACGCCATGATTCCTATGATAGAGGAAGAAGTCGTACACAAGAACCAATGGATCAACAAAGACCGCTTTATCGACTTATTGGCTATTGCACAAAGTTGTCCGGGCGCATTTGCCGTGAACATCAGCATTTTTATCGGATATGCCTTAAGAAAGTCGAAAGGTGGCATCATAGCCGCATTGGGATGTACACTCCCTTCTTTCATTATCATTCTACTCATTGCCATGTTCTTTCATCAATTTGAGGACAATCGCATTGTAGCAGCATTATTCCGAGGCATCCGTCCTGCAGTAGTAGCCTTGATTGCCGTACCTACATTCGAGTTGGCAAAGAGTGCAAAAATCAATCTAACTAATTGTTGGATTCCTATAGGTGGTGGTCTACTCATCTGGCTGCTAGGAGTAAATCCTATTTATATTATCATCGCAGCAGGGATAGGTGGCTTCGTATATGGTAAGTTTATAAAACCTACAGAATAGAAAATGGTATATATACAACTCTTTATCACATTCTTAGAAATTGGTATCTTTGGATTCGGTGGCGGTTATGCTATGGTATCATTGATTCAAAGTCAGGTTGTAACTCATTATCACTGGATGACCATGGGAGAATTCACCGATGTCATTGCAATATCACAAATGACTCCTGGCCCTGTAGGTATCAACTCAGCAACTTACTGTGGATACACCGTCGTACACAACGCAGGATATAATGGCATCATGGCGATACTAGGTTCTGCCACAGCAACCTTTGCCCTGATCTTACCCTCTCTTATTTTAATGATTTTCATCAGTAAGATGTTCATGAAGTACATCCATACCACAACGGTACAAAACATTTTCATGGGATTACGCCCAGCTGTTGTCGGCCTATTGGGTGCTGCGGCATTGCTACTGATGAACGCTGAGAATTTCTCAAGTCCAAAACTAAATCCTTGGCAATTTTACATTAGCATCTTCTTATTCCTGGCAACATTCATAGGAACGAAGGTACTCAAGATCAATCCTATTAGGATGATGTTCTACTGTGCCTTAGCTGGATTGCTATTATTATACCAATGATTCCGTATGAAAGGTGTACCTTTATATGAAACAACATCGAAACCAACTAAGGTTTCTCTTTCGGGATATGATCTTAATATAAGAGTACATTTTTTAGTTTGATATTCGCTAAGACTAATACCATAAAGAAATAGTGATAACGGATGTTTAAAGAACAATAAAAAAGGCTTCAACATAATTGAAGCCTTTTTTTATTTTATAAGGAATATACCTACCTAGAACTCGAGAATAAGAGTTTGTCGAGGTGACAGTTTGATATTCTTAGTTAAATCGATTTGTTTTCCTGTCATAACATCCAGAGCTTGCTTGTGATCCTTGATCAGTTCAGCATAACGCTCAACACAAACTTCTCCAGAAGAATTCTTACCATTAAGGATAGTCATAGAAGTTTTTCCCTGATATTGTCTAGCAACAACATATACACCCTTGAAAGGAATGAACTGTATTTGTCTACCCTTTGTTATCAATGGGTTGTTCATACGCCAATGCAACAGTTTGCTCAACCAATTGAACATTGCATTCTCACTTTCAGATCTTCCTTCTGCCGTGAAAGCATTATGCTTATCACCAGGGAATCCTCCAGGGAAATCCTTACGAACATTACCATCAGTGACGGTCTTTATGCCATTCATTAAAACTTCTGTACCATAATATAACTGAGGGATACGATTCATCGTGAGAAGAAGAGCATAGCCTTGCTTCAAGGCCAGAGTATCTTTTCCTTCTCCCAAGAATCTATCGGTGTCATGGTTTTCGAGAAAAGCCATCACAGAAGAAGGATTCTCATAGAGATAATCATATACCAAACTGTTATATACCCTATTTAAACCTTTTCCATATCCATCCGTTTCCTCATCCTTAGCCTGATTGAGTTTAACATAGAAGCTAAAGTCCATCACGGTTTTCAGATAACTATTCTTCTTCACCAATCTACTGTCTTTCTGCCATGCAGCAGTATAAGGAGGTTCATCCACCCATGTCTCACCAACAGTATTGAAGTTAGGATATTCTTTATCAAGTGTCTTCATCCACAAGGCCATTCCATCACGATCAGCATACGGATAGGTATCCATTCGGATTCCGTCTATACCAGCAAACTCTATCCACCACTCACTATTTTGAATAAGATACTTCATGACATGTGGATTACGCTGGTTCAGGTCTGGCATACTCTTAACAAACCATCCATCGACAGTCTCACGTTTATCTATATCTGATGCGTAAGGATCCAAGACTGGGGTAAGTTTATAACTGGTCTGGAAATATTTATTCTTATCACCTGTAAGCCACTCTGGTTCATTAAACCAATCCTTCGAAGGCATATCAGCAACCCAAGGGTGCTCGAATCCACAATGATTGAAAATCATATCCATGACGATTTTCAGTCCATGAGCATGTGCATCATCTACCAATGCCTTATACTGAGCATTGGTTCCGAAACGTGGATCAACACGATAATAGTCTGTTGTGGCATATCCATGATATGTACTGAAGCCATCTTCTGAATCCGGAGAATTATTATCTTGGACCGGAGTAAACCACAGAGCAGTAATACCTAACTGGTTGAAATAATCCAGATGCTGACGGATACCTTCAAAGTCACCACCATGACGCAAACTCGGTTTACTACGATCAACGACATAGTGATTCATACCCTTGAGATGCTTAATCTTACCAGAAGAAGCAAAACGATCAGGCATCAGCAGATACAAGACATCGGCATTCGTGAAGCCCATTCGTTTATCTCCAGTCATAGCACGACGCTTGAGTTGATACTTCACACTTTTGGTAGAACCGTTTTGGGTGAATTTGAGATTCATCATTCCTGGTTGTGCATCCTGTAAGTTGAGATATACCAGAAGGTAGTTCGGAGAATCTAACCTCACAAGAGAGTCGATTCTAACTCCTGGATAATCTACACTCACCTGAGCACTACGGATATCCTTTCCGTAAACCATCAACTGAAGAGACGGGTCTTTCATTCCTACATACCAGTCGGTAGGTTCTATCTTATCGATTTTAACCCCTGCATTCACACTCAACACACAGAATAGTAAATTTAAAACTACAAAAAACTTTTTCATATTAAGGTTATTTAAAAAATTGCTTTTCCCTATTAGTCATGTAGAATCAGGGCCGTCTGCGGATCTACTTCAATTTTTCCGCCATCTACACTCCCTAATCCGCGTTCGTCAATCTGCCCATCACAGCATACAACAGTATATTTTCCCTGAGGAATATCTACAAGTTTTGCCTCACGATTTGCATTTAGAATAACAATGATGTTATTCCATGAGTCACCTCCTGCATGGTTACTTAATTGGAAAGCAACAAGACATTTCTGAACAGGAAGGAAACTCAAATGCTCACGTACCAATTCTGCCTTTGCAAGACGAAAGGCTGGATGATTCTTACGTAATGATATCAAATTACGATAATAATCAAACACCTGAGGAAATCTCTGCAGATTGTTCCAGTCGAGATGATTTACGCTATCGGGAGAATTAAAACTATTATGCACACCTTTCTTATCACGAAGCATTTCTTCACCACTCAAGATGAAAGGTACACCTTGAGATGTAAGTACAGCTGTCTGAGCAAGCTCATCCAACCTAATCAATTCTTCTGTGGAAATCTGTGGTATCTCAGCCTTCAATCTGTCAACTAAACACATATCGTCATGACAACTTACATAACTAATATGCTGAGTTGGTTCCTTAGCCCATGCAGTCTTATCATAATTCACCTTGCTCATATCAACCTGAGGGTGATCAATTCCACCAACAATACCGAACTTTAAACTTTCTTCTTCACCTGGATAACCTGCGAGAAAAGCTCCCTGAGTATCATCAGAGAATGGACCACGCAAAGCATCACGCATATCATCACCAAATGCAGCGATCCCTGACAATTGAGGTATGTTGGCTTTAGTAGCAAGCATCTCTGAAGGATAAGTACAATGACCTGCACTCCATCCCTCACCATATATAAATAAGGAAGGATCGATAGCATTCAACTGTTCGCGTATAGCGTTCATTGTCGGAATGTCATGAACACCCATAAGGTCAAATCGGAATCCATCAATATGATATTCATCTACCCAGTATTTCACACTCTCTAGCATGAATTCACGCATCAAAGGTTGATCGGATGCGGTTTCATTTCCACATCCAGAGCCATTACTTGGTGAACCATCTGGATTATATCGATAATAGTAATTAGGATAAGTCTTTTGGAAATTGCTATTCTCAAGATCAAAAGTATGATTATATACCACATCAAGAATAACACGGATACCAGCTTCATGCAAAGCCTTGACCATCAGTTTGAACTCCTTAATTCTACAAGTCGGTTCAAAAGGATTTGTAGAATAAGAACCTTCTGGTACATTGTAATTCAAAGGATCGTAGCCCCAGTTATACTGTGGCTTATCTAATTGCGCCTCATCTACGGATGCATAATCAAAAGAAGGTAAAATATGAACGGCATTTATACCTAAATTCTTCAGATGTTCTATCGCTTTGGGTTCTGTCAAAGAAAGAAACTTTCCACGATATTTCAATCCAGAAGATGGATCAATAGAGAAATCCCTCCAATGCATTTCATATATCACCAAATCTGCAGGAGATAATGTTTTAGGATGTTGGTCTTTATCCCAACCGACCGGGTCTGTGTCTTTCAGGTCAGCGATATATCCACGCTTTCCGTTAACACCTACGGCTTTGGCAAATGTACCCGGCGTTTCACCTCTTCCGATATCAAAGGTATAGAACTTTCCTTTCCAGTCTCCTTTGAGGCGAACCGTCCATTCTGTGGGAGCAACCTTCTTGAGTTTGGCCACCTTTATGGCATTTCCACCTTGCCCATTTTCGTAGATTCTTACCACACCACAAGAAGGAGAGTTCAATCTAAAAACAGTCTGCTCAGGACTGTAGGACATCTCTTTGAAGACATCCTGAGCCTGAGCAGGATTCGTTAAAACGACTGCTAATGCAGTAACATATATATTCTTAAACCTTATCATGATTTAATACCACAAGCGTCTTTATTTTGCAAAAAGACTAATTGCGAAGCCACCGCCACGTGCTTCAGTGAGTTTCAACACATCACCTTTCTTCACAATTTTCTTTGTTATCTTATAGGCCTTAGGATTTTTCTCGTAATCAGCATCAGAAGCATCGGCATAGATGGTTGCCTCATACTTGCGACCCTTATCCAAGAAATCAAACTTGATTGTGCTCTTATGACCATTCTCATCACATTTACCGGCAACAAACCAGTTGTTGGTCCCTTTACCCTTTCGAGCTACGGTGATATAATCGCCTGGTTCAGCTTCGAGATACTTTGATTCATCCCAATCTGCAGGAACATCCTTGATAAACTGGAATGCATCCATATACTTAGCATAGTTTTCTGGCAGATCGGCAGCCATCTGGATAGGTCCCCACATCACGAGGTAAAGTGCTAACTGGCCCACAAGAGTTGTATGTACATAACTTGTGTTATTACTCCAATTCTTCAATTGTGTTTCGAAGATACCTGGAGTATAGTCCATAGGACCACCCTGAAGACGGGTAAATGGCAATACCACTGTATGATCAGGACGACTGCCACCGAAAGCTTCGTACTCTGTTCCTCGTGCACTCTCATTACCTATCAGGTTAGGATATGTACGACAAAGACCTGTCGGACGAGTAGCTTCATGTGCATTCACCATGATATGATGTTTCGCAGCTTCCTTGACAACATACAAGTAATGGTTATTCATACTCTGTGAATAGTGATGGTCACCACGAGGGATGATATCTCCAACATAACCACCCTTTACAGCATCATAACCATATTTATCCATCAGTTGGAAGGCTTTATTTAAATGACGCTCATAGTTGATGACACTCGAAGAGGTCTCATGATGCATCATCAGTTTTACACCTTTAGAATGAGCATATTCGTTCAAATACTTGATATCAAAGTCTGGATATGGGGTAACGAAATCGAAGACATCCCATTTCCACATATTTGCCCAGTCCTCCCAACCGACATTCCATCCTTC
>Ga0256404_1009940_pt1 | contig 13381 bp, 13 predicted proteins | sample RumenRJG_01DNA_FD_185990 | JGI IMG/M metagenome (GOLD analysis project Ga0256404, IMG submission 185990) | Bovine rumen microbial communities from Lethbridge, Alberta, Canada - RJG_01 | ecosystem: Host-associated > Mammals > Digestive system > Stomach > Rumen | place: Canada: Alberta | collected...
TCGCCTTCCGGTGGTATACGTCTCCAGGACGGTCTTTGACTACGATCCGGTGGATGTGAGACGGCTCTGCAGCATGCTCAAGGGGACGGCACACATCCTGGTAGAGGAGTCAAAGAAACTGAACACCGCGATCCGGACAGCGTGTGAAGACCAGAACGAGTACAACGGCGGGATCGGCATCTACTTCCCGAATGGCAGTCACCGGCGCTTTGGGTACCATTCCTGCAGCGGGAGTGACCGCGTCCTGCTGGAGAAGGTCGTCCGGGCAGTACTTCAGTATGCAAACACCCAGACGCTGCCGCTTCTGTACACCTGGTCCGGGGTGAATGAGGCCATCCTGAACGAGCGCCTTGCCCTGCAGCAGAAGGCACGGCTCGAGGCGGAGAGCGCAAGAAAGCAGGCGGAAGATACGGTGGTGGCCTATGAGGACACCTTTGACGACGACCTGAAACGGCTGAAGGCACGCATTGAGGAGCTGACACGGGAGAACAGCTCCCTGCAGATGGAGAACCAGGGGCTTCGGAGCAGGCTGAACGGGGAGAAGGGTACGCCGATCCTGTACCTTGGCGAGGAGGAGGAATTCTACCCGGGCGAAATCCGGGAGATGCTGCTGGATGCGATTGCAAAGGCTAAGGCGGAGGTCAAGCCGGAGTCGAGAAGAGCGGATGTGCTGGGAGATGTGCTGGCACACAATGACTATCATCACCTTGGGGAGGAGCGGTGCAAAAAGGTGAAAGACCTTCTGAACGGCTACCGGACGATGTCCGGCACCCTGCGGCAGGAGCTGAAGGAGCTCGGCTTTGTGATCACCGAGGAGGGAAAACACTACCGCCTGACCTATTGCGGCGATGATCGCTACCAGATCACACTCGCCAAGACCGGGAGCGACTGGCGGGAGGGGAAAAACGCAGCCTCTGTCATCATCTCCATGATGATGTGAGTGGTGCAGATCAGAATACCGGCAGACCTGAGAGGATCAGGCCTGCCGGTATTGGCTTTTTTAGATGTCGGATTTAACATGCCGTGGCGGTGTGGACTGGCGAGAAGAAAAGAACACAAACAGGAGGAGAATCGAGTACCTGCAGGAATGCCGAGAGATGCCGTCTGCGCGGCGCTGCAGCGTTTTTGGAGAGCAGCAGTTCACGAAGAGCAGTCCGGCAAGAGGTAATGTACGCCCCAGACGGTTTCGTTGTTGCTGCCGCAGGCACTGAAGCACATGGTGGGATTGCCGGCTTCGTCATTCGTTTCCACAAAAACACCCTGGTATTCCTGCCCGTCGAGCGTCAGCGTGACATTGGGACTGCCCTCTTCTATAGATTCCCCCTTTTCATGAGAGCAGATACCTGCCTTTTCCGGATCCTTCCCTGATTTTACTGTACGTCGCCTGGACGCGGCATACCGATCGGTGTTGCGGTCGTATCCATTCGCCTCGGACTGTAGGAGATGTAGACATCGATGTCCTGACTGTAGTTGCCGAAGGCACGTCCGAACAGAGTCACGCCGCCTACGTGCTCTGCGCTCTCGGGTACGGCGATGCGGAAACGGAGCATGGACTTATCGGTCAGCTCAAACTGATCAATGGTGATGTCGGATTTCTTCACGCCATCCACGAAGGAACCTTTTTTGTTGATCTGCAGCATCTTGAGCAGACCGTATTGGTTCCACTTCGGAATCCACCAATCCGGTGTGAGAATTCCGCGCACATCCCCAAAATCACCGGGAGAAGTCCACATGGCAACATTGATATCATTCAGATAGAAGTAGATATCGGATGGCCAGTTCTCGTTGACACCTGGCGCCTCGCTGGAGATCTCCATAGTGATGCAGATCTCATCGATCTTTTGACCGCCGGGAATAAAATTCGGAATGATGTACTCAACATATCCCTTGGTGAACCAGAGAATCTGCGCCTTATAGCGGTCATTGTGAAAGAAATAGCGGCGGTCGTCCACGTCGCCGATCAGATGTTTTTCTGTTGCGAGACCGCAAGTCGGATAGACGCTGCAGGTGCTGTAGTTGCCGATCGGAATGGAAGTCTTGTACACATTTCGCTCAGGCGTCGATTGCGTGAGTTCAATCAGGATTTTGTCCTGATTGAGGGAGGCAATCTTTTGATTCCCATGTCCGGTCGACTGATTCGTGATCTTGATCAGACCGCACTCCTCCAGTTTCTTGATATGACTTGTCAGCGCGCCGTTGGTGATTTCCAGGCGGGAGGCGAGATCGTTCATATTCATGTTGTTGTACTCAAGTAGGATCTCAAGGATGCGGACGCGGACGTCACTGCCCAGCGCCTTGAACAGTTCAAGGCCGTCCTCCAGATTGGTGATGTGTAGCATGAAGAGCAGCTCCTTTCTATGCGCGATGTCTTGACACGAGAAAAATCACGCTTTCCCCCTAATTATACGGCATCTTCCTGAGGACGATCCTCAAAGCTGTGCTTCTGAATATAGCGGGTATAGTTTAGAATGATCAAAATTTCAATTCATAATCAGCCGATATTGTGAGCATAATGCTCAATGACACCTGCAATTCTATCGGAAAGTATGTGAAGAATCAATAATGATTTAGATAAAAACAAAATACAATGTATTTTTCTAAAATAGTTGTTGACAGGTTCGGAAAGCAGCTGTATATTTTGGCCATAAAACGCCGAGGAAATGAAAACAATAATGTACAAAATGTATGGCAACGCAATGAAAACCTAAACAATTGCGCAAAATTCAAAACTGTAATTTCCGAATGCATGGGGAACTTTCACAATTTATACAGGAGGGTAATTGATGAAATGGTAGTCTTTCTGATCTTCCAGAGGTACATCATCGATGGCATGACAGCCGGTGCGGTCAAGGGATAACAGACTATTACGACATAATAATAGGAGAAAACATGGCACAGAAAGCAAGAATGACCGTCGATCGGGACTTTCGGATCGGCGAAGTGGACAAGAGAATCTACGGCTCCTTCATTGAGCACCTGGGGCGAGCCGTCTATACCGGCATCTATGAGCCGGGGCACAAGACCGCGGATGAGCTGGGTTTCCGTCAGGATGTGATTGACCTGGTGCGAGAGCTGAACGTCCCGATTGTGCGGTATCCGGGCGGCAACTATGTTTCCAACTTCTACTGGGAGGACTCGGTGGGCCCGAAGGATCAGAGAAAGCCGCGGCTTGATCTCGCCTGGCGCACCTATGAGCCCAATGCGGTCGGCATCAACGAGTTCTCCAAGTGGGCAAAGAAGGCGGACACCAGCATCATGATGGCGGTCAACCTGGGAACCCGGGGCACCTCCGATGCCCTGAACCTGTTGGAGTACTGCAACCTCGACACGAAGTCCGAGTACGCGGATCTTCGGCGGGCGCACGGGGATAAGGATCCCTACGGGATCAAGCTCTGGTGCATGGGCAACGAGATGGACGGACCCTGGCAGTTCGGCCACAAGAATGCCCGGGAGTACGGGCACCTGGCGGCGGAGACCTCCAAGGCGATGAAGACCATGGACCGCTCGATTGAGACCGTAGTCTGCGGCTCCTCCAATGTCGATATGCCCACCTTCGGCACCTGGGAGGCCCAGGTCCTGGACGAAGCTTATGACTACGTGGACTATGTCTCCCTGCACCAGTACTGGGGAAATCGGGCAAATGACACAGCAGACTTCTTCGCTGTCACCGATGACCTGGAGTACTTCCTGCACTCTGTGATCGCCACCTGCGACTATGTCAAAGGGGTCAAGCACAGCAAAAAGACGATCAACCTCTCCTTTGATGAGTGGAATGTCTGGTATCACTCCATGCAGCAGGACAATGAGGACATGGAAAACCTCCCCTGGAGATCTCACCCGCACCTTCTGGAAGACATCTACAACTACGAGGACGCAATCGTGGATGCGCTGGCCCTGATCAAGTTCCTGCAGCATGCGGACCGGGTAAAGGTCGCCTGCCTTGCACAGCTCGTGAACGTCATCGCGCCGATCATGACCGAGGAGGGCGGCCCCGCCTGGAGACAGACGATCTTCTATCCGTTCTACCTGGTCTCAAAGTACGGAAGAGGAACAGCCCTGCAGCCGGTTCTTTCCTGCGGCGATCATGCGACGTCAAAGCACGATCACGTCACGGACGTGGAGGCAGTCTCTGTCTGGAACGAGGAGAAGGAGCAGCTTGCGATCTTTGCAGTCAACAGAAACATGGAAGAACCTGTGGGGTTCGAGGCAGATCTTCGCGGCTTTGAAGGGTATCATGTGGCAGAGTTTGCGGCTCTCGAGGGTGATGACATGAAGGCAGTCAACACGAAGGACTGCGAGCGCGTTAAGCCGATCCGGAGAACGGATGCGGTGCTGGATGGCGGCGTCTTAAAGACGGTCTTAAAGCCTGCAAGCTTTGTGACGATTGTGCTGGAGAAATAATTCCGAAAGAGGAAATCATGGCAAAGATAGAGATAAACGAGAAGAAGATCCTGGGCCACATCAATCCGGAGATCCAGGGACAGTTCTCTGAGCACCTGGGGCGCGGCATCTATGAGGGCATCTTCGTGAAGGAGGACTCCGGCATTCCAAATAAGAACGGCATGCGAAAGGACGTGGTGGAGGCACTCCGGGACATCCACGTCCCGCTCCTTCGCTGGCCAGGCGGGTGCTTTGCCGATGAGTACCACTGGATGGACGGGATCGGACCTAAAGAGAACCGCAAGAAGATGATCAACACCCACTGGGGCGGCGTCCTCGAGGACAACTCCTTTGGCACCCACGAGTACTTTGAGCTCTGCCGGCAGCTGGGCTGTAAGACCTACGTGAATGGAAACGTGGGAAGCGGCACAGTGCAGGAGATGTCCGAGTGGATTGAGTACATGACCTTCGACGGCGTCTCGCCGATGTCGGAGCTTCGAAAGAGGAACGGTTCAGAGGATCCGTGGGAGCTTGACTACTTTGGCGTCGGCAATGAGAACTGGGGCTGCGGCGGAAATATGACGCCGGAGTATTACGGCAATCTCTATCGCAGGTATCAGACCTACTGCCGTCAGTATCACCCGGATCACCCGTTCCGGAAGATCGCCTGCGGACCGAATGTCGCCGATGCCTTCTGGACAAAGGGTGTGCTGGAGACCTGCTTTGCAAAGCCGGGCGGAGACCAGTTCCACGGCTTCATGGATCTCTTAAGCGTCCACTACTACGTCCTTCCGGGCGGCTGGGAGCACAAGGGCTCTGCAACGGAGTTTGACAAAGCCATGTGGTTCCAGACCATGAAGAAGACCCTGTACACCGAGGATCTCCTGAAGCTCCATGGAGACATCCTGGACACCTATGATCCGAAAAAGCAGATTGGCATCTCCTTTGATGAGTGGGGAGGCTGGTATGACTGCGAGCCGGGCACCAATCCCGGTTTCCTGTATCAGCAGAACACCATGCGGGATGCCCTGATCGCGGGCACCACCCTGAACATCTTCAACCGCCACTGCGACAGGGTGCGGCTCGCCTGCCTCGCGCAGATGGTCAACGTGATTCAGTCCGTCCTCCTGACGGAGGGTGAAAAGATGATCAAGACACCGACGTATCACGTCTTCCACATGTATCAGTATCACCAGGATGCGGATCTTGTCGCCGCCGATCTCTTTGAGAACGAGGAGGTGGGGACCGAGGAAAATCCGGTTCCTGCGCTGAACGCATCGGTCTCTGTGAAAAACGGGATTTACACGATCACGGCTGCAAACATGGACCCGGATCACAGCTATCCGCTGGAACTTCGCTTCACAGACTTCCAGCCAAAGCATGCATCAGGCAGTGTTGTCACGGAGGAGATGCATGCAAAGAACACCTTTGAGGAGCCGGACTGCGTGACGGAGAAGGCACTTGAGGACCTTACCCTGACGCCCCACGGCGTGAAGACCACCATCCCCGCCTGTGCGGTGCTGATGATCCGGCTTTCCTGAGAAACAGACGATATCGATACGAAAAAGGCATGGGCTCGCCCATGCCTTTTGCAGAGGGAAAAATGAAATCACAGAAGAGAACTGCGTTTACCTACGAGAAGCCCTGGATTGCAGGGCGGGCAGATCCATACGTCCTCCGTGCAGAGGATGGCAGCTATTACTTTACGGCGAGTCTCCCTGCCTTTGACAGCATTGCCCTGCGCCATGCGGCGCATCTGCGGGATCTGCCGAAGGCGAAGGAACAGGTCATCTGGAGAAAGCATGGGAGCGGCCCCATGAGCTTTAACATCTGGGCACCGGAGCTGCACTTTCTGGACGGCGCCTGGTATCTCTACTTTGCAGCAAGCGACAAAGATGACATCTGGCAGCTTCGCCCTTATGTGCTGACCTGCAGGGATGCGGATCCTGTGACCGGCACCTGGGAGGAGTGCGGGCAGATGCAGTGCGCAGAGGAGGATCCCTTCTCCTTCCGCGCCTTCTCCCTGGATGCCACAGTGTTTGAAAACCGCGGGGAGCGGTACTATGTCTGGGCGGAGAAGGTGGGCGTCGGACAGCAGATCTCAAATCTCTACATCGCCCGGATGGAGAGCCCCACAAAGCTTGCCACGGTGCAGGAGCTTTTGACCACACCGGATTATCCCTGGGAACGGCACGGCTTCTGGGTCAATGAGGGACCGGCGGTGCTGCATCACGGAGGAAAGATCTGGCTCACCTTCTCTGCGAGCGATACCAGCGCAGCCTACTGCATGGGCATGCTGGAGGCGGACGAGGATGCAGACCTTCTGGACCGTGCCTCCTGGACGAAGCTGCGAGAGCCGGTGATGGCATCCAGGGAAAAGGCAGGTCTCTACGGCCCCGGCCACAACAGCTTTACCACAGACGATGAGGATGGCAGCAGTGTCTGTGTCTTTCACGCAAGAACGGGTACGGAGACAGAGGGAAATCCCCTCTATGACGGCGCAAGGCATGCCTACTGCCTGCACGTCTCCTTTGATGAGACCGGGCGCCCTGTTTTTGCACCGGATCCGGTCTGAAGGGAGTGGCGATGGAAGGAACGAAAGAGCGGCACTGCCTTCGGTGCCTGCTCGAGGAGATTGACCCGAAGGCCTATGCACGGGATATCCAGAGAATTCTGGACCACATGGAGCCCGGGGAGCGGGCAGGGGAAGATATAAGGAAGGACAGGCTGAAGGCCTGCAGGAGCTGCAGCTACCTAAATGCCGGCACCTGCACCGCCTGCGGCTGCTTTGTGGAGCTTCGCGCCGCCCTGCGGACGGGACACTGTCCCTACCGCAAGTGGGAGAGCGGGAGCAGGAAAAGGGAGAAGGGATGATGAGCGAAGAGGACAACCGCATTCATAAGAGGGAGAACCGGATCGAAATCCGGCAGTTTCAGATTGGAGACCCCTTCTGGGACTACTATGAGGAGCTCATGCTGCACACGGTGCTCCCCTATCAGGAAAAGATCCTGAACGATGCGATCCCAGGCATCGAGAAGAGCCATGCCCTCGAGAACTTCCGCATCGCGGCGGGCAGGAGCGAGGGAGAATTTTATGGGATGGTGTTCCAGGACAGCGATGTCGCCAAGTGGGCGGAGGCTGTCTCCAACGCGATCGCGATGTCGGATGACCCGGACCTCTCCAAAAAGATGGACGCACTGACCGATCTCCTCCGCAAGGCACAGGAACCGGACGGGTACCTGGATACCTATTTCCAGATCAAAGATCCGGGGAAGAAGTGGGAGAACCTGCAGGAAGCCCATGAGCTCTACTGCATGGGGCACATGATCGAGGCTGCGGTGGCCCACTATGAGGCGACCGGGAAGAAGAGCTTCCTGGAGATCGGGGAGAACATCGCGGACTGCATTGACCGGCGGTTCGGGAAGGGAAAGACCCGGGGAATCCCCGGGCATCCGGAGATCGAGGAGGCCCTGCTTCGTCTGTACCACGTGACGGGAAACAGCAGGTACCTTGCGCTTGCAGAGTACTTTATTGACGAGCGCGGCACAAAGCCAAACTACTTCGCAGAGGAGGCAGTAAGGAAATCGTTCCAGGTCTGGGGGATGGATCCTTCGGATGAGGCCTACGCCCTGAATGACCGCCCGGTGCGGGAGATGGACCATGCGGAGGGACATGCCGTGCGCGCCCTGTACCTGTACACCGCCATGGCAGACCTTGCAGGAGAGACCGGGGATGCGGACCTTGCCGCAGCGTGCTTTCGGATCTGGGAGGACATCACGAAGCGGCAGATGTACGTGACGGGGAGTGTCGGGCAGACCGCCCAGGGAGAGGCCTTTACAAAAGACTACGACCTCCCGAGCGACACGGCATATGGCGAGACCTGTGCCGCCGTTGCGATGATCTTCTTTGCAAGGCGCCTTCTGCAGATAAAGCAGGATGGAAAGATCGCAGATGTCATGGAGCGGGTGCTCTTCAACGGGATGCTTTCCGGCATGCAGCACGACGGGAAGCGGTTTTTCTACGTGAATCCGCTGGAGGTGGATCCTGCCGTAGATGGGACCGCAAAGGGCTATGAGCACGTGCTGCCGAGACGGCCGGAGTGGTATGCCTGCGCCTGCTGTCCGCCGAATGTGGCGCGTCTTCTCACCTCCCTCCCCCGCTATGCCTACGGGGAGAGCGCTGACACGATCTGGTGCCATCTGTTCCTCGGAGGAACTTATGTATCCCGGTCAATCCCCGGTGTCAAACTTGCTATGACCTCAGACCTTCCCTGGGAGGGAAAGATATCCTGTGAGATTGCGGAGAACCGGGAGGGGAGAAGTTTTGCCCTTGCAATCCGGATCCCCGGGTATGCAGAGGATGTCTGCCTTTCGAGGAACGGAGTGAAATTCTCGGAGCTGCCTCTGCAGGATGGGTATGCAATCCTCCGGGATGCCTGGAAGAAGGGGGACAGGATTGCGCTATCCTTTTCCATGCCGGTCCGAAGGCTTCGCGCCAACGGCCGGGTCCGGAAGGATGCGGGTCTTGTCTGCCTGGTGCGGGGACCCGTTGTCTACTGCCTGGAGTCCTGTGACAACGGGGAGAACCTGTGGAACCTGGTACTGCCTGAGGATGCCCCGATCACGGAGGAGGGGATGACGGGAAGTCCTGGACCGGCGGTAGCCCTCAGGGCAGAGGGAGTCCGGGAAGTCCTGGAGGATGAAAAGCTGTACACGGAAAAGGCGCCGGAGAGAAGGCCGCACCTTCTCACCTTCATTCCGTACTTTCTCTGGGGCAACCGGGAGCCTGGAGAGATGCGGGTCTTTGTGAGAGAAGCGCGCTGACAAAACAAGAGACATAGCCCGCTGCCAGCAGGTGCCCTTCGTGTGCTATCATGAGGTATCCAAACGACAAAGCACCAGGAAAAGGAGAACACCATGCTGAAAGTATATGGCAGTTCACTGTGCCCCGACTGCAGGGCAAGTGAGAGAAACTTTGACCGCTATGGAATCGAGCGGACCTTCTGCGACATCACGAAGGATCTCCGCTGCCTGAAGGAGTTCTTAAAGCTCCGGGATGAGAACGAGGCCTTCCGGAACGTCCGAGGGAGCGGCTCCATCGGCATCCCCGCCCTTCTTTTAGAGGACGGGACGGTCACCCTGGACTGGGAGGGGTATCTTAAAGACCAGGGCCTGGAACCCCTCCAGGAGGAGCAGGCTCCTGCCTGCAGCCTGGATCATCCCGGGAACTGCTGAAGGACTGCGATGAAGGACACAGGTGAGGAGAAGCAGAGAAACCAGCTTCGCCAGCAGCTGGTGAACAGGATCGGTTCCATGGGGTATCCCCCGGAACTTGGTTACCTTCTCGGGGAGCAGCTCGCCACCCCGAACGCCCTGCGCAGGATGCTGGGATACCTGAACAGCGCCCATCCGAGGTCTGCCGAGGAGATCACAGATGAGATGCTTGCAATCTGCGATGACCGGGACCGCTGGATGGCAAAGAAGAAGGCGGAGTATTACAACGGGAAGGTCAATGAACTCTTGTGGAGAGGTCTTGATTCGGACGACATGCCGTCGGATGACGACATGCCGTCAGATGACGGGGATATTTTTTAAGCAGAGTGCAGCACTGCCGGGCAGGGGCCAGGGCGGTGCTGCCTTTTGCTGCCCGGCAAAAATCGGAGTTCCCCCTTTCCCGGAGCCGGGATTTCTACTACAATAGGCACCGCTGCCCATGAATTGTTCAGGCAGCAGAAAAGGAAGTGTCATCGTGCCAAGGAACAGGAAAGCCTCCCACGAGGTGGACATGCTAAACGGACCCATCTGGTCAAAACTTCTCCTTTTTGCCATCCCGCTTACCATGACCAGCATTCTGCAGCAGCTCTTCAACTCTGCGGACACCGCGGTGGTCGGCCATTTTGTCTCGAGCGAGGCACAGGCGGCCGTCGGAGCAAACAGTGCGGTCATCAACCTCCTCGTGAACACCTTTGTCGGCATCTCCGTCGGCGCCAACGTCGTGATTGCGGCCCTTGCGGCAAGGAAAGAGGAGGAGCGGATCCACCGCGCCGTGCACACGGTGATTGCCTTCTCGCTCCTTGTCAGCGCCGGGATCTTTCTGGTGGGAGAACTCCTCGCAGCGCCGATCCTGCGTCTGATGGCGACGCCGGAGGACGTCATGGACCTCGCGGCCTGGTACCTTCGCCTCTACCTTCTCGGCGTCCCCTTTGAGATGGTGTACAACTTCGGCTCTGCCGTCCTTCGCAGCAAGGGAGACAGCAAACGGCCCCTTCTTGCGCTGTTCTTCTCCGGCGTTCTGAACGTCGCGATGAACCTGTTCTTTGTGGTTGCCCTGCACCGGAGCGTGGACGGGGTTGCCGTTGCGACGGTCCTCTCCAATGCGGTGGCAGCAGGCCTTGTCCTGCACTTTCTCGCAAAAGAGGAGGATGCATTCCAGTTCCGCTGGAAGGACCTCTGCCTGGACCGGGACCTTCTGAGCCGCGTGGTGCAGATCGGCCTTCCCGCAGGCCTTCAGGGCGCCGTGTTCTCTGTCTCCAACATGTGCATCCAGAGCGCGATCAACAGCTTTGGTTCCCGGGCGGTGGCGGGCGCCTCGATTGCAACCTACTTTGACCTGTTTACGTACTACTTCAGCGGCGGGATGGCGCAGGCCTGCCTGACCTTTGCCAGCCAGAACCACGCGGTGGGAAGGGAAAAGCGCTGCACGGCGGTCTTCCGGGACAGCATCCTGCTGGGACTTCTGCTCACCTTCTCTGCCGGGATGGTCTTCTACTTTGGAAGGACCATTTTTCTGGGCTTTTATACGAAGGATGCGGTGGTGCTCGCCTTTGCAGTCACAAAGATGCGCCACTCGATGGTGACGCAGTTCCTGGAGGTGCCCTTCGACATGCCGGGATCGATGCTGCGCTCCTATGATCACCCGCTGGCACCGGCGGTCATTACGGTCATTGGGACCTGTGTGTTCCGCCTCGGCTGGGTGTTTCTGGTCTTCCCCCACGACAGGGACTACGCAAGGCTCATGAACGTCTACCCGATCTCCTGGATCCTGACGGACATCCTCATGCTGGTGACCTGGGCGATTGTGCGGAGAAACTGGAACCGGAAGCACCCCGGGTATGGAAAAACGCAGGCAGAGAAAGGAAATCTCACAGCAGCATCATGACGAAGACGGACGGGAGGCAGTCATGCCTCCTTTTTTTCTTGCCCGGGTACCTGTTTCTGAAATGGAGCGCTCCTGCCAGGTGTCCATAACGGGGCAGATGGAAAACAGTGGAAGTTGCGGGGCAGATCGTCTATCATCAGAGGGGAAGAATGAGAAAACGGAGTTCCAGAGAGGGAGAAAAACCCATGAAGGTGCAGGAATGGATCGAGGCGATCGCCGATCTTCAGGCCATTGCCCAGACAGGCCTACAGTACGGAAAGGATGCCTACGACGGAGAGCCGGTACTTTTCCCGTGGCGAACTGCCATTAAACATGGCCGGGGAGAAGTGTACCAGGGAGCAGGTCCTTCTGTGCTTTGCCTTTCATGACAGCCCGGATCAGCCGACACAGTTTGACTGAAGGAAGGAGGCCGCAATGCGGAAGATCTGTCCAGCCTGTGGAAAGAGCATATCGAGAGATGCAGCTGTCTGCCCCCGCTGCGGGGCGGTGCTCTCCGGCACGGCCTGTGAGCTGAAGGATCCCTGGGAGAGGGAGAAGAAACCGGACCCCTGGAATCGTGGAGGCGTGCGGCAGAGCGTGGAGGGATTTCACACCTTCCAGATCCCGCCGGAGGGGTGCGGGTGTCCGAGGAATCCCGAGGAGAAGAAAAAGATGAAGGCGCAGAGCAGAAAGAGCACTCTTCCCGGGCCCGGGAAGCAGAGCACTGCGGGCGCAGCCGCTGGGATCATCGCCTTATGCCTGCTCCCGGTTCTTCTGTTTCTGCTCTGGTTTGTACTGTGACAAAGGAGGCGGAGGAAAACGAAAACCCGAATGGCATGCGGAATAAAGGACGCCGTAACGATACCAGCTGTGCGATGGAACGGAGAAGAGGACGCTGAGATTGCGCCCTCTTTTTGCATGCACAGCAGAAGGTGCAGCATGCGGGGAAGCGCTGATGTATTCTAAAGGAAACATGTTGGCAATTCTGCACAATCATATCAGCAGGTACTGGTATGACTACTTCGGTCTGAATCCGGAGGATGCAGCGGGAGAAGTAAACCGGATGGTACCCGATGACGGAACCTCCGGGAAGGAGGAAGAGGAGATCCTTTGAACCGGAAAGATCCGGGCCAATGTCCCCTGCTGGGTTCTCTCCCACAGTGCTTCCCACAACGGTACCATGACGCGCTGGCCGATGTACCAGAGCGGACAGATCAGCGGCATCATGGGATATTTTTTCGATGAGGACATGCTCTCTGACGGGGAGGATGCCGCAAGGAAGAGCATAGAGCGGGAGCCCGAGACCGGTTTGAACAATGTCACACACTTTTTGAACAGCCTTGGCGGACTGGAGACGGAGTATGCAGCGGTGCACAGAAACTTTGGCATTTTGCTGATTGAGATTCCGGAGATCCTCCGGATTCAGAAGCGGTATGGGGTGAGCGTTCAGACGGAGGTGCCATCCGGAGAGAGCTGGGAAGCACTGGCATGGCTGCAAGGCTTGGCCTTGAGGTTTTCGGCGTCCTGTACCGCTACGATGCCGGGGAGGAACTGCAGACCATTGCAGAAAGGATTCAGAAGCGCATTGACGCCATCAATCAGGTGGACGGCTTCAGCTGTACCATCTTTGCCAGAGTGAGAATTCTCCCTGCAGAGGAGGCGGTGCACTTTCGGCAAAAGCTCCTGCGGGCAGTACTTCAGGAGACCGACAGGGAATAGCCTTCAAAATCGAAACGAAAAGAGAAGCGTCCGCGGTGATGAAGACTCTGACCGGATGGGACAACGATGCCGCAGGGCAGGGTGCATGGAATCGGCACCTGTCCTGCGGCATTTCTCTGTTGTGGTTTATTGCAATGCCTTTTTA
>Ga0256404_1009941_pt1 | contig 13380 bp, 10 predicted proteins | sample RumenRJG_01DNA_FD_185990 | JGI IMG/M metagenome (GOLD analysis project Ga0256404, IMG submission 185990) | Bovine rumen microbial communities from Lethbridge, Alberta, Canada - RJG_01 | ecosystem: Host-associated > Mammals > Digestive system > Stomach > Rumen | place: Canada: Alberta | collected...
GGCACTGTTCAGCAAGTTCAACAATGCGCTTAACGCGCACAACCATCCGCTGATCCTGCCGGATACGGCCACGGAGTTCGACTACGAGGCCGAGCTCGTCATCGTCATCGGCCGCCCGGCCCGCAAAGTCTCGCGTGCAGCAGCGCCTGACTACATATTCGGCTACACCTGCGGCAACGATTTCTCCGCCCGCGACCTGCAGCGTCGCACGCCGCAGTGGCTGCTCGGCAAGACCTGCGACGGTTTCGCCCCGATCGGCCCCTGCATCGTGACCGCTGACAGCATCGACCCGCAGAACCTCGCAATCAAGAGCTACGTCAACGGCGAACTGCGCCAGGATGGCAATACGCGCGATATGATATTCGACTGCGCGACCATCGTGAGCTATATATCGGACTACTTCACGCTGCGCCCCGGCGACATCATATTCACGGGCACGCCGCAGGGCGTCATACTCGGGCAGGCTGAGGAGCAGCGCCGCTGGCTGAAGGCCGGCGATATCGTGACGGTCGCCATCGAAGGCATCGGCGAGCTCACGACGCCGCTGCGCTGAATCGTCCCCCGACTTTGTATAATTAAGGAAGTTTTACCATGACCGTATCCCAGAACCACGCCGAATCACTGCCGACGACCAGACGTTCCGTCTTCGTCGAGGGCATGCATGACGGACTGCCCATCGCACTGGGCTATTTCGTCGTGTCCTTCACGCTCGGCATCGCCGCCCGCAACGCCGGCCTGAGCCCGGCCGAGGGCTTTCTCGCCAGCCTGCTCAACAACGCCTCGGCCGGAGAGTATGCCGGCTTCACCGTCATCGCCACCGGCGGGACCTACATCGAGCTGGCCATACTGACACTCATCGCGAACGCCCGCTACATGCTCATGAGTTGCGTCGTGAGCCAACGTTTCGCGCCCGGCACGTCCATATGGCACCGCCTGTTCGTAGGCTTCGATGTCACCGATGAGATATTCGGCCTGACCATCGCCCGGTCCGGTCCGCTGAATCCCTACTACAATTACGGCGTCATGGCTGTAGCCATGCCCGGCTGGTCCGTCGGCACCATGTGCGGCGTCGTGGCCGGCAACCTGCTGCCCCTCGTCGCCACGAGCGCTCTCTCGGTCGCGCTATACGGCATGTTCATCTGGGTCATCATCCCGCCGGCGAAACAGGACCGCATGGTAGCTGCCCTGATCGCCGTCAGCTTTGCCGCCAGCTGGCTGGCCGCCAACCTGCCCGTGATCTCCAGCATATCGAGCGGCACGCGCACCATCATCCTGACGCTCGTCCTCGCAGGACTCGGCGCCTGGCTGAAGCCCGTGGCGGAGGAGCCGGAGATGTCCGAGAGCCCATCCGGGGCTGACGAGGCGGCCGCCGGCTATCCGGAGGATGGTCTCGAGGCCGAGCAGAGCGAAACCCCGGCCCCCACCCTCTCCCCGGCGTCAACGCTCGCCGAGCCGGAACGCTATGCACTGAAACAAGACAACTACCGCGGAGGTGAGTTCTGATGTCGCACAGTACCATGGGCTATATCGCCGTCATGTCCATCGTGACCATACTGATACGCATACTGCCGCTGACGCTCATCCGCCGCCAGATAAAGAACCGCTTCCTGCGCTCATTCCTCTACTATGTGCCCTACGTCACACTGGCGGTGATGACCTTCCCGGCCATCACCGAGGCCACGCAGATCCCGGCTGCCGGCGCTGCCGCACTCGTCATCGGCATTGCGCTGGCTTGGATCGGTGCGAGCCTGTTCAAGGTATCGGCTGTCTGCTGCCTGACCGTATTCGTGGTCGAGGCACTGCTGATCTGACCGTCATCCTGGTGTCATCTGGGGCCGCCGCATGGCATATTCTGCCGTGCAGCCGGCCCTTTTTTTCTCTCATTGCGAAAGGAGATCATCATGCGTCGTTGGACGCTTGCCAAAGTCCTGCGCGCCCCGCGCGGTTTCGTGGGACGCCCCGCCATACTGGGCCTGCTGCTGACCATGAGCCTGCCCGCCATCATGGCCCAGCTCTCCGCTACCATGATGAGCTATATCGATGCGGCCATGGTCGGCAGCCTGGGCGCCGAGGCCAGTGCCAGCGTCGGACTCGTCGAGGCCACCATCTGGCTGTCCGGCGGTCTGATCGTCGCCACCGGCGTCGGCTTCTCCATACAGGCCGCCCAGAAAATAGGGGCTCGCGACCATCGGGCTGCCCGGGCCATATTCCATCAGGCCCTGCTGGCCGGCGGTGTCTTTTCCGTGCTGCTGTTCGCCATCATGGCTCTCATCAGCCGGCCACTCCCCCGCTGGCTCGGCGCCTCTGCCGACATCGCTTCGCTCGCCAGCGGCTATTTCCTGGCCTACATGCTGTCACTGCCGTTCTTCCAGCTGCGCTATATCGGCGCGGCCATGCTCCAGGCGACCGGCAACATGCGCACGCCAGGGCTCCTGTCGGTGTTCGTCTGCCTGCTCGATGTGTTCTGGAACTACCTGTTCATCTATCCTACGCATAGCGTCGAGCTGGCTGGCACTGCGCTCACGATCCCCGGGGCCGGCCTCGGCGTCATCGGTGCCGGCCTCGGCACGACGGTAGCCGAGATCTGCGGCTCCCTGCTCATGCTCCACATCGTATTGCGGCACTCCGAAATCCTGCGTACCCGCCCGGATGACTCCTGGCGGCTGACGCGTCCCGTCGTGAGCCGCGCCATACGTCTCGCAGTACCGGTAGGACTGCAGGGCACCGTACTGACCGGAGCCCTCATCGCCATCACGGTCATCATCGCGCCGCTCGGAGCGGTCTCCATCGCCGCGAACTCCTTCGCCACGACCGTCGAAGGCTTCTGCTATATGGCCGGCTTCGGCCTCTCCATCGCCGTATCGCCCATCGTTGGCCAATGCCTTGGCGCGCGCCGGCCCGACCTCATACGGACGTTCGCCCACTGCGCGGTCGGCTCCGGCATGATCGTCATGGGCATACTCGCGATTGCGCTCTACCTTCTGGCACCGCATATCATGACGATGCTGACCCCGGACGCCGAGGTGCGCCGCCTCGCCACAGCCGCACTGCGCGTCGAGCTTTATGCCGAGCCGCTGTTCGCTGCGGCCATCATATCCTCTGGCGCACTGAACGGGCTCGGCGATACCGCAGGCCCCAGTCTCATCTCGGCAATCTGCGTCTGGGGCCTGCGCCTGCCGCTCTCACTGCTCGTCGTATCCAGCTATGGTGTCGTCGGCATCTGGGCCGTCATGTGCGGCGAGCTCTCGGTGCGCGGCATCATCATGTACGGACGCCTCGCCCATCGCGCCCGCCATCTTTGACCACTTTTTCCTCAGGAAAGCATTTCCGCAGTGCGAAATGCTGTTTCCAATGATTGACAGTTCTATTTTCCTGTGCTAGACTGAAGTCGTTCGAACAGGTGAACGAAATGAGTAATCGAATATTGTTTATGGCACTGCAGCCGGTATCTATCTATATGAGGTACTGGCTATTTTGTTAGATGGAGGTATGAAATATGTCAAGTATATCTGTCGTACTTGCCGGAGATTCATTCATCACCCAGCATCTGCCGCATGACCAGCGTCGCGAGGCACTGCGGAAATATCTGGCCGGATTCGATGTGCGCTTCACGAATCTCGAGGTACTGCTGCATGATTTCGAAGTCTACCCGGCCCCGGTCAGTGGCGGCACCTGGGCAGCTGCCCGGCCGGAGATGCTCGATGACCTGCTCTATCTGGGCTTCAACATGTTCACCTGGGCCAACAACCACATCATCGACTGGAACCTCGGCGGCATACTCACGACGATGCGCCACCTTGACGAGCACCACTGCCTGCACGCCGGTGTCGGCCGCAATCTGGCCGAGGCCGCACAGCCGAAATACCTTGATACGCCGCAGGGCCGCGTCGCCATCATCGGCGTGACCTCGACCATGAGCCCCTGGGGCATGGCCAGCCAGCCGCGGGCCGATGTCCTGGGGCGTCCGGGGGCCAATGTCCTGCGCTACAACACCGTGCACTACATCGCACCGGAGGAATTCGACCACTTCGCCGAACTCATCGACAAGACCGACGTCAATGCCAACCGCCGCCTCAATGAGATCGAAGGCTTCACGAAACCGGTCCAGGGCGGCTGCTATGTGGGTGATATCCGCTTCGAGCCTGGCGAGCCCGGTACAAAGACGACCTGCAATGAGACCGATGCCCATCGCATCATCAAATCCATACAGGAGGCCCGCCGCCAGGCCGACGTCGTCCTCGTCAGCCATCATACCCACGAGCGCAAGGGCCTCGATAAAGAAAAGCCGGCCGACTTCGCCCGCGATTTCGCTCATCTCTGCCTCGACTACGGTGCTGATGCCTACATTGGTCATGGCCCGCATATCTGGCGCGGCATCGAGATATACAAGAAGAAGCCCATATTCTACAGTCTCGGCGATTTCATCTTCCAGAATGAGTCCGTCGAGCGCCAGCCGACCGAGTTCTACGATCTCTACAACCTGGGGCCGAGCAACACGCTCTCCGATGGTCTGGACCGCCGCAGCGCCAACGGCACGCGCGGTCTCGCCGCTGATGAGCGCGTCTATACATCCGCTCTGCCCTCGTTCTGCATCGACGGCGGCTCCATCAGCCATATCATGCTGCAGCCGATATCGCTCGGCTTCTCGCTCTCGCGCGGCCGCAAAGGCCGTCCATGCCTCGCACCGCCAGCCGAAGCCGAAAAGATATTGCGCCACATCGCCAAACTGTCTGCCCCCTACGGCACCGATATGACGATAGAGAACGATATGGGACAGATACGTATCAATTGAGGAAAGTTTTTTTGACGAGAACAGGAGGATCTTAAATGGTTACTTTGATGTTGATCGCCGGCGTCGTCATCGTCTGCGCTGTCGTCGTAGCCCTCGTAAAGGGCTGTGAAGCGCGCGTGACGCTGATAGCCGCCGGTATATTGATGGCCTGCATCGGCGGAGCGCCCATGTCGGCCCTGAACGCCTTTGCTAAAAGCATGACGAACAGCGGCCTCATACAGGCTGTCTGCTCTGTCATGGGCTTCGCGATGGCCGTGCGCTTCACCGGCTGCGACAAGCACCTGATCAACGCGATGGCTTCCGTCATATCGCGGTTCCGCTTCGCTCTCATACCAGGCGTCGTCATCTGCACGTACCTCGTCAACATCGCCCTGCCGAGTGCCGCGGGCACTGCGGCTGCCGCCGGTGCCATATTCATCCCGCTGCTCATGGCTGCCGGCGTCGCCGCACCGCTCGCCGCTGCCGCCGTCAAGTGCGGCACCTATGGCAGCATGCTGAACCCGGGCCTCGCCCATAACCCGTTCGTCGCCAAGATCGCCGGCGTCGATGTCATGGACGTCATCGCCTTCCACTACAAGGCCAACATCGCCTCACTCATCGTCGCTACCATCGCCATCACCATCATCGCCCACTATCTCAAAGAGGATAAGGGCCATATCCCCGAAAACCTGCAGATAAACAAAGACTTCAAGGTCAACTACCTCTATGCCCTGATGCCAATCATACCGATCGTCATCCTGCTCCTCGGCTCCACAGGACTCGTGCCACTGTTCAAGATGGGCGTGCCGCAGGCCATGATCATCGGTGCCATCCTGACGCTCGTCGTCACGCGCAGCAAGCCGCAGGACATCTCGGATGCCTTCTTCGAGGGCATGGGCAAGGCTTATGGCAAGATTCTCGGTATCATCATTTCCGCCGGCGTATTCGTCGCCGGCCTCACCGCGATCGGCCTCGTGAAATTCTTCATCGAGCTGATGCTGGACAACCCTGCCATCGTCAAGCTCTGCGCTGCCTTCGGACCGTTCCTGCTCGGACTGCTCGTCGGCTCCGGCGACGCCGCTACCTTTGCCTTCAACGAGGCCATCACTCCGTACGCTCAAGATTTCGGCATGACCGAGGTCCAGATGGGCAGTATGGCTACCCTGGGCGGTACGCTCGGACGCACGATGTCGCCGATCGCGGGCGCGACCATCATCTGTGCCGGCATCGCTGGTGTCAACCCGATGGAGATCACAAAGCGCAACGCCATCCCGATGCTCTGCGCTCTCCTCGTCGGCATGTTCATACTGCTCTATCTCTGATGTGACAGGAGATCTTATCCATGAAAGAAAAACTTTTTGCCCTGGCGGATGAACTGCTGCCCGAGCTGCAGCAGTGCCGCCGCGATATCCATCGCTACCCCGAGCCCGGCTGGACCGAGTTCCGCACGGCCGCCAAGGTAGCCAGCACGCTCAGCGAGCTCGGCTACGACGTGCAGACCGGCGCCGATGTCATCCGCCCGGACTGCATGATGGGCGTACCAGCAGCCGATACGCTGGCCGCCGAGCAGCAGCGCGCCATAGACGAGGGTGCCGATCCGGAGTGGGTGCACCGCATGGATGGCGGTCTGACCGGCGTCGTCGGCACCATGCACTTCGGCGACGGCCCCATCGTGGCCGTGCGCTTCGATATGGACAGCAACGACATCACGGAGACCGATGACCCCGGACATTTCCCGAACAAGGAAGGCTTTGCCTCGCATCACCCCGGTGCCATGCATGCCTGCGGCCATGACGGCCATACGTCCGTCGGCCTGTTCCTGGCCCGCATCCTCGCGGCCTGCCGCGACGAACTGGGCGGCACAATCAAGCTGTGCTTCCAGCCCGCCGAAGAAGGCGTGCGCGGCGGCTACGCCATGTCGCAGAGCGGCGTGCTCGACGATGTCGACTACCTGCTCGGGGCCCATTTCGGCTTCAAGATGCGCCACACTGGCAGCATCGCCTGCAACGTCACCGGCTTCCTCGCCACGAGCAAATACGATGCCCGCTTCACCGGCGTCCCGGCCCATGCCGGCGCTGCTCCGGAGCAGGGCCGCAATGCCCTGCTGGCCGCTGCCTGCGCCACGCTGAACCTCCATGCCATCGCCCGCCACTCCGCCGGCGCCTCCCGCATCAATGTGGGCCGCATCGAAGCCGGCAGCGGCCGCAACATCATCGGTGACCACGGCCTGCTCTGCCTCGAGACGCGCGGTGCCACGAGCGAGATCAACACGTATATGGAGCAGGAGGCCCAGCGCATCATAAAGGCGGCAGCCGCCATGTATGACGTCTCTGTCGACATCACGAAAGTCGGCGGTGCCGCCGGCGGCAGCAACTCGCCGGAGCTCGCGGCATTCCTCGAGAAAGCTGCCAATGACTCCGGCCTGTTCGACAACGTCGTCGGCGAGTGCCCCTTCGGCGCCAGCGAGGACTTTTCCTACCTCATGGAACGCGTGCAGTCGCACGGCGGTCAGGCTGCCTACATGATGGTAGGCGCCGACCTCGCCGCCGGCCACCACGACAGCCATTTCAGCTTCGACGAGCGCGCCCTGGGCTACTCGCTGAAATTCATGGCCTACGCGGTCACAAAGCTGCTGAACGGCGCAAATGCCTGACCCATAATGGAGCTATAACAAAGAAGCCATCTCTGGCTGTCGCGCCAGAGATGGCTTCTTTTCATCTTATGGTTTCCGGTATCCTCCAGGGGGAAGATCAGAAGAAGAACTCGACCGTACCGAAGAGGTTGTAGATATCATGGTCCGTATCGAGCGTCTTGCCGTTCGCATAGCGCAGCGTCGCTACCGTATTCGCGAACGGTACGTACTCAGCGCCGACCTCCCAGGCCTTCTGGTTGGCGGATACCGCATCATACGTCGAAGCGATGAGCGCATTCTCGCCGAGATGACGATAAGCTACCCAGGCACCCCAGGTGTTCTTGTTCTCCTGATCCGCGCCCTTGTACTTGACCTCGGCATTGCCGATCTTCTCGAAGAAGTCAGCTTCGCTGTTCTCGCCATAGTAGCCGTTGAAGCCCCAGTTCTGGTCGAACTGATAGCTGCCCTTCAGGAACCAGATATTAGCATCGTCGGTCTTACCATGATTGTCCTGATACTCGAAATCTTTGCCATTCAGATGATGGAAATGCACACCGGCAGTGAGCTTCGATTTCTCATAGTCGAGGGCTGCATACTGATAGTTGGCTGCATCCTTGCCCAGATTTCCCTCATGGAAGTCGCCAGCATCATCACTGCTGATGCGGCCGGCACCAACCGTGAAGCCCAGACCATCTTTATGATAGCCGAGCTCGCCGCCCGAGAACTGCGTATCAGCAATCGACTCATCATCGATTGGAGCGAACTTACCGACCTTTACACCGAAGTTGTCGTAGTTGCCCTGCGCCCAGATGCGCTTGAGAGCCAGCTTATCCTCATTCGTTGAGTTTCCATCCTCATCCTTCGCCGATGCGTCCGTATTCATCTCCGTATAGGCATCGATACGGGCATTCACATGCCAATGGTTATTGACCTCGGCACTCGGCTCGAGACGGAACATGACCTGGTCCTGATTGTCACGGGTATGATCATCCTTGTCACGGGCAGATGTGTATTTATACTGCATCTCGCCGTTCCATTTCACCTTGTCGGCATTGCGCTCGAGGTTCGCCACGCGGACGCCGAGATTGTTGAGCTCATCGGAGAACTCTGCAGCCAGCTTGTCAAGCATGGCCTTGTCCGTACCGCTGACATTCTTCTTGGCCATGGCCTTCGCGATCATCGTCGCCATCTCATAGCGGGTGATATTCTTGTCGCCCTGGAACGTCGTGTCGCCGTAGCCCTCGATGACGCCATCAGCAGCCAGCTGGCTCACATAGTCATACGCCCAATGGCCCTGCGGGACGTCGCTGAACGGATTAGCCGCCGCGAACGTCGTGCTGGCAGCGCCGACCACCATAGCCGTGGTCAGAGCCATTACGATTGATTTCTTCATAGAACATACCTCCTGATACTAGAACGAGTAACCCCCATTCAGCAACGAGGCCGCTATAGTGTCCATGTTTCCTATACCCCCTGCCGCTGAATTCAGCTAAATTCTAGCACAGTTGAAAATCAATGTCAATAATGGAGTGCCATCCAGTATTCAAAACTGCGGCAGACGCTGCACGACCGGCAGAGCCAGCAGGGCCACAATCGTATTGAAAGCGCCCTCGAGGAACAGCCCCGGCGCCGATGCCAGCCCGGCCGCCAGGCTATCGTAGAGTCCGGCACCGAACAGCGTATACGCCACGGCCATCCATACGGACGAGGCCAGAAAGCCCAGCAGGCAGCGACCACGCCCGGCGATGCGGCCATCCTCATCCACCGCGATGCGCCAGACGATCCAGGCCATGACCAGCTTTATGAAGAACGTCGGCACTGCCCATATCGGGAAGCCGCCGAGCAGATCCGACAGCACCGAGCCCAGGCAGGCAGCCGTGAACGCCTCGCGCCGCCGCACCACGAGCACGCTGAGGAATATCACTGCATCTCCGAGATGCGCATACCCCAGCGGTATCGGTATGCGCGGCACGAATGTCGCCACGAACACCAGCGCCGTGAGCACTGCCGCTACACATATATCACGCGCGGTCAGCCGGGATGATTCTGCGGTATAAGTCGTCATGATATCAACTTCCTTCGATACAATTGAGAAAACTTTTCTCTCATATTACCGCAAGCTGACCGGCTTGTAAATATTTCCTATATGTTTTGTCTTAATTGTATCGATACAATATCCATCAGAGAGCCATTCATTTTTCTTTGCTCATGATCTGGCTGCCATCATATACCTGGCAGCTGCCGCGACGGGCTTTTTTCGCCGCATAGAGCGTATCGTCACAGTGCTGCATGATGATTTCGAACGACGTCATCGCGAGGTCGCCTGTCGCGATGCCTGCGCTGGCACTCACATGCCGGGTCTCCTCTGACATCTGGTAGTACCGCAGCAGCTCAGCCTGAAAATCCTCCACACGCTGCCGGATGAGCGACTCATCCGGCTGTTCGTTGCCGGTCGAGATGACGATCATGAACTCATCCCCACCGAGCCGCACTGTCAGTGCATCGGGGAACGCCTGCTTCAGCAGGGCTCCCGCAACCATCAGCGCGGCATCGCCCGACTGATGACCGTACTCGTCATTGGTCCGCTTGAAATAATCGAGATCGAGCATCACCAGTGCCAGCCAGCCCGCATGCAGGTCACGGTAGAACTCGTTGAGCCGGTGCCGGTTTGCCAGACCGGTCAGCTGATCCGTGTTGGCCATATTGACGATGGTCTTTTCGTACTCGTACATCTTCGTCACATCGCGCGCGATGCCGACAGTGCCGATGATCTCGTCACCATCGAATATCGGCGTCTTGTACGTCTTCAGTTTCCGCAGGCCGTCAGCCGCCATCACCTCTTCATCATAGAGGCAGGTCTTGCGGGCCTTTATGACATCCGCCTCGGTATCGACACAGATGTAGTCCGAGTTCTCATATTCCTCGCGCGATATGCCCCAGATGTAGTAGTGGTCGCGTCCCTCGACATCTTCCTTCGTCTTGTTGACCGATTGGCAGAATGCATCGTTGACCTTCAGGTGCAGCCCCTCGATATCCTTGAACCAGACCATGTCTGGCAGCGTATTGATTGTCCGTTCGAGATAATTCGAGGTCAGCCAGGCATCTTTGCGCGCTTTCTGTCGCTGCTGCAGCCGGGCAAAGTGGAACCGCGCGAGCTCCGGCGTAAGCTCTGCCTCCCAGAGCTCGTCGATACGATCAAGCGCCTCTGCCGGAAACGCCTGCGGATGTGCCGCACAGACGATGACCGTCCCCTGCGTCCCGACAGCCGCCCGTAGCGCCGCGATCTCCACAGGATCATCCGTCACTGCTATGACCACACCATACTCCGACGCCACGATCTCCCCGATATCCATGACCACATGGAATGCATGGGTGAACCGTGCCAGCGGTGCCATCGCCCGCCATATATCCAGGATGTCTCCCCCTACGCCCCTGGTCCATATATCCATCAAGACATGATACATAGTTGTCTCCCCCCCCAGAACTATGCGAATCTATATTTTGAATTCTACGTATTTCTTCTCATTCCTTTTATTACGTTAAAAATCATGGACTTTATCAATTTTTTTCTGACCCTGCCAGACACGAGGCATCTGTAGGGCCGCAAAATCAACAGACGGGCTCACCAGCCGTCATCTGCTGCACCTTATATGGCACACCCCCGGCTCCACGCCTCGATGATCTTCCAAGATACCATTCCATTTCATGTTCAAAGTGCATATACAATCATATAATAGTACAAGCCGTGCGACTTTTCTGCCGCACGGCTTGCTTTCTGTCTGTATTTTTCACCATCAGGCCCTGGCTCAAACATAGCGGAAATCCGCGAGCTCCCAGGCCTCGCCGGTCACATTCTCCATCGGTGCATCGGAGTACAGACGCAGCTCTGGCACGATGTTCTTCTGCGGGAACACGTAGAGGCTCGCCACCTCGTCGCCGTGCTGAAAGAATGCCTCCACGGCCGTGCGGTCGACGAATAGCTGCAGCGACAGATGCTCGTCTGCATAGAGGCGGAACTTGCGCACGCCCTTGCCGCCGAGCTGCAGGTCCGTGCGGTCGATCGTCATGGTCTGCGCCGTGCGGTCATAGATGAATTTCAGCCGCTCCAGGCCATAGGCGAGCTCGAGCGTCAGATGCTGAGCCTCGCCGAGCGTGATATCCATGATGACCTCCGAGCCCTCATAGAGATCCGCCTCGAGGCTGCACGTATCATCAGCGTCGATGCTGAACGCCGTCTCCTGCAGGCGCAGCGCCCGCAGTTCGCGCGCCGGCTGAGCGTATATATGACCCTGACGCAGCGTCAGCACGCGCGGCAGCGTCAGGCAGTACATCCAGCCCTGCTCCGCCGTCGGATAGTCCGCATCGCGGTCCGGCATGCCCATCCAGCCTAACATGATGTGGCGCCCCTCATGCTGGAACACCTGCGGCGCATAGAAATCGAAGCCGTGATCGAACTCCTGGAATTTGCCATGCGCGAGCATGTCCATGCTGTCGAGCGACATCTTGCCGGCGATATAGCCGGACTCGTAGAGATTCTGCCGGTCGTACTCGCGTGCCGGGAGGCCCTGCGGACAGAACGCCAGCACATCGTAGTCGCCGAAATGCATGATGCCCGGACACTCCCACATATAGCCGAAGTCGCCGAGGCGCGTCGCGAGCTCGCCCATATTCTGCCAGCTGCCATCGTCTGCCTCACGGTATATGAGCACGGTACCGCGCTCGCCCGGAGTGCCATCCGTGAGATGCTCGGACTGCGCGCCGAGCACCATGTAGCGGCGGCCATGCCGCCGGAACAGATACGGATCGCGGAAATGCCCCGTTATCCCCGCGGGGCTGTCCGGTATGACAATCTCCTGCTTCTGGATCGTGCCGTCGCCGCGCAGCACGCCGAAGCGCTGGGCCGGCGTCCGCACGCCCTGCTCGTCCTTCGCATTGCAGGTGTAGAGGACACGCAGCTGACCGTTCTCGACCGTGCCACAGCCCGAGTAGCAGCCGTCCTTGTCATGCACATCGCCCGGATGCATGCCCAGCTCCGGCACACTGTACGTGACGAAATCCCGCGTATGCGTATGCGCCCAGCACTTGTGCCTGTGCTCGCAGCCGAGCGGATTCCATTGGTAGAATATATGATACTCGCCGTTATAAAAAACCAGACCATTGGGATCATTGATGAGCCCGAACGGCATCTCGAGATGGAAGCGATTATGCCAGCGATGCGTGAATGGCAGTCCCTCGCGCACCCGTGCATTGATGCCCGCCCGGTCGAATTCCCTGCCAATCTCCTGCATGATATCCCCCTCCTTCGTATTACAAGCTTTCCCCTTTTGGGGACGCTCTATTCCTGGGGCCTTTGCCTCAGGAGAAGGCTGCTCCGCTCAATCTTCCTCCGGTTTGAACAGCGTATACGTCAGCGCGAAAGCGATGATGAAGCCGATGGCGTTGACCAAGATGTAGGCCGGCAGCTGGTTCAGATAGAGCAGCGTGCCCGGCAGGACCGTGATGCCCATGCCTGTGCCTGCGAGGCCGAGGAAGCTCGCCGTGCCGCCAGCGAAGGCACCGCCGACGAGGCCATAGATGAAAGGCTTCATGAAGCGCAGGTTGATACCGAAGATCGCCGGCTCCGTGATGCCGAGGAACGCCGGTACTGCCGAAGAGATGTAGAGCGCGCGCTTCTTCTTGTTTTTCGTCTTTGCCGCGACAGCGACAGCGGCACCGCCCTGAGCGATGATCGCGCCCGTGATGATCGCGTTGAACGGATCGACACCGGTCGAAGCCAGCAGCTGGACCTCGAGCGCATTGAACACATGATGCACACCGAATACGACGATGACCTGCTGCAGACCGCCGACGACGAAGCCGCCGATGCCGAACGGAAGCGTCAGGAACGCCTGTACCGCGCCGAAGATGCCGAGCTCGATGGTATGCATGATCGGGCCGACAACGAGCAGGCCGAGCAGCATCGAGATGAACAGCGTCA
>Ga0256404_1009943_pt1 | contig 13374 bp, 8 predicted proteins | sample RumenRJG_01DNA_FD_185990 | JGI IMG/M metagenome (GOLD analysis project Ga0256404, IMG submission 185990) | Bovine rumen microbial communities from Lethbridge, Alberta, Canada - RJG_01 | ecosystem: Host-associated > Mammals > Digestive system > Stomach > Rumen | place: Canada: Alberta | collected...
TCCTCATACATCGTGCGCTCCGCAAGGGGTGAATTCCAAAACAGTCCGGTGGACTGTTTTGGAAGAGGGGACGCCCTGCAAGAGAGGGCGTGCCCCTCTGAAACACAATTTCACAATACTTCTATATTGACACTGCCCTTAAAGTGTGGCTTTATTTGTTTTCAAGGAGCTTTACCGACCAGCTTGCGCCGTCTTTTTTCGCCTTTTCAAGCTCTCCATGAGAAAGGTCGAGCATCTCGGCAAAACGCATATTGTTTGCAAGAACAACCGCTCCTATGGTGCAGGACAGGTAGGCTGCGGTAAGCTTCAGATCAAGATTGGCGATCTTTTCGGTCACCTGTATGCACTTTGCCTCGACCGTTTCCTCTCCGGCGATGTTGCTCATAAGTACACATATCTCGTCGTCGTTTACTCTTGCAACAACGTCGTTTGTCCTGAACATGGATACAAGCATCTGTGCAAGCTCAAAGATCATCCTGTCGGTCATCTGTACACCGTTTTCCTTGGTTATCTCTTTGAACCTGTCCACGGTTATAGTCAGAAAAGCACACATACCCACATTTTCCTTCATCATTTTATTGATGAGCTTTTCGGCGGTGCTGCGGGTATATATCCCGGTGGTGTAGTCGTTTATGACCCAAGGGGAATTGCTGTGCCTGTTGATGACCTCACGGAAATACTTATCCGAGCCAAGAACGTTATCAACTCTGCGGACCATTGTCTCACGGACATAGGGCTTGACCACATAATCGTTAACGTTCATGCTGAGCAGGGTCTGCTGCAAAGAGGCGGAATTCTCTGCGGTGGTTATGACCACAGGTATGCTTTGAAGGGCAGGATCCTGATTTTTGATCTTCATAAATTCGATGCCGTTCATCACAGGCATATCCACATCAACGATGATTATGTCCACGTTGTTGTTTTCCTTCAGGGCTTCAAGCGCCTGTTTGCCGTCCGATGCGGTGGTGATAATGAATTTATCGCTGAAGAAAGAGCTGAGTGTATCAAGCTCTGTCTTTTCATTGTCCACAATAAGCATACGATTTGACAGCCCGGAATCCGAGTGCATGGACTGGCGGAGCTTGTCCAGCTTTTTCTGGAACTCTCTTTCCACCGTAACGTCCTCAAGCTGTACAAGGACGATAGCCTTGCTGCCGATGGTATCTATGTACTCCATTGTGGCGTGGATAGTCTTATAGCTGTTGCTGAACGAGATATATCTGTTGTATTCGCACTCGGCTGTACCCATTGAGTCGATTGCTTCACGGGCAGTCTCAACTATTTTCCATCTGTCCTTTTCGTAGACTATATCCATGGGGTTATACTTATAAAGGACCCTTGAAGGGGAGTTTAGAAGCTCAAAAAACGCATCGTTCACACGGATTATCTCCATATCCTCCGGGTCATAGATATCGCACTCTATTACCGCTGCAGGGGAGAGGTTGTCGGTAAATACCACCTTGCTATTTATAAGGCTCATTATCTCAGAGGCGTTTCTGCCCATATTGATAAGGTCGTTAAGGTTTCCGTCCGAGGCAAATGCATAGCGCTCGTAATCCTTGACGCTCATAGGCTTTGCGTAGTAGTAGCCCTGTACAAAATCGCAGCCGATCTCTCTGAGAAATCCGATCTGCTCCTCGGTTTCCACACCCTCGGCAACAACGGGGATATTCAGCCACTTGCTCATTCTTACGACAGATGCCACGATGCTTTCACAGCGGCTCTGGCTGTTTGCGTCGATAAAGAAGTTCATATCTATTTTAAGAACGTCCACAGGTATATTTTTCAGCATACTAAGAGATGAATACCCGCTGCCGAAGTCGTCCATCATTACGGTAAAGCCGTTGTTACGCAGCACCTCGATGGCTTTTACCATCATTTCAGGGTTGTCGGTATATGCGCTTTCGGTAAGCTCCACATTGAACAGGTTATGGGGTATCTGGTACCTGTCCACCAGCTTTATAATATTCTCCACAAAGTGTGGGTTATAAATATTAACTCTTGAAACGTTAACGGAGATAGGGTTAGGCTCTCTGCCCTGGTCTATCCATTTTTTCAGCATTATGCAGGCCTCTTCCCACACATATGCGTCAAGCTTTACCACAAAGCCGTTCTTTTCAAACAGGGGTATGAAAAATCCCGGAGGTATCATTCCCTTTGTGGGGTGTATCCATCTGACGAGCACCTCGCCTCCTGCGGGTGTGTTGGTCATAATGTTATACTTTGGCTGTACGTAGATAGTGAACTGTCTGTCCTGGAGGGCAATATTCATATCGTTGGTTATCTCCTGCTCCTTCTCGATGCGAAGGCGCATATCGTCGTTATAATATTCAAAATAGTTCACAAAGTTCCCTTTGCAGTGCTTTGCCGCAAGGGTGGCTCTGTCAAACATTATGGACACGGGGATATCTTCCTCCCCGGTGATATATATACCAAAGCAGGGGACAATATAGTAGGCGTTGGAAAAGCTCTGCAAAGCGTTCATGCTTCGCATAACAAAATGCTCAACGCTCTGCTTGTCCGAGAAGGGAACGCAGATACCGAAGATGTCCGTCTCTATCCTTCCGAAAGCGCTGCCGATAAAATCGGCGGTGTTTACACGCAGATGCTTTGCGATATAGCGCAAAAGGGAATTGCCCTCTTCCATTCCAAAGAAGGAATTGATAAGGCTGAAATTGTTTATGTCAAGCCTGATGATCGCAAAGCGCTTGTCCGGGTGCTGTGCAATAAGCTTTTCGGTCTCAGAGTAGAATTTGTCCTTATTGAAAATATCTGTAAGTGGGTCAAACTCCGCCATGTATTTCAGCTGTTCATAGGCGGTGAACTGGCTGCGCTCAATGGCGTTATTTATCCTGAATTTAAGCACCTGTGGAGCGATAGGCTTTTTGATAAAGTCCCAGGCTCCGAATGAAAGGGCTTTTATCTCGCTGTCTGTGCTGTCTCCGGAGGTGGTGACAACAACAGGGATCTTGTTGAGCTGCTGATCCATCCGCACAGCGCTGAGCACCTCATAGCCGCTCATTACAGGCATATCAAGATCCAGCAGGACGCAAGACACGCTCTGGGGGTCTTTGCGGAGAGTTTCCAGCGCCTGTTTGCCGTCTTCGGCTTCGATCACGTTATATGAGCCGGAGAGAAGTTTTTTAAGGAGAGCACGGTTAATAAAAGCATCGTCAACGATAAGCACAGTTTTAAGATTATCCATATCATTATCCCTCCTTTGGTGCAAGATCCGTTCATGGTCATTATAACATATTGTATCTTTTATTTCAAGAGGATTTTAGTATCAAGTGCACAAAAGCAGGGGTTTGGACGCTGAATTTTACTCTTTTCACAAATCTTAATTGTTGTTTTTGGTTATTTTCCCTCGTATTTTCTCCTAAGCACTTCCAGGGCTTTCTTTTCTATCCTTGAAACATACGAGCGTGATATCCCCAGCTTTGCGGCGACTTCACGCTGAGTAAGGGATTTTCCGTTACAAAGGCCGTACCGCAGACGTATTATGGTCTGTTCCCGCTCATCCAGCTCGGAGCTGATGAACTTATAGAGCTGTTCGCAGCGAATTGCCAGCTCGATCTTGTCCCCAACGTCTGTTCCGTCGGATATAAGGTCGATAAGGCAAAGCTTATTTCCGTCCTTATCCGAGTCCACCGGGTCGTCGAAATGCCTGTCAAGGGCAGTTTTTTTCTGGCTGCGAAAATACATAAGTATCTCGTTTTCCACACATCTGCTCCCATAGGTAGCAAAGCGGCAGCCTTTTTTGTAGTCAAATGTGGAAACTGCCTTTATAAGCCCGATGGTGCCCACCGAGATAAGATCGTCCTGATCGGCTGAGGCGGAGTAATATTTTTTGATAATGTGAGCCACAAGGCGCAGGTTATGCTCGATAAGCTTGTCACGGGCTTTTTTGTCGCCTGCCGCCATGGCTTCAAAGCAGCGCCGTTCTTCTTTGGCGGAAAGGGGCTTTGGGAAGTTGGCTCCCGTGCTGTCAAAGTGGAGGGCAAAAAACAGAAAATTTGAGCATAAAAGTTCAAGCAGCTGAAATAGCATATCATCACCACGTTAAATTTGTTCTTGGTGAAATATATGCACTCAGCTGCTTGTATTATTCTTAACCGATTATCTCGAATGTGCTGCCCTCACTGGTGGGTACGCTTTGGCACAGGAAGTTGTCGATGCTGACAAATCTGCCGTTTTCGATGCTTTGCAGCATACTGTCGATGTTTTCCCTTGTACCCTGGACTTCCATTACAACGCTTCCGTCGTACTCATTTTTTACCCAACCGGCAACGCCAAATTCACGGGCGGCATAGTATGCACGGTATCTGAAACCCACGCCCTGGACCCTGCCGTAAAAGGTATATCTTCGTCTGATAATATCCATAGCTGCTCCTTGGCGGGTCTATTGTATCCCGGTCACCTCATAGCCTGCGTCGGTGACAGCCTTGGTGAGGGTGTCTGTGGAAATGCTGCTGTCGGCTTTTATATAAGCCTCCCCCTTGTCAAGGTCCACCTGTGCGTCTGCACCGGCGGTCTCAAGAGCTTTTTTAACGTGAGCCACACAGTGCTGGCACATCATACCTTTGATCTTCATAGTGTAGGTTTTCATTTCTTTTTCCTCCTTGATCTGTGTTATATCGTTATCCCCCTGATCCGGCAGGGGATCGGCAGCTGATGGTTTGAAGCGGCGCAGCCTAAGAGCATTGCTCACCACGAAAATGCTGCTCATGCTCATGGCAGCAGCGCCTATCATAGGGCTTAAACGCCAGCCCAGGGCGCTGAAGAACACCCCTGCTGCAAGGGGTATTGCAAGGACATTGTAAAACAGCGCCCAGAAAAGGTTTTGTTTTATGTTTGTTATCACCTTGCGGCTAAGGTCTATGGCGGATATAACGTCTGACAGAGTGTTTTTCATAAGCACTGCATCTGCGCTTTCAATGGCGATATCCGTGCCAGCTCCTATGGCTATGCCCACATCTGCTCTTGCAAGGGCAGGGGCGTCGTTTATGCCGTCGCCCACCATCGCCACGATCCTGCCTTGCTGCTGAAGCTTGGAGACCACCTTTTCCTTATCCTCCGGGAGCACCTGTGCGATCACTTCGTCGGCACCTATCTGTGCTCCTGTTTTTTCGCCGGCCGCCTTACTGTCCCCGGTGAGCAGCACTACCTTTATCCCTCTGGCTTTAAGCTCCCTTACAGCCTGTGGACTGTCGGGTTTTACGGTATCCTCAACGCTGATCGCCCCAAGGATCTTTTTGTCTGTGGCAAACACAAGGGGAGTGAGCATTTTGTCCAATATCCCCTCAAGCTCTCTGTTGTTGACGGCAGCTCCCTGCTGTTCAAGAAATCTGGGGCTTCCCCCATAGCACATGACTCCTCCCACCTGTGCGCTGACGCCAAGTCCTGCGTGGGTGCGAAAGTCCGTTACAGGCAAAAGCTCTATATCCTTGCAATAGTCGCACACCGCTTTTGCAAGGAGGTGTTCGCTGCGGTTTTCAAGAGAGCAGGCGATCTGCAAAAGCTCCTGTTTGCCTGCGTTTACAACGCAGACCTCTGTTACACGGGGCTTTCCCCATGTAACAGTACCTGTTTTATCAAGCACCACCGTATCTGCTTTGCAAAGGGTCTCAAGTGCCTCGCCGGATTTTATGAGGATCCCGTTTTCTGCACCCTTGCCCGTGCCCACCATTATTGCCACAGGAGTAGCAAGCCCCAAAGCGCAGGGGCAGGAGATCACCAGCACACAGATAGCACAGGAAAGTGCAAATTCTGCACTTTGCCCCACAAGCAGCCACACCAGAGCGGTAACAAGGGCGATACCCATGACCACGGGTACGAAAAATCCTGCGATCTTATCCGCAAGCTTTGCAATAGGCGCCTTTGATGAGGAAGCCTCCTCCACCAGCCGGATTATTCCCGAAAGGGTGGTCTCGTTTCCCACACGGGTAGCTTTTATTTTCACAAAACCGCTTTTGTTTATCGTTGCGCTGATGACCTTGTCACCGGTGTTTTTTTCAACGGGTATGCTCTCGCCGGTTATGGCTGACTGATCCACCGAAGCGGATCCAAAGACCACCACTCCGTCGCAGGGGATACTTTCGCCGGCTTTTATTATGACTATGTCGCCCTTTTCAAGCTCCTCCACAGGGATCTGCTGCACCGTCCCCTCACGCTCCACCGAGGCGCTTTTCGGTGAAAGATCAATAAGGGCGGAAATTGCACTGCCGGTCTTGCTTTTTGACCTTGCCTCAAGGTACTTGCCCAGGTCAACAAGGGTAAGTATCATCACCGCAGATTCAAAATAAAGATCGTGGCGGTAACGCTCGACCGTTTCCATATCCCCGTGGGAAATACCATAGCTCATCATAAAGATGCCGAATATGCCGTAAACCACCGACGCTGTGGAGCCAACGGCGATAAGTGAATCCATATTCGGGGAAAGGCGGAAGATGTTTTTCCAGCCTCTTGTGTAGTAGAATGAATTGATATATGCCACAGGCAGGCACAGCAGGAACTGTGCAAAGGCGTAGCTTACGCTGTTTTCCTTTCCCTCAAGGAAAAAGGGGAGGGGAAGCCCTGCCATATGCCCCATAGAGATGTACATAAGGGGGATCAGCAGTACAAAGGACCAGATTGTCCGTGACTTCATAGCCCTTCGTGCCTCCTCGGCAGGTGTGGGACCCTGCGGTGGGTGGGAGGCTTTTCTGCCGGCCTCGCCTTTTACCCTTGCTCCGTAGCCGGCTTTTGTCACCGCCGAGATGATCCCGCTTTCGTCAAGCTTATCAGGGTCGTATTCCACGTTCATGGTTGCGGTAAGCAGGTTGACCTGTACCTGATCTGCGCCGTCAAGGCTTTTTACAGCCTTTTCTACCCTTGCGCTGCAGGCGGAACAGGTCATCCCCGTTACATCAAATCGTTGTTTCATATTTTGCTTATGACCTTTCTATGCACACTTTTGTGCGGTATACATTATTTTAGAAGCTTTGTAAGAAGCTCCACCATCTCGTCCACCTTCTCAGCCTTCTCCTCGTCGGTGCGTGCGTCAGCCACACAGCCCCTGCAATGGGCGGTGAGCACCACTGTGTTTGCTTTTTTTAGTATTGCCTGGGTGGACATTATCTGATTTGAAATGTCTATACAGTATCTGTCTTCCTCTATCATGCGTAATATCCCCTCTATCTGTCCCTTGGCAGTTTTGAGGAGCTTGCTGACCTGGGTTTTGTCTGCCATCATCTTTTCATTCCTCCTGACTCTGACGGGGGTATTTCCCGGAAATAGGCAGGGTGTGCAGCCCTTTATATCTCTGCTCCGATACCCCACCCCCCGGGGGTGTTCCTTTTATTTGAATGATAACACATTTTTCCCCTTTTGTCAATAGCATATGCAGGCAGTTATTTGTTATTACATATATCACGGTTTTTTGCACCGGTAAAAAATATATATCGCCTGCAAAAATAGCTGAATACCCCTTGCATTATGGCATATAACAGTGTATAATGATATGGATAAAAAAGTTAAACAAAATTCAGGTGTAATTATGAACGACAGAACCAAAATACCATACAAAAATATAGCTGCCTTTTTCTCTGTACCTTTTGCTATAATGTTTATTTTGTTCGTGGTATTTTTTATAAACGGCCTTTATCCCTTCGGCAACGGCACCATCGCCTGGTGCGATATGACCCAGCAGGTGATCCCCATGACGGCGGATCTGAAGGATATCCTTACGGGGAAAACCTCGCTTTTCCTTAATATGCAAAATGCAGGCGGAATGAGTATGGTGGGCGTCATATTCTTTTTTGTGGCAAGCCCTTTTAACCTTCTTGCTCTTTTTGTTTCCAAAGAGGACCTTATATATTTTGTAAATATCGCAACTATGCTAAAAATGATGACTGCCGGGGTCACGGCAATGCTTTTTTTCCGCAAGTGCCTCAGTAAGACCGACCCTTTTATCTCGGCGTGCCTGAGCGTTTCCTATGCCTTTTGCGGCTATACGGTCCTTTACTATCAAAACAGCATCTGGCTGGATATAATGTATCTTTTCCCCTTGCTGATGATAGGCATACACAGACTTGTTACAAAAAACAAAATGGCGCTTTATGTTGCTATGCTGAGCCTTATGGCGGTGGTGAACTACTATATCTGTTATATGATAGCGCTGTTTTGTATTTTGTTCATCGCTCTTTTATGTATACGTGAAAGGAAAAAAGAGCGCTTGCAGACAGCATTTTTGTTTATCATGGGAAGTATGCTTTCCATGCTCATGACCGCTGTGGTGTGGCTGCCAAGCCTTTTGCAGTTTTTTGCCAGCGGAAGGACCACATCGGTCACAAAGAACCTTCAGAATGCAAATTTCCTTTCCGAGTTCCAAACGGCGCTGCCATTGCTGCTTTACAGCGTCTGTGCAATAGTTATCTGTGCAGGGTGTGTCCTTGACAAGAAAAAACATACCCGTGAAACAAAGACAATGCTGATAATGCTGGTGCTGATGCTGCTGCCTATGATAATAGAGCCGGTCAACCTTATGTGGCACACAGGCAGCTATATGTCGTTCCCATGCAGATTTGCATTCATCACCGTGTTTTTCCTGCTTATATGCAGCGCAATGTTCCTTGAAGACGGCAGCGGCCATATCTGTGAATACGACGGGGGTACAAATAAACAGAATAAGACAGGCTTTGCCGTTGTGTCGGTGTTCGTTTTCCTGCTTTGTGCATTTCTCGTAAAGACGGTAATGAACAAAAATGCGGATATAATCGACCTTTACGCAAGAAGATTGTGGTCGGACGATAAAAGCTTTTCCATAGAGGCGAAGGTCTTTGCCCTTACCGCCGCAGGATTCGGGACCGTGTTTTATATCTACAAAAAAGGCAAGCTCAACAGGAATTTCTTTGCTGCAATGCTGGGCTGTTTCGTGGTGCTGCAAGCGGTAAGCTCCACAGGTATGTATATGACCGGCTCAAAGGATCAGGCGCTGGAAAAGACCGTGGCGAGCCGTGAGGTGTTCAAGCTTGAAGGTAAGATACACGACGATGATTTTTATAGGGTGAAAACCGCAGCGAAACAGTTTGATGTGAATAATATCGGAGCGCTGGGATACCGCAGCATAAGCCACTATACCTCCCTTACAAATAAGAATTATATGTATGCAATGAAAAAGCTGGGCTATTCCTCCTATTGGATGGAGGTAGGCTCCCACGGGGGCACAGAGCTTACCGATGCACTTTTCAGCATCAAATATCAGATAGGGCTTTCCGACGATACCCTCCGGGACAGCGTGTATATGAGCCAAAAATATGGGATATATAAACGCACAAATACCATCGGTCTGGGTCTTGTAACAGATCGGGACATCTCCCCTATGGAAAGTCTTGACGATATGGACCGCTTTGAGGTACAGCAAAATATCTATACCACCCTTTTCAGCAATGGTCCCGATGACAAGCTCATGACAAAGTATGAGCCGGATGCCACAGGCAGAGTGCTTATCAGGGAAGACGAAGATGGTTTGATAGATATAAGCCCCATGTCGGGAGGCAGCGATATAGATTATCATATCGACGTTAAGGGTAAACAGGTGCTTTACTTTGACTGTTTCAACAAACCAAGCTCAAATCTTAACGAGCCCGAGTATTCAGCGTTTACCATAAGCGTTGACGGACTGCCTATAAAAACAGGTTTCCCATCCCAAAGCTCAAACGGTCTGCTCTGGCTGGGTGAGTTCAGCAATCGCACGGTGGAGGTCACCGTAAGGGTGGAAAAGAACGTTGAGTGTACCTCTTTTGGAGTTTACGGACTTGACCTCAATAAACTTTCCGATGCCCTTGAAAATGCAAAGTGCGCCGGTCTTAAAGAGGAAAAGGGAGTCATAAGCGGTGAGTATACCGCCCAAAAGGGTGAAAAATGCCTGGTGTTTATCCCATACAGCGAAAGTCTGAGGCTTGAGATAAACGGACAGGAGGCAAAGCTTGAAAAAGCGTTTGGTGACTTTGTCGCTTTTGACCTTCAGCCGGGAGAGAACAGTATAAGGATCACAAATATGCCCTTTGGCATCTCAGCAGGCATCGCTCTGAGCCTTTTTGGCATCGCAGCCTGCCTTGGGATCTGGCTGTTTGGCAAAAAAATCAAGCTGGATAACACGGTGTATGTGGTCTTTCGTGTGGTGGCGATCGTTGCAGGTGCGGCGGTGCTGGCAGGGATATATATCTATCCTGTGCTGGTCAATTGTTTTGGAAAGAAAAGATAAAAAACAAAATTATAGGAGTACAATATGGCAATTTTAAACGTTTCGGATGTAGGAAAGATCTATACCACCCGCCTTGGGGGCAATAAGGTGGAGGCACTTAAAAGTGTGACCTTTGAGGTGGAAAAGGGCGAGTACGTGGCAATTATGGGTGAATCCGGCTCGGGCAAGACTACGCTTTTGAATATCCTGGCTTCACTTGATAAAGCCACCAGCGGAGAGGTGATCCTTGACGGCAAAAAGCTTTCCCAGATCAACGAGAAGGAGATCTCAGCCTTCCGCCGTGATAACCTGGGATTTGTATTTCAGGACTTTAATCTGCTGGACAATTTCTCCATCAAGGATAATATCCTTCTGCCCCTTGTACTTTTGGGCATGAAGTATGATGATATGGAAAAAAGGCTTATGCCCATCGTTAAGATGCTTGGTATAGACCAGCTTATCGAAAAGTACCCCTATGAGCTTTCCGGCGGTCAGAAGCAGCGTACCGCCATAGCAAGAGCTATGATAACCCAGCCTAAGCTTATCCTTGCCGATGAGCCTACGGGAGCGCTGGATTCAAAGTCCACAGACAGCGTGCTGGACATTTTCGATGTGCTCAATAAGGACGGACAGACTATCCTTATGGTTACCCACTCCATCAAGGCTGCAAGCCGTGCAAGCAGAGTGATCTTTATAAAGGACGGAACACTTTTCCACCAGATTTACCGTGAAGAGGCAACGACAGAGCAGATGTACCAGAAGATATCCCATGCTCTTACTCAAATAATGGCAGGCGGTGAACCGAATGACTAATCGCTATTATTTCAAGCTGGCTAAGGAAAATATCAAAAACAACAGAAAAATGTACATTCCCTACCTTCTTATCTGTGTTTTGATGATGTCCATGATGTATGTTATCCGCTCCCTTTCGGCAAACCCGGATTTCAGCAAGCTCCAGCGTGGAGCCGAGGCTCTGCCCACACTGATGAGATACGGCTCTTATGTAACGGCGGCGTTTGCAGTCGTTATAATGTTTTATTCAAACAGCTTTATCCTCAAGCGTAGAAATAAAGAGCTCGGTCTTTTGAACATTCTGGGAATGGAAAAAAGACATATCGCAAAGCTGATGCTCCTTGAAACGATATATGTTGCAGTGGTAACTTTCGTCGAAGGCTGTGTCACCGGACTCGTCCTTGAAAGGGTAGTGCACGTTATATTTACGAAGATGCTCGGTGACGATGCGGTGAACATCGGTTATCACATTTCCGTGAAGTCCATGATCGACGCTGTTATCATGATAGCCGTGACACTTTTTGCAACATATCTTTTCACCATAAGAAAGCTGCACTTTTCTAACCCAATCGAACTGCTTTCGGGCTCTAAGAAAGGAGAGAAGGAGCCTAAGACCAAGCTGTTCATGACAATCGTGGGCTTTTTGTTCATTTTTGCCGGCTACGGACTTTCCTTCTTTGTTACCGACCTTAGCAAAAACATCTCCATGATGTTTACGGCAGTGATCTTTGTTATTCTGGGTACATATTGCCTGTTCTTTGCGGGAATAATCGCAATGCTCAAGCTGCTTAAAAAGAAAAAGAGCTACTATTATAAAACAAAGCACTTTACCTCTCTTTCGGGTATGATCTACCGCATGAAGCGCAACTCGGTTGGACTTGCCAGCACCGCTATACTTTCCACAATGGTGCTTATAACCGTGTGCTCGACTATGGCGCTGATGGCAGGGGTCGAGGACCGTCTGCCAAAAAGCGATGCTATCATCAATATAAACTTCGATAACGACGGCAAACAAACGGATAAGGTCCAGGCGGAGATAGCCAAAAAGGTAAAGACTAAAAAGCTGGACAGAGATGCCTTTGCGACTTTTATGTTCAAGGGCAGGAAAACAAAAAACCTTGTTCCCTTTGAAAAACAGGATTACCAGGACGGTGCGACCCACCTTTACGAAACAAAGACCGGTAGTGAGGGCGGAGTGAAGTCTGATGACCGCCTGGAGATAAGAGTTCTGCCCTGGTACAAGGTAAACGCTGAGATCGGCAGGAATGAGCAGGAGGACGTGCTGTTCAAAAAGGAATCCAGTGAGGTGGTCGAGTCATACCGTGTTGATAATAAGGGCGAGATCATTGTTGAAACAGGTTTCCCGGAGGATTATAAAGGTGACGAGCTTACACTTCTCGGCAAGACATACAAGATCAAAGAGGTGAAGAAAAATTTATCGTTAGGCCATGATTCTATATACATATACTTCTCATCAAGCCAGGAAGTGCTTGACATGATAAAGGCGTATAACGAGAAATCACCGGTCAATGCTGATGTGCACTATGAGCTGGATGTAGATTATGACGAGCCAATGGAAAAGGCGGATGAAGCCATGAAGACCGTCGGGGATATAAGCCAGAGCAAAAATCTCAGTGATATGACATATATGGACATTATGAGACTGCGCTCGGTAGAAAAGGCTGATGCGATGATGGCTTACGGCTCGATCTTCTTCCTGGGACTGTTCCTTGGAACGCTGTTTATTTTTGAAACGATACTTATTATCTACTATAAGCAGCTCACCGAGGGCTATGAGGACGCAGACAGGTTCCGTATCATGCAAAGCGTGGGCATGAGCGAGGCCGAGGTAAGAAGCTCCATACGCTCACAGATCTTGATGGTGTTCTTCCTTCCCCTTATCACCGCTATTGTGCATACGGCATTTGCTTTCCCGATGGTGGGCAGACTGCTTGCATACATGGGACTTGACAGCACAAAGATTTACCTTAAATGCACCCTTGCAGGCTTTGTGGGATATACGCTGATATATACGGTGATATACCTTCTGACTGCAAAAATGTATTACAGTATCGTAAAGAAAAAAGGATGATAAACCTAACAAAAAACTGCTCTCATTAAGGGCAGTGTCAATATAGAAGTATTGTGAAATTGTGTTTCAGAGGGGCACGCCCTCTCTTGCAGGGCGTCCCCTCTTCCAAAACAGTCCACCGGACTGTTTTGAAGCGTGCAGCTTGCTGTTCGCTTGTTCACGTCCCTTGCGGAGCGCACGATGTATGAGGATTTCGCTCTCTGCGGAGAGCGACGAGGGCGCCGCCCTCGACCGCACGCTATCCGCAGGATAGTGTAGCTTTCTT